>Ga0196970_1000728_pt1 | contig 32251 bp, 24 predicted proteins | sample S1v_513CmetaG_FD_148672 | JGI IMG/M metagenome (GOLD analysis project Ga0196970, IMG submission 148672) | Soil microbial communities from Anza Borrego desert, Southern California, United States - S1+v_5-13C | ecosystem: Environmental > Terrestrial > Soil > Desert | place: USA: California... | reverse complement strand
TTTGAACTCGCAGCAGGGCGCCGCCGAGAATTTGTGGCCCTAATGAAAGGCATCGCCGAACGGCAGACGCCTACAGTCGAGTTTCTCGAGTACATGGCAGAAGTTTTCGACTCGGCCAACCGAGAACATGACTACTGCGAAACGCTGCTGCAACTCTTCGATCTTTTCTATGCTTCGGGGAATTTTCGCTCCGCGGCTGACTGTCTCGATCGGGCTGCAGAAGTGGACGCCTACGAACCCGGACATCAGTCGCGCCTGGAAATGCTGCGTGGCAAAGTGGCTGCAAGCCAATACCGCACGATCGCCGAGCGGCTGAGTACCGTCTTAGGATCACTACCCAGCGCCCCGGTGCAGACATCCGAAGTCCAGAGCGAAAGCACCGCGCTCGACGATCTGATGGTCCAGGCCCAGATATATTTGCGCTATTCCATGCAGGCGAAGGCAAGAGAGAAATTGGCGCGAATTCAAGCACTTTATCCCGGGCAGGAAGCGAACAACCTCGAGTTGCGCGAACTCTATGCGGCGGCGGGCTTACCTCCAGTAACCCCGAACAAGATCGAACAGCAGACGCCTGCGACCGTGCAGCCTCAATCGTCGATGGCCGAGTCTGAAGCAGCGCGACCGCACGCAACCGGTCGCCTCGATGAGGTCGGACGGATGGCGGGTATCACTCGCAACCTCTACCGACAGAATACTGTTAACTCAGTGCTGTTCGCTGCGGTCAACGATCTCGGCCGTTACTGGAACGTCAGTCGCTGTCTGGCCGTGTTATGTACACCCGGCAAGCCTCCCTCGATCGCCTTGGAGTACTGCGCTCCTGGGTTGCGGCAGTCGGACATTCATTCGATCGTTAAGCTTGTCGCCTTGTTACAGCCGTTAGCTGTGGCACACGGTGCGCTGGACATTTCGGCCCCACGCCAGACGAAGGCCATGCTGAAACCGCTTCGAAAATCCCTGAGTGCGATGGGAATCGAGTCGCTGCTTGCCGTCCCTCTGCTGGACGGAGAGGAACATTCAGGGTTGCTGGTCCTGTCGGAGGAAGGCAGCACGCGCGATTGGTTAGACAACGATGCTGACCTTCTCCGCACGATGGCGGAACAGGTCGTCCTTGCTGTACACAACGTTCGCCTGAGAAGGCTCGTGAAAGACCTTGCCGTTACGGAGGAAAAGTCGGGTCTGGTCAAGCGGTCGTCGTACATCGATGTGGCCCTTGCTGAGGTGGCTCGTGCACAGCGACAGGACTCGCCCGTGAGCGTCATGTTGATGAATTTGGGCGACAGGGAAGAACTGCATCAGCGGATTGGGCAAGCGGGACTGGAAGCCACGATGCGCCACGTCGCACAGTTGGTCACTTCTAATGTGCGCCAGAACGATATCGCTATACGATACGATGCAGCGACGATCGCGGTGATTCTCGCCGACACTTCTGCCGAGAATGCTGTCCAAGCGGCCGAGAAACTGAGGAGGGTAGCGGCCGTCGCTGCCTTTCCGGGGCAGGATGTCTCGATGCGAATCAGTATTGGTGTGGCCCAGGCGCTGACAAACAAAGCGTACGACCCGGCGGACCTCGTGACCGAAATGGTTAATCGAGCCGACCGCGCGCTCGAGCAGGCCATTTTGGGAGGCGCGATAACCCAGCCTCTCGGTCCTCCACTGGAATACTGCGCTGCTTCGGCGTAAGCTTTAGGCGCGGGCCCGAAATCTGTCTGCGGAGGTCGCCATGACCACCCGTACCGGGCACAGGCCCCCAATCGTCCCTGCCTGCCCTAATTGCTTTTCTTCGGAGCATGTAGTTGAGATCGTCTACGGGTATCCCTCTGACGAACTCATGATCTCCGACCGCGAGGACTTTGTTCTCGGCGGATGCGTTATTCGTCACGACTCGCTTGGCTGGTTTTGTCAGCAGTGCAAACACAGCTTTGGCGAGGTTCGAGGTGCAGTCGACGAGTAAGCGTGGAAGCGCTCTTCTGCATCAGAGAGTAGTTCGGGCTGACTGGCTGCAGAGAGTTTTGCTAGACTCGCCGGGCATTCGGCCTGCCGTAGGTGGCTGTGCGACATCGCCCATTCCCTGTGGCGTTGGGGCCGCAGGAAGCCTGTTCTGTGGGGCCAAGGAATGCTGAAATCAATAGATATCGCCATAGTGAGTGGCGTACGTACGCCCATGGGCCGGTACTGCGGGAAACTCCGCGACTTCACTGCGCAGGAGCTTGGCGCAGTCGCAGGCAGGTGTGCCGTTGAGCGCGCTGGGATCGACGCGACCGAGTTCGGTCACTGCGTTTTTGGAAATGCGCAGCAGACGTCCGGCGATGCGTTATACGGCGCTCGCCATGTCGCATTGAAGGCTGGACTGCCAGTTGAAACGCCGGCACTGACCGTCAATCGGCTTTGCGGATCGGGTATGCAGGCCATCATCACGGCAGCGCAGTTAATCCAACTTGGCGAGGCACGGACCGTGCTCGCTGGCGGCATGGAATCGATGTCGCAGGCACCTCACGTCATCCGCGGCGCGCGATGGGGTTTCGGCCTGGGCGAGGGCAAGATGGAAGATTCGCTCATGGTCGCCCTGCTCGATTCTCACTGCGGCTTATACATGGCCAATACGGCTGAGCTCTATGCCGAGCAGCAGGGTATAACGCGCGAGATGCAGGACGAGTTCGCGCTGCGTTCACAGCGGCGTGCGGCTGATGCGCAAAAGGCCTGCCGCCTTGGCGAGGAAATCGTTGCCGTGTCGCTGAAGAACCGTAAAGGCGAGCCGACAGGGGAACTGTTCGAGAAGGATGACCACCTGCGGCCCGAGACTACGATCGAGGGCTTGTCCAAGTTGAAGCCTGCGTTTGGCAAGAACGGTACAGTTACGGCCGGCAATGCCAGCGGTATTGTCGACGGTGCTGCGGCTGTTGTTGTGATGTCCGCCGACGATGCTTCGAAGCGTGGCTTGAAGCCACTCGGGCGCATCGTGAGTTGGGCTGTGACTGGAGTGGATCCGAAGCTGATGGGACGCGGTCCTGTGCCGGCGTCGCGAATGGCGTTGGAAAAGGCCGGCCTGAAGCTTGAGGATATGGACCTGATCGAGGTGAACGAAGCCTTCGCTGCGCAGTACTTGGCCGTCGAAAAGGAGTTGGGTCTGGATCGAGAGAAGGTCAACGTCAACGGTGGCGCGATCGCCCTCGGTCACCCGCTGGGCGCGTCAGGGACGCGACTCGTAGTGACCTTGCTTCATGAACTTCGGCGTCGCAAGGCGAAGTACGGCTTGGCGACAGCGTGCATCGGTGGTGGGCAGGGAATCGCCATGGTAGTGGAAGCAATGAGCTAACTTCAGGGTTCCAGACGTTCACGTACGCGTTTCGGCAACGTGACAGAAAAGTAGTCTTTGCCCCTGAAGTCCCAATTAGGTAATCCACTCGGCCCCAACAATCTTCTCGAACGCGCCTCGAAAATTCAGTTTTTGCAAGGAGAATGCATGAACATCCGCAAAGTTGGCGTCCTCGGCTGTGGCCTCATGGGTAGTGGCATCGCTCAGGTCGCCGCCACTGCCGGCTACGACGTGACGGTACTCGAGGCAGAGCAGCGCTTCCTCGACAAAGGATTCAGCAGTATCGAAAAGTCACTCGCGAAATTCGCGGAAAAAGGCACGATTCAGGAGAAACCGGATGCGATCCGGGCAAGGTTGAAACCCACGCTGAACAAGCAGGACCTGGCCGACTGCGACATCATCATCGAGGCCATCGTCGAGAACGTCGCCGAGAAGCGGAAGATGTTCTCGGAACTCGACAGCTTTGTTAAGCGTGATGCGATCTTCGCATCGAATACATCGTCGATTTCGATTACGGAAGTCATGGCTGCAACGAAGCGTCCGGAGCGCTTCATTGGGTTGCACTTCTTCAATCCTGTTCCGCTGATGAAGCTTGTTGAGGTGGTCCGAACCATAGCTTCTACCGACGAGGTGATTGAGACTGCCGTTGAATTCAGCAACAAGCTTGGCAAAGTGCCCGTCCGCACGAGTGATAAAAGCGGGTTCATCGTGAACCGCCTTCTCGTCCCTTACCTGCTTGATGCCGTTCGGGCATACGAGGAAGGTGTTGGCTCAATCGAGGATATCGACAGCGCCATGAAGCTAGGCTGCGGATACCCGATGGGGCCGTTCACGCTGTTGGATTTCGTCGGCCTGGATACCACTTACTACATCACTCAAGTCATGTTCGAGGAATTCAAGGAGCGCCGATTCGCCTCACCGCCGCTGCTGAAGCGCTTGGTTCTTGCGGGCTGGTACGGCCGCAAGTCCGGCAAAGGTTTCTACGATTACACCGATCCGAACAAACCCGTAGCACTCGATGCCGCGCTGCGCGGCATGGCCGCAGAAGCGAAGTAACAGCAGGCCGCAGACTCGCGTTCGCCGTACTTACGCGTCCAAGAGCAACAACAAACTTTTACGTTTGCCATCTGAGCGTAGTGGAGGAATTTCATGGCATCTGGAACAGTTCCTACTCCGTTCGAGAACATTCATTACGAGAAAAAGGGACCCATCGCGTACGTCACGGTCGATCGCCCCAAGGTGCTCAACGCTCTCAATATGGCGACCATGGAAGAGCTTCGGATAGCCTTCACGGCGGCCAAGGTCGACCAGAACATTCGGGTTGTGATTTTCACGGGCGCGGGCGAAAAGGCTTTCATTGCAGGCGCCGACATCAGCGAGTTGAACAAACAGAATCCCGTTGACGCTAAGGAGTACACGCATCGCGGCCAGGCCGTGCTCGATCTGATCGAGAACTTAGGAAAGCCCGTGATCGCCTGCGTTAATGGCTTCGCCCTGGGAGGCGGTTGCGAGATCGCCATGGCCTGCACGATACGTTTGGCCAGTGATAATGCGAAGTTCGGGCAGCCGGAAGTGAAGCTCGGACTTATTCCCGGCTACGGCGGCACCCAGCGCCTGCCCCGATTGGTGGGCAAGGGCATCGCGATGCAACTGGTGTTGGCCGGAGAGATGATGACTGCCCAGGAAGCCTATCGCGTAGGGCTTGTGAATGAAGTTGTCGCTCCTGCTGATCTCATCCCTCGGGCTGAGGCCATTGCACAGAAAATCGCAGCCAACGCGCCGCTTGCAGTTCAGTATGCGATGGAAGCAGTGAACAAAGGCTTGGAGATGACGCTGGCCGAAGGGCTTTATCTGGAAGCTACGCTCTTCGCGCTCACTTGCGCCACGGAAGACAAGAACGAAGGCACGAAGGCTTTCCTCGAAAAGCGTCAAGCGCAGTTCCAGGGGAAGTGAGTCACAAGTTTCGAGTTCCCAGCGAGCGCCGAGTGCTGTTAGCCTCTAGGTTCGAATTCTCACGCAAGCTGCATCTGCTTCCGGCACAGCTTTTGCTCAAAATAGAAACTCGAGACCTATGATCAAGCACATTTACCTCGTTCGCCTTGCCAAAGATGACCAGGAGTATTCCGAAATAGAAAGGCTTTTATCTGCTCTGGGCCTTGAACCCGATAACGCGTGGCAGGGGCGGCACAACAAGGGTGTGCTTTTTCGAACCCCTCAGGCGGGAATTGAAATCGGCATGGGCGGGGATTTCCCGCGCACGGATCTGATCTTCGAGGTTGAAGACGCGAACACAGCTTACGAATATGTGCAGGCCCGCGGGTTCAAAGTCGTGGAGGAGATCTCGGATCGCCGTTTTGGCGGGCGTATGTTCCTGGTGGAAGCTGCAGGCCACAGGATTGCCATCTTCTCCTACTTACCTGAGATGGCGCCGCAGCATCCGAAAACGCTCGAAGGCGCACTCGACTCTCGGGACAAGCGCTTCGGCATAGTGGTTAGCCGGTTCAACTCCTTCATAACCGAGCGGCTCTTGCAGGGCGCTCTGGACGCACTTCGGCGTACAGGCGCTAAGGACGACTGCATAGAAATCATGCGCGTTCCGGGAGCATACGAAATTCCGGCGGCTTCTCGAATGCTCGCCAAAACGGGGCGCTTCGACGCGATTGTCTGTATCGGTTGCCTCATTCGGGGAGAGACTCTGCATTACGAAGTCATCGCCAATGAATGCACTCGGGGTATTGGCCAGTCAGCACAGGAGACCGGAGTTCCGCATGCTTTCGGTGTGCTCACTGTGGATAACCTCGAACAAGCCATAGATCGTGCAGGTCTGAAGGCGGGTAACAAGGGATTTGAAGCTGGGCTAGCAGCCGTTGAAATGGCTTCGCTAAAGAAGGCTGTCGTCGAGCGTTAATCGTTGTCTTCGGGCAAACTGCGTTTATTTACAATGACCAACGACTAACGACAAGGACTAATCACGATTTCATGGGCACGAGGCGAAAATCACGAGAGATGGCGTTGCAGATGCTGTTCCAGTCAGACATGGGACGGCAGAATGCGGATCACGTCCGGCGGACCTTCTGGGCGGAGCGAAACACAATCGAGGATGAAGTTCGCGGCTTCGCTGATGACATTTTTCGAATAGGTATCGAGCGCTCCGAAGATATCGATTCCATCATCGAGAAACATGCGGAACATTGGCGTATGGAGCGCATGGCCGCCGTAGACCGTAATGTTCTGCGGACAGCCGTTGCCGAGTTCATCGGGTTTCCTCAGACACCGAAGCCGGTCATCATCAACGAGGCCCTGGAGATTGCGCGCAAGTACTCTAGCCCCGAATCGGTGCAGTTCATCAATGGCGTGTTGGACAGCGTAGCCAAAGAAATGGACTCAACGAAGCCGAGGCGAAAGTAGGGTTCAAAGAACGGGTTTCGTCACCAAACGAAAAACTGATCAGGTCAAAGAAAAGCCCCCAATCTTGGGGGCTTTGTTCTGGGTTCCTGATGACCGGACTTACTTCGGTCGCACAGCCACGAGATCCGGCGCCGGATTATCGGTTCCGAGATTGACTGTTACTGTCTGCGCGTCGACTCCTGTCGTGAGGTCAATACGGTGAACCCCATTATTTGTGCCCACGTACAGTTGCTTACTGTCGAGCGTGACGCCACCGGTATAGGTCTGAGTGACGCCGGCGCTCAATTGAATCGGCGCGCGCGAGCGTGTCGTAACGTCATACCCGAGAAGTATGCCGCCCTGGTCTGACGTCACGTATGCCTTGCTTCCGTCAGGTGTCACGATAAGTTGCCGCGGAACGAAGCTGCCGGCAAGTGATGTGGCAGCAGCACTGCTCTGCACCTGCGGTGGGCAGCCTTTGTTGTCGGTGTTCGCGGTGATCAACTCAATGTTTGGCGCAGCGAGGGCGACAAGTTGCGTGCCGTTGGGCAGCGAACGGATGTGGGTCGGGACTCCGGAAGTAGTCACGGCCGCTGCGTCTGAGTCATCGCAGGTGGCCCTTACGCCAACTCCTGACCCCGAAGCCGCGATGTATCCGAACGCTCCGGTTGCAAGAAAACTCACGTCGTTGGCGCCGGCCAGCGGTTCTGGAACCGCAGTTATATTGCTGTTCCACACGGTCCACTTTCCATTTCCGACTATATAAGCTTTCGAACTGTCGGGTGCGAAAGCCGCTGCGACTGCGCCCGGAATGTTCAATTTGGAGTAGCTGCCACCGGACGAGTTCGGGAAGAAGGCGTAAACCGCCGTATTATCGGAGATCAGAACGATGTTCTCGTCCGGCGAGATGCCTATTACCTTGCCCGGCAACACCGTGTAGGGGTCATTCACGGTGTTCGTTGCCATATCGAGAACCATGAGTCCCGTGGCACTGCCGATGAACAAGCGGCTCCCCCGAACGTTGAACATCATTGAGTTCGGCTTGTCCTTGAGCGTGATCGCTGTTCCTGCGGCGTTTGTCGTCGTATCGATCGGCACCAGCGTAGTACTCTGCGTGCTTCCTGCATATACTGTCGTGCTGGTCGTTCCCGTCACGGTCGCCACAAAGGCGTTGCTGTAAATGATGTCGGAAAGGCCCGTGTTGCAATCAGGCGGCGTGCACGAAGCGGTTATCGATGATGTGCCTGCGCTCGCCCCGGTTATGGTTCCAGCGCTCACCGTTGTGGTCAGCGGCTGCGAAGTGTTCCAGCGCAGGGTGAGGTTGGTCATCGCCTGGCCCTTGGTGTCAAACACGTCGGCAACCAGCGTTTTGCTTGCGGCACTGGCAACGGTTCCGGATGTCTCAGTCGAGTCTTTCAGGTGTATCTTGATCTGCTCGACCGGGCAGGTAACGAACGTCGCCGATGTGCTCTGGGTGTTACCTGCACTCGCGTAGACCAGCGTCATCCCTGGGCCGACTGCAGTTGCCAAGCCCTTTGACGAATCGATCGTTGCCACTTTCGTCTGACTGGTAGTCCAGTTGAACCCACCGACTGTGGCCGTGATATCGGTACCTTGCGAAAACGCCTTTGCCGTGAACTGCTGCGTTTTAGTCTGAGAGAGACAATCCCCGACGGTTGCCGGAGAAACGACGATGTTGTCAACTGCTTTGTGAATGTAAACAGTGACTGGTTCGCTGGTTACTCCACCCGCCGTTGCCGTCACCAGCGCCGTACCGACTCCGGGACCATTGCCCAGATTGCGCGTGCTGGGTGTGCAGACAACGGGATTCGTCAGCGAATCCCAGGTGCCGGCACATGCCGCGCCATTAGTAGCTATAGAGACTAGCGGCGGCGCTGTATCGGCGGCATCGGGGTTCTTGGCCGCAAATGTGATCGTCGCGGAGATTCTGTTGCCGCTCGAGTCCTGCGGGGTTGCGCTGAACAGAACTATGGCGCCTGTGTTGAGCGAGGCCGTTGTCGGCGAAAGGACCACCTTCGTTACTGTCGGGGTTGAAGGTTTGTTGTCGTCTCCGCCGCCGCAGCCGGTCAGCGCCATGAGCGCAACGAAAATGGTTGTTATGCCTGTAACGATAGCAGGAGAACGCCGCATTGATCCTCCACGTCCCCGCGACATGCTAAGCGGGACGTTTACACAGCCACTGGAAAGCTGTTGAAACTTTGAGTGTAGATTCTGCTGCATTTTTCGGCAAGGGAACCCTAAACGATAAGGCCAGATAAAACATGTTCTGGCAGGCAGCCAAATCGTGTTTTGGTGGCCTGAAGGCAGATTTCCATAGGCGCGGCCAATAGGTAGCGTTTACAATCATTTCAGCTTTTGACGTCGCGGTTGACGATCGTAATTCCTTCCCAACTGGCGTGTTGACTGCGAAAGTCTGAGTTGCTATATTTGAACGGTTCTGCGAGCAAAGTTGGGCTTAGTATTAGTAGCTAAGTCGCAGATTTACGCCCAAGGACGACGAAGTCCGCTATTAGGGCGCCCTCGCTGACATGAACCTGCGCTACCTCCCACCCTAGTTTGGGAGGGTATGCAGGTCGAGGCTGATGAAACGGAGCGTCTCCGTAGGTTCTGCAAGGCGCCACCGTCTGAAGCCCAGCCTAAGAAACTGCGTAATTTCTCTGGTTGATATTGCGCCAGGGAAGCATGGTTCGGCGATTGGGCCGGCCAGTCCCATACGGGATCGAGCATGAGCGCGCCGTATCTGCTGGCATGGCATCCCTGTGCCGCAGTTCTGAACGGTCGCCATGCTGAGTTGGCCCGGCAGTGAAGTCTGCCGGTAGCAAAGAAGGAGCGGCAAGAGTGCCTACGTTCAATCAGTTGGTTCGTAAGGGTCGCACGGCGCCTAAATACAAGACGGCGAGTCCGGCATTGCAGGAATGTCCGCAAAAGCGCGGCGTCTGCACTCGCGTATACACGCAAACGCCGAAAAAGCCGAACTCGGCCCTTCGCAAGGTGGCCCGCGTTCGTCTGACCAACGGCGTCGAAGTAACGACGTACATCCCCGGCGTCGGCCACAACCTGCAGGAGCACTCGATCGTGCTTATCCGCGGCGGCCGTGTGAAGGACCTGCCGGGCGTGCGCTATCACGTCATTCGCGGAACCCTGGATGCTGTGGGCGTTGCGAACCGGAAGCAGGGTCGCTCGAAGTATGGAGCTAAGAGGCCCAAGTAGCCGCGCTTGCCGGGCGTAAGCGAAGCGTGAGTCCGGCGCGGCTATCCTGAGCTTGCGAAGCAGGCTAAGGATCTCATCCACAGCAACAATGTTCAGTAATCGGCGCCGCGGGGTGCCGGTGAAGCGCGAAGCCGGCCGTAGGGTCGGCTCGAGAGCAGAGAGTTAAACGAGATGCCAAGAAAAGGTCATATCGGTAAGCGGGAAGTTCTGCCGGATCCGATCTACGGTTCCACCCTCGTCACCAAGTTTGTGAACTGCATGATGTGGGGCGGCAAGAAGAGCACGGCTCAGAGCATCTTTTATGGTGCGCTGCAGCAGCTTCAGGAAAAAGGCGGCGACGAGGCCCTCAAGTTGTTTAAGAAGGCTGTCGAGAACTGCAAACCCGTTCTGGAAGTCAAGACCCGTCGCGTCGGCGGCGCAAACTACCAGGTTCCCGTCGAGGTGAATCCGGATCGGCGCACGTCACTGGCGATTCGCTGGATCCTGACCTATAGCCGTGGACGCGGCGAGAAGGGTATGCAGGACAAACTCGCCAATGAATTGCTGGATGCCGCTAACAGCCGCGGCTCCTCGATCAAGAAGAAGGAAGACGTTCACCGCATGGCCGAAGCCAACAAGGCTTTTGCGCATTATCGCTGGTAAGAATCGGTCATTGGTCCTTAGTCGCTGGTGTTTAGCCCGCCACGATCGGTAACAGGCCAACGACTAACGACCAAAGACCAATGACAGGTTTTAGAAGGGGAAGTAGGTAAGGAAGTGCCGAGACAGGTTTCATTAGATCGTTGCCGCAACATCGGCATCATGGCGCATATCGACGCCGGGAAGACCACCGTCACGGAACGCATTCTGTTCTACACGGGCAGACTGCACCGCATCGGCGAGGTCCATGAAGGCACCGCCACGATGGACTGGATGGAGCAGGAGCAGGAGCGCGGGATTACCATTACGAGCGCCGCGACAACCTGCTACTGGCGGAACGAGCGCATTAACATCATCGACACCCCCGGCCACGTGGATTTCACGGCCGAGGTGGAGCGGTCTCTGCGCGTCCTCGACGGTGCTGTTGCAGTCTTTGATGCCGTTCACGGTGTCGAGCCGCAGTCGGAAACCGTCTGGCGTCAGGCCGATAAGTACGGTGTTCCCCGCATTTGTTTCATCAACAAGATGGACAAGATGGGTGCCGATTTCGAGCACGCCATCGACACGATTCGCAAGCGTCTAAACGCTCGTCCCGTTGCCATACAGCTTCCCATCGGTGCGGAAGATAAGTTCAAGGGGTCAATTGACCTGTTCACGATGAAAGCTTTCGTCTGGCTGGACGAGACGCTGGGCGCCGAGTACGTAGAGCAGGAAATTCCTGAGAATCTCAGGAAGAAGGCGCAGGCTTTCCATAATCAAATGGTGGAAACTATCGTCGAGAATGACGACGAGCTGCTCCACAAGTACATGGAAGGCGAGGCGATGACGCCGGAAGAACTCAGGGCTTCGCTCCGCAAGAGCGTCATCGGAATGAAGCTGTTCCCGGTGATGTGCGGGTCGGCGTTCAAGAACAAGGGCGTTCAGCCACTGCTTGATGCTGTAGTTGAGTTCCTGCCATCCCCGATTGATGTTCCTTCGATAAAGGGTACGAATCCTGATACCGGCGAGGAACTGGTTCGTCACTCAAACGACAGTGAGCCGTTTTCCGCTCTGGCCTTCAAAATCATGACCGATCCGTTTGTCGGTCAATTGGTGTTCATCCGCGTGTACTCCGGCCAGCTAAAGACTGGCGACAGCGTGTACATCGTCAGCAAGCAGCGTTCGGAACGCATCGGTCGTCTGCTCCGGATGCACGCCAACAAGCGAGAAGAGATCAGCGAAGTTTACGCGGGCGACATTTGCGCCGTGGTCGGACTGAAGAATGTAACGACGGGCGACACCATTTGCGACAAGAACAGTCCCGTTCTGCTCGAGTCCATCGAGTTCCCGGCTCCGGTTATTCACGTCGCGGTTGAGCCCAAAACGAAGGCCGACCAAGAAAAGATGGGCATCGCCCTCCAGAAGCTTGCGCAGGAAGACCCGACCTTCCGCGTAACGACCGATCAGGACAGTGGCCAGACGATTATCAGCGGCATGGGCGAGCTTCACTTGGAGATCATCGTTGACCGCATGATGCGCGAGTTCAACGTGCAAGCGAATGTCGGCAAGCCGCAGGTCGCTTACCGCGAAACGATCCGCAAGCCCGCCGAAGCCGATGGCAAGTTTATTCGTCAGAGCGGAGGCCGCGGTCAGTACGGTCACGCCAAGATCCGCATCGAGCCGAACCCAGGGAAGGAATACGAGTTCGTCAACGACATCAAGGGCGGGTCGGTACCTAAGGAATATATCAAGCCCATCGACGAAGGTATCAAGGAAGCCATGGAAGGCGGCACCTTGGCCGGCTATCCGATGGTGGACATCAAGGCGACGCTTTACGACGGCAGCTACCACGAAGTTGACTCGAGCGAAATGGCCTTCAAGATTGCCGGTTCGATGGCGTTCAAGGAAGCTGCTCGAAAGGCCAGTCCGGTACTGCTGGAGCCGGTGATGTCGATCGAAGTCGTCGTGCCGGAAGAATATATGAGCGCCATCATCGGCGACCTGAACTCCCGCCGCGGCCGTATCGAAGGCATGGAGCACCGTGCGGGATCGCAGGTGATTCGCGGTCACGTGCCGCTGTCCGAAATGTTCGGATACGCCACGCAGATGCGTTCGAACACTCAGGGGCGCGCGACCTACTCGATGCACTTCTCGAAGTATGAGGAAGCGCCGCGCTCGGTGGCTGAGGAGATCATCGCGAAGGTGCAGGGCAAGACGGTTACGAAATGATCGCGTTTGGCGAGCGTCTGAGCTCGCCGCGATCATCCTGAGCGAGCCACGGGCGAGCGAAGGATCTGAAGTGTTAGCAAGGGTCAAGCAACCGGGGCGGTGACGCCCGAACGAACTGATAGTTACAGCTTACGGAGTGAGGAAATGGCGAAAGAGAAATTTGACCGCAGCAAACCGCACGTGAACGTGGGAACGATCGGGCACATTGACCACGGCAAGACGACGTTGACGGCGGCGATCACGAAGGTGCTGTCGAAGCACAATCCGAACATCAAGTTCCGTTCGTTCGATTCGATCGACAACGCGCCGGAAGAGCGGGAGCGCGGCATCACGATTGCCACGGCGCACGTAGAATATGAAACCCCGGCGCGTCACTACGCGCACGTCGACTGCCCGGGCCACGCCGACTACATCAAGAACATGATCACCGGCGCGGCGCAGATGGACGGCGCGATCCTGGTGGTTGCAGCGACCGACGGTCCGATGCCGCAGACCCGCGAGCACGTGCTGCTGGCCCGCCAGGTGGGCGTGCCTTACGTCGTTGTTGCGCTGAACAAGTGCGACGCGGTCGATGATCCGGAGCTGCTGGACCTGGTCGAACTCGAAGTGCGCGAGCTGCTGAAGGGCTACGGCTTCCCCGGGGACGATCTGCCGGTGGTGCGCGTGAGCGCCCTGGGCGCGCTGAACGGCGAAGAGAAGTGGGAGAAGGCCATCGACGAGCTGATGGAAGCGGTGGACAAGAACGTACCGCTGCCGGCGCGCGAAGTGGACAAGCCGTTCCTGATGCCGATCGAAGACATCTTCTCGATCTCGGGCCGCGGCACGGTGGTAACGGGCCGAATCGAGCGCGGGAAGATCAAGGTGGGCGAGGAAGTCGAAATCGTGGGCTTCCGCGAGACCCGCAAGACGGTCGTCACGGGCGTGGAAATGTTCAAGAAGCAGCTGGACGAAGGCATGGCGGGCGACAACGCCGGTCTGCTGCTGCGCGGCGTGGCCAAGGAAGATGTGGAGCGCGGCATGGTGCTGGCCAAGACGGCCTCGATCACCCCGCACACGCACTTCAAGGGTCAGGTGTACGTGCTGAGCAAGGAAGAAGGCGGACGTCATACGCCGTTCTTCAAGGGCTACCGTCCGCAGTTCTACTTCCGCACGACGGACGTGACGGGCGTGGCCCAGTTGCCGGAAGGCACCGAGATGGTGATGCCGGGCGACAACGTACAGCTGGAAATCGAGTTGATCACCCCGGTGGCCATGGAGTTGGGTCTGCGCTTCGCTATCCGCGAAGGCGGCCGCACGGTCGGCGCCGGCACGATCAGCGAAATCATTAAGTAGTGGCGCTTTCCGCGGCGATTGAGCCGCGGGCCACTATCCTGAGCGCAAAGCGCGAAGGATCCGGTCCTTGGTCGTTAGTCGTTGGTCGGTGGCAACGCCAACCAGGACTAACGGCCAAGGACGAACGACTAACGACAGGTTTTGGGAGTTTTCATGCCGCGCGAAATGATTACGATGCAGTGCACGCAGTGCAAGGAAAAGAACTATACCTCGACGAAAAACCGGAAGACCACTCCGGATCGTATCGAGCTGAAGAAGTTCTGCCCGCGCTGCCGGAAGCACCAGTCGCATAAAGAAATTAAGTAAGCACTAACGAGTAATTTTGTAATCAGTAACGGGTAGAGGCGCAGCAAAGGCTTCAAGTCAGGTACAATAGACATATTCATTGCGCGTTACTCGTTACTCATTACCCGTTAAACAGGGGCGTAAGCTCAACGGTTAAACTGTCGGTCTCCAAAACCGAACTTGGGGGTTCGAATCCCTCCGCCCCTGCCAGTTTTCATAAAGGCGCTGTTTGCCTTTGGCTATTCGCTGCTGGTTTTCGGTCTCTGAAGCGAAGCCAGCCCCTCGAGGGGGTTGCCTCTCATTTGCGCGCACTGATCGCACTTGGGGTCGAGTAAAAGCCAAGAGCTAATAGCCAAAAGCGATTTTAGTAGTAGTGAAAGCAGGACCGCACACATGGCGAAGTCAGCAACCGCACAACCGAGCGTAGCCGAAGGGATGGGCAACAAAGTTAAGGGCTCCTGGGGACGAATGAAATCGTTCTACGGCGATGTCCGCAACGAGATGAGGAAGGTCACTTCACCGTCTCGGAAGGAAGTTCAGGCCACCACGGTCGTGGTGATCATTACCGTATTTGTTTTCGGCGCTTACTTCTGGGCGGTTGACACGGTCATCGGCCACGGCATCGATAGGCTGCTTCGGTACTTTTCGCCGCGGTAACCGACTCTCCCAGGCGTGGCGCGCAGCAACGTGGCGCAGATTACTTCTTGCCGCGTTAGCGCAGGGTGCCCGCCGGGTGTTCTCATTGGGTTTTAGGGCCCTGAGCAGCGGATTACAAGCGCCTGTGTTGATTCGGATCTTCGACCCAAGTTATTAGGTTGTTTGGATCCGCCGGGCGCGCCTTTGTCCGTTAGGAATACCGCGAGGCGGAACCCGCTCGCGAGGGGTACATGACAGAAGAACTCAACCAGATGGCAGACGAGAAGGAAAACACGAGCGGCGGTGACTTGCAGCATCAAGACTCTGGCGCGGGGCATACGCCGGAGCCGTCAAAAGAAGCTGCACCCGGCGGCATTGAGCCGCCCGCGAACCCGAACATGAAGTGGTACATCATCCACTCCTACTCGGGCTTCGAGCGCAAGGTGAAGGAGTCGCTGGAGTCGCGTATCAAGGCCTTCGGTCTTGAGAATAAGATTGGCCGGGTGATGATCCCGACCGAGTCCGTGACGGAAGTACGCGGCGGCCGCAAGTACACCAGCGAGCGGATGTTCTACCCCGGCTATGTGCTGGTGGAGATGGACATGGATGACCACGTGTGGCATGTGGTGAAGTCCACTCCGCGCGTAACCGGCTTCGTCGGTACTGGCCAGCAGCCCACTCCGCTGAGCGAAGAAGAAGTCAACCACATCGTCTACCGCATCGCCGACACGCGCGAAAAGCCGAAACTCAAGATTAAGTTCGAAAAGAACGAGTCGGTGCGTATCACCGAAGGTCCGTTTGCGACCTTTACGGGCGTTGTGGACGAAGTGAATGAAGATCGCGAGACCCTGAAAGTCATGGTCACCATCTTCGGTCGTGCAACCCCGGTCGAGCTCGAGTTCGGCCAGGTCGAAAAAGTCGCGTAATCGGGCGCCAGCGCGCTCGAAGCAGTGCCGTTAGGCACGGAACGAGATTAGCCCGGCACTTTAGTGCCGGGTGGGCAGCAAAACCAATTTCGAGTCCGTAGGGACGACACAAATACCTGACGCCGGGCCGAAAATCCTAGACCCGGCTTGAGGAAGAAAAGAGAAGGTAATGGCAAAGAAGGTAACAGGTTCCGTTAAGCTGCAGATCGCCGCGGGCAAGGCCACTCCGGCTCCCCCGGTCGGTCCTGCTCTGGGCCAGGCGCAGATCAACATTATGGAGTTCTGCAAACAGTTCAACGCGCGAACGAACGCGAAGGAACTGGAAGGCCTGATCATCCCGGTAGTTGTCACCGTTTACAACGACCGCTCGTTCACGTTCATCACCAAGACCCCGCCCGCCCCGGTGCTGCTCAAGCGGGCCGCTGGCATTGCGAAGGGTTCCGGCACGCCGAACAAGGACAAAGTTGGCCGCGTCACCGAATCGCAGGTCGCCGAGATCGCGAAGCAGAAGATGCCCGATCTGAACGCCGCCTCGCTTGAGACGGCAATCAAGTCGATCAAGGGCACGGCACGCAGCATGGGCTTGGAAGTAGTAGCAGGCTAGATTTCGCCGTCGGGGCATTGCTCTTAGTGGCGCGATGGCCCGATGACCCTATTGTTTGTCGCACACTACGGCCCCGCCGCTCACGGCGGGTGACCTTAGGAGACGAGTTAAATGAGAAAAGCAGGAAAGAATATCGAGAAGGCGCGTACGGCCGTTGAGTCGCGCCCGTACCTGCTGGCTGAAGCGGTTCCGCTTCTCCAGAAAGTGAAATACGCCAAGTTTGACGAGACGGTGGACATTGCCATGCGTCTCGGCGTTGATCCCAAGCACGCAGACCAGATGGTCCGCGGCACGGTCGTTCTGCCGCACGGACTGGGCAAGTCGAAGAAAGTTCTGGTCATTGCCAGCGGCGAAAAAGTCCGCGAGGCGCAGGAAGCTGGCGCCGATTACGTCGGCGGGGAAGATATGGTCGAGAAGATCCAGAAGGAAAACTGGGTCGACTACGACGCCATCATCGCCACTCCCGACATGATGCGCTCCCTGAGCCGTCTTGGTAAGATTCTCGGCCCCCGCGGCCTCATGCCGAACCCAAAGACTGGAACCGTGACTTTCGATATCGCAAAAGCGATCGAAGAGACGAAGGCCGGTAAGGTCGAATACCGCACCGACAAGTCCGGACAGATCCACGTGCCGGTGGGCAAGCTTTCGTTCTCCCCGGAAAAGCTGGTTGAAAATGCGCGCGCGCTGATCGTCAGCGTCATTCGCGCGAAACCGGCAGCCGCCAAGGGCAAGTATCTGAAGAGCATCACCATCAGCTCGACAATGGGTCCTGGCGTATCGATCGACACGGTCGCGGCGGAAGCAGCGGCAAAGGCGTAGGAATCAGTCGTTAGTCGTTAGTTGGCAGTCGCTGGCCGAAGCCGCGAGCCAACAACGACAAGGTGCCGAGTACTGAGGACCAACGACAAACGACTAAGGACACGCGCGAAGCGCGTTAAAGGATTTCGCAATGGCAATCACCAAGGCAAAGAAGACGGAACTCCTGGATCAGTTGACGACCGAGTTCCAGAGCGCTAACAGCGCCATTTTGGCGACCTTTGGCAAGCTCACAGTCGCCCAGGATTTTGAGCTGCGCAAAACCGTGCGCGGCACCGGCGCCAAATACCGCGTCGTGAAGAACACCATCGCAGAGCGCGCCGGAAAGGGCACGAAGCTCGAAGAGGCATTGCAGAATCTCGCCGGTGTGACCTCGATCGCCTACACGAGCGGCGACCCGGTTGCACTCGCGAAGGCGCTCGCCAAGTTCACCAAAGACAACCCGGAAGTCATGGTCAAGGCCGGCGTGCTCGATGGCAAACTTCTCAGCGTGAAGGAAGTCGAAGCGCTGGCGACGATGCCGTCGAAGGAAGAGATCTACAGCAAGCTGCTCTTCCTCATCAATGCTCCGGCACAGCGTCTGGTCACGGTCATGAACGCCGTTGGCCGCGATCTGGCTGTGGTCATCGATCAGGGTGTGAAAGAGAACAAGTTCGCCGGCGGCGAAGCCGCTGGCGCGTAATAAGTCCTTGGTTGTTGGTCCTTGGTCGTTAGCCCCGATGTGCCGGGTGCGATTTTGACCAACGACTAACGACCGGATGACTAACGACGGTTTTGGTTTTCGTTATCAGTTGTCAGGCGTTGCGGCGGGCAGTGCTGCTTGGGTTGTCTGGCCCAGGTGGCAGACGACGTCGCACCGGAAGCCTCGATAACCGATAACTTCGCTCCTCAACAGGGGCAAAGCGGACGACGAGCCCGGAAGGGCGCGGGTCCGGCAACTGATAACTTAAGAGAGTGGAGACATAGAGATGGCGGATTTGAATGCACTGCAGGACCAGATCGCTAGCCTGTCGCTTCTTGAAGCGTCGCAGCTGGTGAAGATGTTGGAAGAGAAGCTTGGCGTTTCGGCTGCTGCCGCTGCCCCGGTCATGGTTGCTGGTGGCGGCGCTGCTGCCGCTGCTGCTCCGGCCGAAGAAAAGACCGAGTTCAACGTGATCCTTACCGGCGTTGGCGCGAACAAGATCAACGTCATTAAGGCTGTCCGCGAAGTCACCAGCCTCGGCCTCAAGGAAGCCAAGGACCTGGTTGACGGCGCTCCGAAGCCGATCAAGGAAGGCGTCAGCAAGGAAGAAGCGGAGAACATCAAGAAGAAGTTCACCGAAGCCGGCGCGACGGTCGACATCAAGTAGTTGGCGCGGCTTAGCCGCGATGAACTGTTCGAGATTTCGGAGGTTCGGATGACCAGCAACCAGGGCCACCAAACCTCCGAAACCTTAAATCCGTTTGTATTTGTGGGCCTTGTTTCACTCGAAAGGCGCAAGCAGGGGCAATTTTCGAGAGCTTCTGAAGCCGGAGAGACACTTCGGTCATCTACTAGTTAGATACCGGGGTGATTTCTTGTATTTATGATCGGCGCGGACTGGCGGGAGCCCGTGCTATCATTAGAAGATTCGAAACGGCGGGCCGTCTCGCCCTTCAGGGACGGAAACAGGCTGCTACTGGCGCGGAATACACAAATCAATTTCAGGCCAAGTGCCGCAATTGGCGCTTGCGGGGAAATTTGTCCTCGCGGGCGCTGCTGCATTTTTAATGCCGAACGCGTTAGCCGCGCGCACGGCTCTTGAAGGACTGCCCCGAGTGGGGCTTTGTAGCGCCGCCTTTCTGGCGGCTGTCGCCATGGGTCGCTGGCCCGGGCTGCGACGGCAAAAGCTGTCGCGACAGTCGGCAGGTGTCGGCGATACATGAGGTTTGCGTAAGCACCGGCTCCGTTGCTGGTGCGGTCCCGATCGCAGGCGGGCTCAGGACGCCCAGGCTCAGCGTCCTAAACCCAATCGCGGGTCGCGTTCGGGACAACTGAGGAGTTTTCTTTCATGCCGAACAATACCGACAACATCACGCGCAACCGACTCGACTTCTCCAAAATTCCGGCAACAATCCAGATCCCGAACCTCATTGAGGTTCAGAAGCGTTCGTATGACCGCTTTCTTCAGATGGACAAGCTGCCTAGCGAACGAGATGACGCAGGTCTTCAGGCAGTTTTCCAGTCCGTGTTCCCCATCACGGATTTCAGGAACGTATCACAACTTGAGTTCGTGGACTACTCCATTGGTAATTGGGAGTGCAAGTGCGGGCATTTAAAGGGTTTGCATCACCTGCGCACCACCTGCCGGAACTGCGGTGCGACGGTCATCACGGACCCGTTCCACCCCGGCGACGTGCTGTGCGGCAAGTGCGGTACTTATAACGCTAATACGCCCGATTTTTGCAACAAGTGCGGCGATCCGGTCGGACTCCAACTCAAGTACGACGTGGCCGAGTGTGAAGAGCGCGGCATGACTTACAGCGCTCCGCTGAAGGTCACGATGCGCCTGACTATCTTCGATAAGGATCCCGAGACCGGCAACAAGGCCATCCGGGACATCAAGGAGCAGGAAGTCTTCTTCGGTGACGTACCGCTGATGACCCAGAACGGCACGTTCATCATCAACGGCACCGAGCGCGTGATTGTCAGCCAGTTGCACCGTTCGCCTGGCGTGTTCTTCGAGACGGCGAACAACCGCACCTATTTCCTGGGCAAGATCATTCCTTACCGCGGTTCCTGGGTCGAATTCGAGTACGACCAGAAGAACGTCCTTTACGTTCGTATCGACCGCAAGCGCAAGTTCCTGGGCTCGATCTTTTTGCGCGCGCTCGGCTTGCGCACGGACGAAGAGATCCTTCGCACTTTCTACACGGTTGACCGCGTTGTCGTGCGCGACAATCGCCTGTTCTGGACGCTGGAGCCGGGTATTGATCGCCCGACGAACCTGACCGGAATGAAGTTGGCTCATGCGATCAAAGGCAAGAACGGCGAAGAGATCGCACATTCTGGCCGCAAGGTTACGCCGTCCATCTTGCGCGAAATCCACAAGCAGAAGATCACCGAAATCGAGATCGATATCAGCGACCTCGAGGGTGCGTTCGTAGGCGCCGACGTCATCGACACGAACACCGGCGAAATCTTGCTGGAAGCTAACAACGAGCTGACGGCCGACAAGCTCTCGAAGTTTATGGATGCCGGCGTTGCCGAGTTGCACCTGTTCTTCCCCGAGAAGGACGAAGTGGGTACGGTGATGGCGGCAACATTGCGCCGCGACTCCGTCAAGACCCCGCAGGAAGCGCTGATCGAGATCTACCGCAAGCTGCGACCGGGCGACCCGCCGACGCTGGATACAGCGACCGCGCTGTTCCAGGGGATGTTCTTCGATCCGCGGAAGTACGACTTCTCGCGCGTAGGCCGCCTGAAGTTCAACATCAAGCTGTTCGAGAAAGACGACGCCACGCCGCTCGATCATCGCACTCTTGAGCCGGACGATTTCTACGCAACGATCAAGTACCTGCTCAAGCTGCGCAAGAACCTCGGCGCCGTCGATGACATCGACCACCTCGGCAATCGCCGCGTCCGCGCCGTCGGCGAACTGCTCGAGAACCAGTTCCGCATCGGCCTGGTCCGTATGGAACGCGCCATCAAGGAGAAGATGAGCGTGTACCAGGAGATGTCGACGGCGATGCCGCACGACCTGGTCAACGCGAAGCCGGTCATGGCTGCGATTCGCGAGTTCTTCGGATCGTCGCAGTTGTCACAGTTCATGGACCAGACGAACCCGCTTTCGGAGATCACGCACAAGCGTCGTCTCTCGGCTCTTGGGCCGGGCGGTCTGTCGCGTGAGCGCGCTGGATTCGAAGTTCGCGACGTTCACCCGACGCACTACGGACGTATTTGCCCGATCGAAACGCCGGAAGGTCCGAACATCGGTCTGATCTCGTCGCTGAGCTGCTATGCGCGAATCAACGACTACGGCTTCATCGAGTCGCCCTACCGCAAGGTGAAGGACGGCAAAGTTCTCGACTACGTCAGCGTCGTGAATGCTGGTGGGAGCGACTACAAAGTCGGCGACCACCTTGAGAAGCACGTTGCCGAAAAAGCAAACGCGGACCTGAACGCCCGCAAGAAGCGCCCCATCGACTTCGAGCCGTTCTCGTTCTACCTCTCCGCGTGGGAAGAAGATCGCCACACGATTGCACAGGCCAACGTTGAGTTGGATGAACAGGGCAAGATCGCCGCAGACCTGGTTAACGCCCGCAAGCAGGGCAACTTCGTCCTGATCAATCGCGATGAAGTGGATTATGTCGACGTCAGCCCCAAGCAGTTGGTGTCGGTCGCGGCCTCGCTCGTGCCCTTCCTGGAGCACGACGACGCGAACCGCGCATTGATGGGCGCCAACATGCAACGCCAGTCGGTTCCGCTGCTCCGTGCGCAGGCTCCGTACGTCGGAACTGGTATGGAAGGCGTGACCGCTCGCGACTCCGGCGCTGTCGTGCTGGCTCGCCGCAGCGGCATCGTTGACTCGGTCGACTCCGAGCGCATCATCGTGCGCGTCGAAGGCGAGCACCATCCGATGCAGTTGTCGCGTGAAGTTGGCAGCGACATCTACCAGCTCACGAAGTTCAAGCGTTCGAACCAGAACACCTGTATCAACCAGCGCCCGATCGTGAAGAAGGGGCAGCGGGTCGTTAAGGGTCAGGTGATCGCCGACGGTCCTTGCACCGACCACGGCGAACTGGCGCTCGGCCGCAACGTGCTCGTGGCCTTCATGCCATGGCGCGGCTACAACTTTGAAGACGCCATCCTCGTTAGCGAGAAGATGGTTCGCGAGGATTACTACACCAGCGTCCATATCGAGGAATTCGAAATCGAAGCCCGCGATACGAAGCTGGGACCGGAAGAAATCACGCGCGACATTCCGAACGTGAGCGAATCGGCTCTGCGCGACCTTGACGAAGCCGGCATCATCCGCATCGGCGCCAACGTCAAACCGAACGACATTCTCGTCGGCAAGGTCACGCCCAAGGGCGAAACCCAGCTTACGCCGGAAGAGAAACTGCTCCGCGCCATTTTCGGCGAGAAGGCCGGCGACGTTCGCGACGCATCACTCACCTGCCCTCCGGGCATCGAGGGTACGGTCGTTGACGTCAAGATCTTCTCCCGCAAGGGCCAGGAAAAGGACGAGCGTGCCAGACAGATTGAAGCCGAGCAGATCAACAAGCTCGAGAAGAACCTGGCGGATGAAATCCGAATCCTTACGGACGAGCGCTTGAAGCGACTCGACGGCATTCTGGGCGGCAAGGAAGTACTGGCCGACCTGCATGACGAGCGCACCAACAAGCGCCTGCTCACGAAAGGTACGATTCTCGACCGCGACACCATCGAGCGCATCTCGACGCGCAATCTCAAACGCATCAAGTACGCCGACAAGGACCCGCGCGTAAACGAACAGATCGACGAAATTGAAGAGATGACGTCGCGTCAGATCGACGTGCTCCGCAAGATCGTCAACGACAAGAAAGACAAACTGACCAAGGGCGATGAACTCCCCCCGGGCGTTATCAAGCTCGTCAAGGTTTACATCGCCATGAAGCGCAAACTGAGCGTCGGCGACAAGATGGCCGGCCGCCACGGCAACAAGGGTGTCATCTCGCGCATTCTGCCCGAGGAAGATATGCCTTACCTGCCGGACGGCACTCCAGTCGAAATCGTGCTGAATCCGCTTGGCGTGCCTTCCCGTATGAACGTGGGTCAGATCTTGGAAACGCACCTCGGCTGGGCGGCCGCGGAGCTCTCAAAGAAGATCAACATGCTGCTTGAGGGCAACAGCCGCGCCGATGCTTTGCGACGCGAGTTGAAGACGCTGTTCCAGGACACGCCGTTCGTGGACAGCATCACCGACGGTCTCAGTGATGAAGACCTCGACCGCATGGCCGTGAGCTTCGCCAAGCAGGGCGTGTTCTTCGCCTCGCCGGTGTTCGACGGTTCGCGCGAGAACGAGATCAAGTCGCTGCTCGATCAGGCTGGTCTGCCGACCTCCGGCAAGATCTCCCTGCGCGACGGCATGACGGGTATCCCGTTTGAACAGCCGGCAACGGTGGGCTACATTTACATGCTCAAGCTGTCGCACCTGGTCGACGACAAGATCCACGCTCGCTCGATCGGCCCGTACTCGCTGATCACCCAGCAGCCGCTGGGCGGTAAGGCGCAGTTCGGTGGCCAGCGCTTCGGCGAAATGGAAGTGTGGGCGCTCGAAGCTTACGGCGCGGCCTACATCCTGCAGGAACTGCTCACGGCGAAGTCTGACGACGTCTATGGCCGTACGAAGATTTACGAAGCCATCGTAAAGGGCGAAGCCGCGATTGAGCCGGGCGTGCCCGAGTCGTTCAACGTGCTGATCCGTGAATTGCAGTCGCTCTGCCTCGATGTGGAACTGATCAAGATCGAAGGCGGAAAGCCGCAGGTCGCTAGCGCAGCAGCAGATTAGGAAGCAAGTCGTTGGTCGTTAGTCGTTGGTCGTCGGGAACCGGCGATCAGCTAACGGCCGGCGACGGCGCTGACACGAGATTTTGAAGTGATCTAATCGCCGCGGTTCTGCTCCCGGGCCGCGGTGAGGCAAAAAGAATTGGGATTAGCTGTTAGTCATTAACTCTTAGCCGTTAACTTCGCAGCCGCGACCAACGACTAACGACCAACGACTAACGACCATTCGGGAGCCGCCACGGCAGCGCAAAGCCGCGACAACTCCGGCCAGGAGCCGATTAGGCCGCCGGAGAACTGGAGGCAACTTTGTACCGCTCGAGCCCGTTTGACCTCGGTAATTCGATCGCTGATTTCGACGCCATCCGTATCAGCCTCGCTTCGCCTGAGAAGATCCGGAGCTGGTCGCACGGTGAAGTAACCAAGCCGGAAACGATCAACTACCGTACCTTCAAGCCCGAACGCGACGGCCTGTTCTGCGCCCGCATCTTTGGACCGGTCACCGACTGGGAGTGCCTGTGCGGCAAGTACAAGCGCATGAAGCACCGCGGCGTGATCTGCGACAAGTGCGGCGTGGAAGTTACGCTCTCTAAGGTCCGCCGTGAGCGCCTTGGCCATATTGAACTGGCCTCGCCGTGCTCGCACGTGTGGTTCTTCAAAGGTCTGCCGAGCCGCATCGGGCACATCCTGGATGTGTCCCTGCGCGACCTCGAATCCGTCCTTTACTTCGAAGCTTATGTAGTCATCGAACCTGGTGACGCCCCGGTTAAAGAGGGCGAGGTCATCAAGGACGAAGCAAAGTTCCGCGAACTCGATCAGCAGTATCGCGTAACCGGCTTCAAGGCCATGATGGGCGCGGAAGCCATCAAGGAACTGCTCAAGCGCGTTGACGTGGAAGAGATGTCCACCGAGCTGCGCGAGAAGATGAAGAACGAGCAGTCCTTGCAGAAGCGCCTGAAGTACGCGAAGCGCTTGAAGGTCGTTGAGGCCTTCCGCAAGTCGGGTAACAAGCCCCAGTGGATGATTCTGGACGTGATTCCGGTAATTCCGCCGGAGCTGCGCCCATTGGTTCCGCTCGATGGCGGTCGGTTCGCGACATCCGATCTCAACGATCTGTATCGCCGCGTCATCAACCGCAACAACCGTTTGAAGAAGCTGATGGACCTGCACGCTCCTGAAGTCATCGTGCGCAACGAAAAGCGCATGCTTCAGGAAGCTGTCGACGCCCTGTTTGACAACGGACGTCGTGGACGCGTGCTGCGCGGCGCCAACAACCGCCCGCTCAAGTCGCTCAGCGACACCCTCAAAGGCAAGCAGGGACGCTTCCGTCAGAACCTGCTCGGCAAGCGCGTCGACTACTCCGGCCGTTCGGTCATCGTGGTCGGCCCCGAACTGAAGCTGCACCAATGCGGTCTGCCCAAGAAGATGGCCCTCGAACTGTTCAAGCCGTTCATTTACCACCGGCTCGAACAGACCGGCCACTGCACCACCATCAAGCAGGCGAAGGAAATGGTGGAAGCGCAGGAACCGATCGTATGGGACATCCTTGAAGAGGTTATTAAGGACCACCCGGTTCTGCTGAACCGCGCTCCAACTCTGCACCGTTTGGGTATCCAGGCGTTTGAGCCGGTACTGGTTGAAGGCAAGGCCATTAAGATTCACCCGCTGGTCTGCACGGCGTTCAACGCCGACTTCGACGGCGACCAGATGGCCGTTCACATCCCGCTGTCGCCCGAGGCGCAGGTCGAAGCCAGCGTGCTGATGCTTGCTTCGCACAACATCCTGTCGCCCGCATCAGGCCACCCGATTGCCGTTCCTACGCAGGACATGGTTCTCGGCATGTACTACCTGACGAAGGCGAAGCCGGGCGCCAAGGGCGAAGGCCGGGCATTTGCGAACATTGAGGAAGTGTTGCTCGCCCTCGAAATGGGCGAAGTCGAAACGCTTTCGCCGATTCGCTTGCGCTACACGGGCGACGTCATCGACCTGACCACGGCATATGACGATCAGGACGTCACGCACACCGAGCCGATCCACCTGGAGCGGCAGTTCGTTAAGACCACGGTGGGCCGTGCGATCCTGAACGATCACCTGCCGCAGGACATGCCGTACATCAATGGCCTGTTGAAGAAAAAGGGCATCGGTTCGCTGGTCAACTACTGCTACCTGCGGTTCGGGCTTGAAGTGACAGTCAAGATGCTGGACGAGATCAAGCAGCTTGGGTTCCAGTACGCGACCCGCGCGGGCTTGTCGATCGGCATCGACGACATGATCATCCCCGAAACCAAGAAGGGCGTAGTGAAGAACGCCGAGAAGCAGGTGATCGAAGTCCAGCAGCAGTACCTGGACGGCGCCATCACCAACGGCGAACGCTACAACAAGGTCATCGAAATCTGGTCGGGCATTACGGAAAAGGTCGCCGACGAAATGTTCTCCGCGATGCAGCGCGAGGACAAGGAAGGCAAGATCAATCCGATTTACATCATGGCCGACTCCGGCGCTCGCGGATCGAAACAGCAGATCCGTCAGCTCTCCGGTATGCGCGGTCTGATGGCCAAGCCGTCGGGCGAAATCATTGAAACGCCGATCACGGCGAACTTCCGTGAAGGCCTCACGGTGTTGCAGTATTTCATCTCGACGCACGGTGCCCGTAAGGGTCTGGCCGATACGGCTCTGAAGACCGCCGACTCGGGCTACCTGACCCGCCGTCTCGTTGACGTGGCGCAGGACGTCATCATCAGCGAGTACGATTGCGGAACGGTAGACGGCATCTATGTCGGCTCCATTGTCGAGTCGGGCGAGATCATCGAGCCCATGCGCGACCGCATCATCGGCCGCGTCTCGCTCGAGAAGATCAAGGACTACGAAGGCAACGTCATCGTCGACGTCAACCAGGAGATCTCGGAAGACCTCGCAAGCCAGATCGCTGCTGCCGGTATCGAGAAGGTGAAGATCCGCTCGGTGCTGACCTGCGAATCGAAGCGCGGCGTCTGCGTCATGTGCTACGGTCGCAACCTGGCTTCCGGACGCCTCGTCGAACTCGGCGAAGCCACCGGCGTCATCGCGGCTCAGTCCATCGGCGAACCTGGAACGCAGCTCACCATGCGTACCTTCCATATTGGTGGTACGGCATCGCGAGTCAGCGAACAGAGCCGCCTGGACGCCAAGGCTGACGGTATCGTTCGGTTCGTCAACCTCCAGACCGTCCGCTCCAAGGCGGGCGACCTGGTGGCCATGAACCGCAACGGCTCCATCGCCATCGTCGACGAGAAGGGCCGCGAAAAGGAACGCTACTCGGTCGTGTACGGCGCCAAGGTGAAGTTTGCCGAAGGCGACCGCGTCGGCAAGGGTCAGGTCCTGGTTGAGTGGGATCCGTACACCTTCGCGATCCTCACGGAAATCGGCGGCACCGTCAGCTTCCGCGACTTGCAGGAAGGCCTGACGCTGCACGAAGAAGTGGACGAAGTCACCGGCTTGTCGCGGTGGGTCGTTACCGAATCGCCTGATGAGAAGCGCCAGCCCACGATCGTGATCAAGGGGCAGGGCGCCAAGGGTACGCGGCGCTACCTCATGCCGTCGCGCGCTCACCTTATGGTGCAGGACGGCGACGAAGTCTTTCCGGGCGACGTGCTGGCGAAGATCCCGCGCGAGACCACGAAAACCAAGGACATCACCGGCGGTCTGCCGCGCGTTGTCGAACTCTTCGAAGCCCGCAAGCCGCGCGAGACGGCCGTCATCAGCGAAATCGACGGCACCGTCAAGTTCGGCGAAATCAGCAAGGGCCAGCGCAAGATTTACGTGGTGGCCGACAACGGTACGGAGAAGGAATACTCGGTGCCTCGCGGCGTGCACATCAACGTGCAGGAAGGCGAGCGCATCAAGGCCGGCGAACAGTTGATGGACGGCCCGCTCAACCCGCACGACATTCTTGCCGTGCTCGGTGAGAAGGAACTGCAGGCTTACCTGGTCAACGAAATTCAGGAAGTCTACCGTCTGCAGGGCGTGAACATCAGCGACAAGCACATCGAGGTGATCGTCCGCCAGATGATGCGCTGGGTGAAGGTCGAAGACGTGGGCGACACCAGCTTCCTGCTCGAACAGCAGGTTGACCGGTTCCGCTTCCGCGAAGAGAACGAGCGCGTGATCGCGCAGGGTGGCCGCCCCGCTACGGGACGTCCGCTGCTGCTCGGCATCACCAAGGCTTCGCTCTCGACCGAGTCCTTCATCTCCGCGGCGTCGTTCCAGGAGACCACCCGCGTGCTGACGGAAGCCTCGATTCAGGGCGCGGTGGACCACCTCCGCGGCCTGAAAGAGAACGTCATCGTCGGACGCCTCATCCCGGCCGGAACTGGCATGGAGTACTACCGGAACGTCCGCCTGTCTCAGGAAATGGAAGACCAGGCGCAGAAGATCCAGGAAGAAGTCTCCCGCGAGTACGAGGAAGCCGAACGCGCCCTCGAACTCATGCGCCAGGAAGGCGAAACCGAACCGGAAGAACTGCCAGCTACGGAATAAAACGATCGAACGATCTTACGATCGGACGATCAAACGAAACAGCCTGCCGATAGTGCCCCACACAAGCTTTGCTTGTGTGGGGTTTTTCTTGTAGCGCCGGCGGCTCGCCGGCTGTCGCGAGGCGTCCCGCCCTCGCCTCTACATCCGAACCACGCCTCAACATTAAACCAGAAGCCGCGGACCGAAATGCTCGGCTTTTTGTTTGCCCTCTGGATCTGTCATCCTGAGCGAAGCGAAGGATCCATGCATTTCGGTGCACAGCAGAACGAGAGTCAGCGTACCTCAAAATGCGTGACTTCCCCGCTAGAGGCAAAAGAAGGCGAACGGCCTAAACAAACCCACACAACGAAAACCGCGTTGTGTGGGGCGGCATGAGCGGTTATGTGGGCCAACAGCCGCCGCTCATGGCTGCGGATCGAAAGATCCGGGGCGGGTCGCCTACTCGCCTTTTTGTCATTTCGACGAATTAGAAGTCGTTCATTTCAAGTGGCAGGGTGGATGCCTCCAAAGGCCGAGGAGGTGAGTGGTGATGAAGAACTCCATCCGACTTAGACCGGTGTTCTGCTCGATATTTTTCGCAGTTGTTCTGAGTCTGTGCGCCATGCTCGTCGTAAGCTGCGGAGGACAGCCCGATTCCGTTGACCAGGCTGGTGTTGATTTTGTAAATCGCACTACCCTCAGCCACGAACAACTGACGGCTCGATGGAAACAAGCTCAGGAGCAAATTGCAGGGATCGGTGTTCCCTTAGATGTTTTTTCCAAACCACCGACAAATTACATCAGGGACAGCCGAGCACTCGCGATTTCGCCAAGAAACGTTGTGGTCGATTCTGTCCCCGATATCCCTGTTTCCCAACTGCCATCCGGGTTACTACCTCCGGGAAAGAAGGACCCTTCAGGCGTCATTGCATGTTCAGATTGTGCTCAGTACTACGTTCACTCCTACGTTAGGCTTACAAAATCACCAAATGTCTTTTCTGCAGCATCTCTCGTAGAAGCGGCGGTGAAATACGAGTTCGAAAACATCATCTTGCATCAACTCGGTTACGACGTCCGAAATCGGTAAGAATGGCGGTGGAGACTAGGGTTGTACCGGGCTAATAGCAGTTCGGGGCTTCGTTGCCGATGAGCCTGGCCTAAGGAGGATAACCCCGGCAGCTGCAACTGCTGCGCCAACTGTCAGAGCAAACTTGCCGTTGCCGGGACTCAGAGCAAAGGCGGATTTCTTCTTCTTGTGGTCGTAAATAATCTCGACGGAGTTTCCTTCGGGTACGACGCGTTTCTCTTGACCATTGCTGACCTCCACCGAACCCTGTTTGGATGTGATCAACAATTTTCCGTTATCGTTGGCAACATGGTAGACAACTCGCTTTCCCGTCGGTATGACAGTCCATGCGCCCATTCGAACTTGGGCTCCGGAGCTGGTTACCACTTTAGCGATGCCGCGCCGGAGCTCAACGGAACTGTTTCCATAGACAAGGCTTGACTGGCTACTAAGAGTTATCTGGGTTCCTGAGGCTGAAAGAAGGGCGGCTGCGCCGGGATCTGTCGAAACTACATCCCCATTTAGAACCGCGCTCGAACTCGCCGTATTCACACCGTTTACTGACACTTTTCCTGCTGGCGTGAGCATTGCTGCGCCGGTGTTGGCAAACGCTTGAGTACAAACTGAGAATGCAAGAACCAAGTTGAGAAAGAAATTTATTCCACAGTGAGATGTCATTGATCTGCGTAACCTCGAATCGTACCTCTGAGGACGACTTATTGGATGGATCAGTTTCGCTGCTATCCTCAGCGGATTTTAATTATAGTTGGCCACTCGCGAGCAGAGCAGAGCAGAGATTACAGAGGGCCATATCTGACTGTTCCACTTTCGTAAAGTTTGCGGAACCACATCAGCGTGTCGATCATTCGCACCTAAGCTAGTTGGACATCAGAACGGCTCGCCTTCCGTAATGGGGAGAAGATCATGAGCTTCGTACTTGCACTCAAGGCCCTACAAGACGGAGAAGTAATGTCGGCCATCAACGCCTACGGGTTCGATGCACCTGCGACAGCACTGCCAGCTACCATTTTATTAGTCGAAGATGAAGAGTACGTCCGCAGCTACGCACAGCAAGTGCTGGAACTTTATGGGTACAACGTTGTGGCCGCGAGAAACGCGAATGAAGCACTGCGGATTTTTGATGAACACACCTCCCCAATTTGCCTTCTCATTACCGATATCGTTATGCCCGGCATGAATGGCTTTGAGTTAGCAAAACGGCTGGCACAACGCTCGCCAGGGATGAAATCTATTCTTGTCTCCGGGTATTCGCTTGTCGCTTCCACGTTCTTAGGAGAAGTCGATCCTGACAAAATGGCGTATGTGGGCAAGCCTTTCTCGTGTGGCGAGCTTGTTACGACCGTGCAGAAGTTGCTGACTAAGGCAGGTGGCGCACCCCTTCCGAGTCCCAATCTTGGGTGCCGCACCCATCTTTTATAAGCTCGCAAAGAAATCGAAGAAAGGGACGGGTGCGCCACCCGCCTTTTTGTTCTTAGATCAACTCCAATTTTCAGCGTCTCCGGCGCGGAACCGGGGCTTCTTTGTGTCTGAACCTTGTGCTACTCTGACCCGCATGGCGAACAGCGAAGACGTACAAACGACGGAGTTCAGTTGGGCCAATGTCGAAAAGCGCGAGCTTATCACCCCGAGCGTTGGGGCGATTGCGGTCTATCGCAATCCTAATGGTGATGTCGTGATTCGTCAGGAAGACCGACTCGGCGACGAGGATGATGTTGTTGTCGTTCCGATGGATCGGGTCGAACTGCTCGTGCTTCGCCTCAACGAGTTGCTCGAAGAAGCGCAGAGAGACAGGTAGTATCCCGCAACCGAGAACACAAACCCGGCACTCGGCCGGGGGCTGGTGGGCGGGGGTGGCGCACCCCTTCCCACCTTTGCAACAATTGGGTGCCGCACCCTTCCCCTTTAGGGGAGGGTGCGTCTGGATCACTCGTCGAACTTCAGGGTCAGTGAAGTCGCACCGATCACAACTCCACCTGTTCCGATTTCGTAAATTCTCATGCACCCATGTTCGCTCTCCGAATCACCCTGCTACATTCATTGCAGCCTACAGCTCTTTGACAACCTGGCCGGCCCGCCCGTTACAACGGAATAACCTTTTTCGACGCGCTCAGCCCCGTGGGCACGCTCAGATTTACAGGGATCAGATTTTGGGATTTAAGTCTTTTGCAATCATTGATCTTGTAGATTCGACGGGGGGGCGATGATGACCAACTGGGTACGGGATCGGGGCATTCAATCTCCTGTTTGTTCTGCCTCCGGATTGGCCCTGCGTCGTGTTGCCCAATTGAAGGTCTTGGTCAGTCTTGCCGTGGAAGCATTCACGGCAGCCTTTGACAGCCTGACGGTGCCGTCCCGAACGATAGCTCCGAGCAGTTTGGCTGCTTGAACGGTCGCGGCTCGGCGCACTCCACGCTTTTCCAACCTCACTGTGCTTCGGCAGTATTCCTTCGTGATCATGCCGACCCGAAGTGTCAGGAAGGCATTGGCAGAACCCGACAGGACGGAACTGGTGAGAAGGTGCATACCCGGAATGGCAGCAACGGTCGAGCCGAACACCGTGCCGACCAGCACATCGACGTCCACATCTTCAACGCCCGCAGCAATGAATGCGGTCGATCCCACATTCGCGTATAGCTGCACAAAGTCCCTCAATGACGGGCGTTGATAGTAAATGTAAGCGACCTGCCAGATGAGCCTCGTCTGCGCGGCTAGCACCACCAGCACATCGAGCCGGCCGCTCTGAAGAACGGCCGTGCTCAAAAACACAGCCGAAGCCGTTGATGTGACC
>Ga0196970_1000727_pt1 | contig 32348 bp, 31 predicted proteins | sample S1v_513CmetaG_FD_148672 | JGI IMG/M metagenome (GOLD analysis project Ga0196970, IMG submission 148672) | Soil microbial communities from Anza Borrego desert, Southern California, United States - S1+v_5-13C | ecosystem: Environmental > Terrestrial > Soil > Desert | place: USA: California... | reverse complement strand
TCAAGTTCTCGGTCGACTGGTGGAACACGCTGCACCAGCCGTCCAGCGTCCTCAAGATGGGCGGGCCGAGCATCGCCGCGTCGATGCTGACGCCGCTGCTGGTGATGGCGGTGGCCTTCACCTTCTATTTCTTCACCATCGTCCTGCTGCGCCTGCGCGCCGAGATCGCCCAGCGCAAGATCCAGACGCTGCGCCTCAGTGAAGCGCAGGGGTGAGGGACTATGACGATGCTGTGCCGCAATATAAGGAATGCCTTGAAAGCGACACCTTTAATGCGGCAGATGGATCGACTTCATTTGGTGCAGTTTCCGGAACGGACCGCTGAGCGTCATGGCTGAGTTTTTCGCAATGGGCGGCTATGCCGCCTACATCTGGCCATCCTACGCCCTGGCGGCGGTGGTGCTGGTCGGCCTGCTGGTCGCCACGCTGAAGTCGCTGCGCGCCACCGAGGCCACGCTGAAGGCGCTGGAGGGCAGCCGCGGCCCGCGGCGCCGCAACCAGAAGAACGGCAATCGGAAGGACGGCGCGCGGCGGGAAGCCGCGGGGCACGAGGCCGCCGCGGGAGTGAGTGAAGGATGACACGGAAAAAACGCCGCCTTTATATGCTGTTGCTGGCCCTGTTGGGGCTCGGCACGGCGACCGCGCTGACGATGACCGCGTTCCAGGACAACATCGTCTTCTTCTTCAGCCCCACCGACCTGCAGACGCAGCAGGCGCAGGGCAAGGCGGTGGGCGACCGCAACTTCCGCCTGGGCGGGCTGGTCGAGGACGGCAGCTTCAAGCGCCTGCCCGACGGCATCAGCTACGAGTTCCGCGTGACCGACACGGTGAACGTCGTGCAGGTCGCCTACCGTGGCCAGTTGCCCGACCTGTTCCGCGAGGGCCAGGGCGTGGTGGCCGAGGGCAAGCTGCGCCCCGACGGCGTGTTCCTGGCCCGCGAGGTGCTGGCCAAGCACGACGAGAACTACATGCCGCCGGAGGTGACCGACGCGCTCAAGCGCGCCGACCACTTCAAGGAAACCGCCAAGACCGTCAAGCAGTGAGGGCGCCGTGATCCCCGAACTCGGCCATTACGCGCTGGTGCTGGCGCTTTTCGTCGCGATCGTCCAGTCGACCCTGCCGATGGTGGGTGCGGCCACCCGCAACGACGCCTGGATGGCCGTGGCGCGCCCGTGCGCGTACGCCCAGATGGCGCTCGTCCTGCTGGCCTACGCCGCGCTCACCTGGGCGCACGCGGTGTCGGACTTCAGCGTGCAGAACGTGGTCAGCAACAGCCACTCGCTGAAGCCGATGCTCTACAAGATCTCCGGCGTGTGGGGCAACCACGAGGGGTCGATGATCCTGTGGGTGGTCATGCTCTCCGTCTTCGGCGCGGCGGTCGCCCTGTTCGGCCGCAACCTGCCGCCCACGCTGAAGGCCCGCGTGCTGTCGGTGCAGGGCCTGATCGGCGTCGGCTTCCTGCTGTTCGTTCTGGTCACCTCCAATCCCTTCATCCGCGTCATCCCGCCGCCGCTGGACGGGCGCGACCTCAACCCGCTGCTCCAGGACCCCGGCCTCGCCTTCCACCCGCCGTTCCTCTACGCCGGCTACGTCGGCTTCTCGATGGCCTTCTCCTTCGCGGTGGCGGCCCTGATCGAGGGGCGTGTCGACCCGGCCTGGGCGCGCTGGGTGCGTCCGTGGACGCTGGCCGCGTGGTCGGCGCTGACCATGGGCATCGCCATGGGATCGTGGTGGGCGTACTACGAACTGGGCTGGGGCGGCTGGTGGTACTGGGACCCGGTCGAGAACGCCTCGCTGATGCCCTGGCTGGCCGGCACGGCGCTCCTGCACTCGGCCGTGGTGGTCGAGAAGCGCGACGCGCTGAAGACCTGGACCATCCTGCTGGCGATCATCACCTTCTCGCTGTCGCTGATGGGCACCTTCCTGGTGCGCTCGGGCATCCTGACCTCCGTGCACGCCTTCGCGGTGGACCCGGCGCGCGGCGTCTTCATCCTGGTGCTGCTGGTCATCGCCACCGGCGGTTCGCTGCTGCTCTACAGCGTGCGCGCGCCCAACCTGAAGGCCGGCGGCCTGTTCGCCCCGGTGAGCCGCGAGGGCACGCTGGTGCTGAACAACCTGCTGCTGTCCACGGCGACGGCAACGGTGTTCATCGGCACGCTGTACCCGCTGTTCCTCGACGTGCTGAACCTTGGCAAGGTGTCGGTGGGCCCGCCGTTCTTCAACGCCACCTTCGTCCCGCTGGCCATCCCGATGGTCGCGGCGATGGTCGTCGGCCCCATGATGGCCTGGAAGCGCGGCGACCTGCCCGGCGCCCTGACCCGCCTGTGGTTCGCCGCGCTGGCCGCGCTGGCGAGCGCCGCCGTGGCGCTGTGGGTGACCGGTGGGCCGTGGCTGGCGTTGGTCGGCGTGGCGCTGGGCGTGTGGGCGCTGGTCGGTTCCCTGGTCGAACTGGCGGAGCGCGTGCGCCTGTTCCGCATCCCGCTGCGTGACACGTGGGTCCGCACGGCCAACCTGCCGCGCAGCGCCTGGGGCATGACCATCGCGCACGCCTCCATGGGCATCGCCATCCTGGGCATGACCGGCACCTCGGCCTGGCAGGCGGAGGTCATCAAGGCCATGCGCCCGGGCGAGACCGCGGAGGTCGCCGGCTATGCCGTCACCTTCGACGGCGTGCGCCAGTCGGAGATCGACAATTTCCGCAGCGACATGGGCGCCTTCACCGTGCGCCGGAACGGCGCGGTGATCGCCAGCCTGTCGCCGGAGCGGCGCTTCTACCCCGTCACGCGCATGACGACGACGGAGGCCGCCATCCACACCACCTGGGTCTCCGACGTCTACGTGGCGCTGGGCGACCCGAACGAGGCGGGGGCGTGGACCGTGCGCCTCTACCACCACCCGCTGGTGCCGTGGATCTGGATCGGCGGCGTCGGCATGATGCTGGGTGGTCTGGTGTCGTTGAGCGACCGGCGCTTCCGCGTCGGCGCGCCCGAGCGGCGGGCCGCGCGGGCCGGCGCCGTCCAGCCCGCGGAGTGACGAGTTCCCATGCGCCGCCTGTTCTACATCCTGCCGCTGCTGCTCTTCTTCATTGTCGGAGCGGCCTTCTACTATGGCTTCCAGCGCGACCCGCGGGAGATCCCGTCGGTGCTGATCGACAAGCCGGTGCCGGAGTTCGCCCTGCCGCCGCTGCCCGGCCGCGACAAGGGGCTGGCCAGCGCCGACCTGAAGGGCGACGTGCAACTGGTCAACGTCTTCGCCTCCTGGTGCATCCCGTGCAAGGCGGAGCACCCGATCATCACCCGTCTGGCGCGGGAGGCCGGCGTGCCGGTGCGCGCCATCAACCACAAGGACAAGCCGGCCGACGCGCTGGCCTGGCTGAAGACCAACGGCGACCCGTACGCCAGCATCGGCGCCGACGCCGACGGCCGCGTGTCGATCGACTGGGGCGTCTACGGCGTGCCGGAGACCTTCCTGATCGACCGGCAGGGTCGCATCCGCTACAAGCACGTCGGCCCGCTGACCCCGGACGTGGTGCAGGACCGCATCCTCCCGCTGGTCAAGGAGCTTCGCAAGGGATGAAGGCGCTTATCCTCGCCCTGGCCACGGCCGCGCTGCTCGCGGCCGGGCCGGCCAACGCCGTGCAGCCCGAAGAGGTGCTGCCCGATCCGAAGATGGAGGAGCGGGCGCGCGAGATCTCCAAGGATCTGCGCTGCCTCGTCTGCCAGAACCAGTCGATCGACGATTCCAACGCGCCGCTGGCCCGCGACCTGCGCGTCATCGTGCGCGAGCGCCTCAAGGCCGGCGATTCGAACGATCAGGTGCTGGGCTACGTCACCGACCGCTACGGCGACTATGTGCTGCTGAAGCCGCCATTCAAGGCGACGACGCTGCTGCTGTGGGTGGGGCCGTTCGCGCTGTTCGCCGGCGGCGCCGTGGCCGTCGCCCTCTACCTGCGCCGCCGCCAGGGACCCGGCGGCACCGACACCGCGCCGCTGACCGACGACGAGCGCCGGCGGCTGGAGGCCCTGTTGGGCAAGGACGGAGCCTGATGCTGTTCTGGATCGTCGCGGCGGCGCTGACCGCCGCCGTGGTGCTGCTGATCGTGCCGCCGCTGCTGAAGCCGCGCACCGCGGCAAGCGCCGACCGCGCCGCCTACGACCTGGAGGTCTACCGCGACCAGCTCGCCGAGCTGGTGCGCGACCAGGCCCGCGGCCTGATCACCGAAGCGCAGGCCGCCGCCGCCCGCGCCGAGATCGGCCGCCGCATGCTGGCCGTCGCCGACCAGACGCCGCAGGCCGCCACCGCCCCGCGCGCCGCGCGGGTGGTCGCCGCCCTCATCGCCGTCGCCCTGCCGGTCGGCGCGCTGGCCGTCTACCTGCCGCTGGGGCATCCCGACGTGCCGGCGATGCCGCTCGCCTCGCGCAACCTGGACGCCGAGCGCGGCCACGGCGGCCCGCCGCCGCAGGTCGCCGCCGCGCTGGAGAAGCTGAAGCAGCATCTCGCCGATGACCCCAAGGACGTGCGCGGCTGGGACCTGCTGGGCCGCACCTACGCCCGCGCCGGCAAGTACGAGCAGGCGGCCGAGGCGTTCCGCCGCGGCCTGGACGTCACCCCCGGCGATCCCGAGCTGACCGCCGGCTGGGCCGAGATGACGACCAACGCCAACGACGGCATCGTGCCCGAGGAGGCCCGCAGGGCCTTCGAATCGGTGCTGGCCAAGGAACCGAAGGACCCCCGCGCGCGCTTCTATCTGGCGCTCGCCCGCCAGCAGGCCGGCGACGTGCAGGGCGCGCTCGACCGCTGGCGCGCGATGATGGCCGAGACGCCGGCCGATGCCCCCTGGCTGCCGGCCATCCAGGCGCGCATCACCGAGGCGGCGCAGCGCCTGAACCTCGACCCCGCCAAGATCATGCCGACGCCGCTGCCGCCGGAGACCGCGCAGGACCAGAGCGGCGAGATGGACGCCGAGCAGAAGGCCATGGTGCGCGGCATGGTCGAGTCGCTGGCCGCCAAGATGGCCGACAACCCCACCGACGTGGAGGGCTGGAAGCGTCTCGCCCGCTCCTACACGGTGCTGGGCGAGCACGACAAGGCGGTGGAGGCGGCCAAGCGCGCGGTGGATCAGGCGCCCAAGCGCCCCGACGTGCTGCTGGTCTACGCCGACACGCTGCTGGCCCGCGGCCCCCAGGCCGGCGGCGCGCAGATGCCGGCCGAGGCGGTGGGCGCGCTGCGCGACGTGCTGGCCGCCGAGCCGGCCAACCGCGAGGCGCTGTGGCTCCTGGGCCTCGACGCCGCCAACACGGGCCGCAAGTCCGAGGCGGCGGAGCTGTGGGGCCGCCTGCTGCCCCAGCTCGACCCCAAGGACCCCGACCACGCCTTCGTCCGCCAGCGCATCGAGGCGCTGAAAGCCGGCGGGTGACGACGCGGCGTGCTTGACGTTGGGTTTTCGGCTCACGCCTCAACCCAACCTACGGAAGCGTCGTAGGTTGGGTTGAGCGCGGCGAAAGCCCGACATTTCCCCATCCCTACGGCGCCGCGCGCAGCGGAATGTCCACGCGCTCCACCGTGCAGGATTTCGGCCCGCCGGCGCAGGCGCGGTATTCCACGCGCAGGGCGCCGTCGTTGCTGTCCGGATCGCCCAGGCGCACCGTCCCCGGCGCGTCGAGCGCCAGAGCGGCGCGGATGGCGGCGCCGGGCTTGCCCTCGCTGCGCACCGTGGTGGGGAAGCGCCCCTTCAGGTGGCGGCGCACCAGCGTGGGCGCGTCGATGCGTACGGCCTGTGGCTCGATCCGGGCACCGGCCAGCGGTGTCACGGTCAGCACCAGCGCTTCGCCCTTTCCTCGCCGCTCCACCGCCAGGACCACGCGGGCGTTCTTGAGATCCGCGGACCACCGACGCGGGGTTTCCGGCGCCGCGACGGCCGCCCCGGACACCAGGATGAGCGCGGCCAGGGCCGCCGTCGCGCCGCCGCTCCGTCCACGCTTCACCATGCCGTCCCTCTCCCGCTGCCGCATGCACGGATGATGGTGCAGGGCTGTGTGCCCCGGCAAGCGGGCGAACGGCCAGCCTCTGGGCGGACAGAGGCGGATGATCTAAAGTGTCCCCCCCGCCCGAAGCGTGCCGCCCTGCCCGTGCTCCTTCCCTCCTCCCGAACTCCCCTGTCGGCTCCGGTCGAGGCCGCGGTGTGGATGCTGCTCGCCGCCATGGCCTTCGGCACCGCAAACACGCTGATCCGGCACGCGGCGCTCTCCCTGCACCCGTTCCAGGTGGTGTTCTTCCGCAACCTGTTCAGCCTGCTGTTCATGCTGGGCTGGATCTCCGCCCGAACGGGGTTCGGCGCGCTGCGCACCGGCCGGCTGCGCCTGTACGTGGTGCGGGCGGCGACCGGGCTGTGCGCGATGCTGACGTGGTTCTGGGGCGTGGCGAACATGCCGCTGGCCGACGCCACGGCGCTCAGCTTCACCACGCCGCTGTTCACCACCATAGGGGCGGCGCTGCTCCTGGGCGAGGTGGTGCGGCTGCGCCGCTGGCTGGCGGTGGTGGTCGGCTTCGCCGGGGTGCTGATCATTTTGCGGCCGAGCGCCGATTCGCTGTCGGTCGCGGCGCTGGCGGTGCTGGCCAGTTGCATCTTCGCGGCGCTGAGCGCGCTGCAGGTCCGCACGCTGGCGCGGTCGGAGACGTCGACCGCCATGGTCACCTACATGGTGCTGCTGCTGACGCCGATGTCGCTGGTTCCGGCGCTGTTCGTCTGGCGCTGGCCGGACCCGGCGACCCTGGTTTGGCTGGCGGTGCTGGGCGGCATCCTCACCGGCGCCCACGTCGCCATGACGCGCGCCTTCCAACTGGCCGAGGCGTCGGCGGTGATGCCCTACGACTACGCCAAGCTGCCGTTCACCGCGCTGCTCGCCTATCTGCTGTACGGCGAGGTGATGGACGCCTGGGGCTGGGTGGGCGCCGGCGTCATCGCCACCTCGACGCTCTACATCGCCCACCGCGAGGCCACGGCGGGGCGCGGCTGAGGATCAGACGGCGGCGTCCCGCTCCTTTTCCAGCGCGGCGCGCGCCTTGTCGTAGTGCTCGGGCCGCAGGTTCACGCGCACGGCCTGGATCGCCGCCATCAGCACCGCCGCGTCGTCTGTGAAGCCGGCGACCAGCAGCCAGTCCGGCACGCCGTCGAAAGGCAGCACGAAATAGGCCAGCGCCCCCAGCAGGATCGCCTTGGCGCCGGCCGGCGTCGCCGGATCGGTTGCGCAGTAGAAGGCGGCCAGCAGGTGCTCGACGAAGGGCAGGCGGCGCAGGTTGGCGCGCAGCTTCGCCCAGAAGCGCCCGCGCACGAAGCGCTCCTCCTCCTCCAGACGTTCAGGGGGTACCACGACCAGTTCCGTGCCCATCACTCCACCCATCTCTCCCCGGCAAGGCATCGCCCTGTTAAACCTGAGGGGCCCTGCTAAACATGAGGGCGGGCCGCCCCGGACGCAACGCCGCCGGACGCGGCGCCCGATCATACAACAGCCGAGCGGCGCCGAATGCGCCGTGGGAGGACCACATGCCGATGACGATGGGATACAAGGATTTGCTGGCCGAGGCCAACGGGCGCATCCAGGCCATCACGCCACAGGACGCGCTGACGCTGCACGGCGACCCGGACGTGGTGTTCGTCGACATCCGCGACGTGCGCGAGCTGCATCGCGACGGCATGATCCCCGGCGCCTTCCACGCCCCGCGCGGCATGCTGGAATTCTGGGTCGACCCGGACAGCCCCTACCACAAGCCGGTCTTCGCGTCGGGCAAGCGCTTCGTCTTCTATTGTGCCAGCGCGTGGCGCTCGGCACTCGCCACCGACACGGTGCAGCGCATGGGGCTGGCGCCGGTCTGCCACCTGCAGGGTGGCTTCAAGGCCTGGAAAGAGGCCGGCCTGCCGGTGGGCCTGCCGCCGGAGAAGGAGGGTCACTAAGATCAGATCATTGATCTGATCTTAAACAGCGCGCGGCGGCACCTTTGGCCGCCGCGCCTATGCCGCCCGGCGTGGGTCGGCCGCCTCACCGACGCCCTTTGCGCCGCACAAATTCGGCGGCAGGGGTATTGGCCCCAGCCGCGCAGGGGCAAATATGAATCCTGTTCGGGAGAAACGACGGACCGAGTTTACCCGCCGCGACTGCCCTTGCCTTTCCGCCACAGCAAGGTGTTGTCATGACCACAGCCAATTCGCATCCCCCCGCCCCGTCGCGCACGCTCCGGCTGCTGACCGGCGCCGCGCCCGTGCTCAATCCGGTCCTCGCCGCCGTCGCCTACGTGGCCGGCGGCGCCGGCTTCGCGGTCGCCATGCTGGAGGAGAACGGCGCCGGCCTGCTGGTCTCCATGGCGCTGCTCGGCGCGGCGGCGGCGCTGTACGTCCTGACGCGGCCGGCCGAGGACGAGTAGCCGGGCACCCACCAACGAAAAACGCGGCCCGGACGATGCCGGACCGCGTTTACCGACGCACCCGTGACGGTGCTTATCCTTACTTCACGTTCGCCTTGGCCATGGCGCCCAGGCGCAGGCGGAGCGCGTTCAGCTTGATGAAGCCTTCCGCGTCCTTCTGGTTGTAGACGCTGTCCTCCTCGAAGGTCACGTAGTCGAGGCGGTAGAGCGAGTTCGGCGACTTGCGGCCCACCACCGTGACGTTGCCCTTGTAGAGCTTCAGGCGCACCGTGCCGTTCACCACGTCCTGCGTCTGGTCGATGAGGCTCTGCAGCGCCAGGCGCTCCGGGCTCCACCAGTAGCCACAGTAGATCAGCTCCGCATAGCGCGGCATCAGCTCGTCCTTCAGGTGCGCGGCCCCGCGGTCGAGCGTGATGCTCTCCATGGCGCGGTGCGCGGCCAGCAGGATGGTGCCGCCCGGCGTCTCGTACACGCCGCGCGACTTCATGCCGACATAGCGGTTCTCCACGAGATCGAGGCGGCCGATGCCGTTCTCGCCGCCCAGGCGGTTCAACTCGGTCAGCAGGTCCTTCGGGCCCATCGGCTTGCCGTCGATGGCCACCGCGTCACCGCGCTTGAACTCCACCTCGACGTAGGTCGGGGTGTTCGGCGCCTTCTCCGGACTGACGGAGCGGGTGAACATGTCCTCGTCCGGCTCGACCCACGGGTCTTCCAGCGCCTTGCCCTCGTAGGAGATGTGCAGCAGGTTGGCGTCGGTGGAATAGGGCGCCTCGCCGCGCTTGTCCTTGGCGATGGGGATCTGGTTCTTCTCGGCGTAGTCGATCAGGCGGGTGCGGCTGTTCAGGTCCCACTCGCGCCACGGCGCGATGATCTTGATGTCCGGGCGGAGCGCGTAATAGCCCAGCTCGAAGCGCACCTGGTCGTTGCCCTTGCCGGTGGCGCCGTGCGCCACGGCGTCGGCGCCCACCATGTTGGCGATCTCGATCTGGCGCTTGGCGATCAGCGGCCGGGCGATCGAGGTGCCCAGCAGGTAGGTGCCCTCATAGAGGGTGTTGGCGCGGAACATCGGGAAGACGAAGTCGCGCACGAACTCTTCGCGCAGGTCGTCGATGAAGATGTTCTCGGGCTTGATGCCCAGCATCTCCGCCTTCTTGCGCGCCGGCTCCAGCTCCTCGCCCTGGCCGAGGTCGGCGGTGAAGGTCACCACCTCGCAACGGTAGGTCTCCTGCAGCCACTTCAGGATCACCGAGGTGTCGAGGCCGCCGGAATAGGCGAGCACAACTTTCTTGATCTCTTTGCCGGTCGAACCGCTCATGGGAAGGCTCTTGCGCAAGGGGGAATAGGACGGTGCGGGACAGTAGCCCCGCAGGCCGGGCGAATCAATCGGTCGGTCAAGCGCCCCGTCAATCGCCGGTGGCCGGCGGTTCGTCGCGGCCACCCGGCGTCCCGTTCAGGAACGGCCAGCGCGCGTAGGCGAAGACCCAGATGGCGATCACGTTGACATAGGGGACCAGCAGCAGCAGCACCCACAGCGGGCTGCGCCCGGCCTTCGCCAGAACCCAGCCGCCGGCCGCCATCGTGTAGGTCAGGATCACCGCGATGATCAGGTAGCCGAGCCACGGCTCAAGCCCCAGCACCGTGTCCATCATCATCAGGCGTTCCTCCTCGACTTCGGCGGCAGGGGCCGGGCACGGTCGGGCAGGTTGGGCCAGCGCGCGTGCGCGAGCACCGCGACCACCGCCATGAACCCGACCATCGGCACGATGACCAGCAGCGACCACCAGGGCGACAGCCCGGCGCGCCGCAACGTCCGCCACAACGGCCACAGGATCAGCAGGTTGAACAACGCCATCCCGAAGGCGGGATGGAAAAGAAGATCATGCACGGCCACCCTCCCGGCTCTTGCGCGGCTTAGATGCCTGCCCCGCCCCGGTTTGTCGAGGAGGAAGTCGCCGCGCCGCGTGGTCCGCCCGTGCAACGGCGCATGTCCGCATGTAAACTCGGCCCGGCTTTCGTGTCGCTTCCGGTTCTCCGTGACGGGTCCATCGCATCCCCCCGCCCTTCCGCCAGTCCCGCAGCCACCCGGCGATGCACCGGGGGTGGCGGCGTTCGGCCGCTTCCGTCTGGCGCTGCTGGTCGTGGCCGTCGTCGTCGTCGCCGGCCTGGGCGTGCAGACCGCCGTCAAGGCCATGCAGGGGCGCGAGCAGGCCGAGGCCGACGCCGTCCGCCAGACGCAGAACCTGGCGCGCACGCTGGAGATGCAGACCCGCGGCACCTTCCGCGAGATCGAACTGGCCGTGGCCACCATCGCCGAGGCGCTGACACCCCGCCCCGGCGCACCCGCCATCGGCGCCGAGGCGGCGCAGGCGATGATCGCCGCGCGCCTGTCCGGCGGCGGCGCGCTCCGCAACATCGTGATCGCCGACGCGCAGGGCGACGTGCGGCACGACGGCATCCCCGGCGCCGCGCGGGTCAATGTCGCCGATCGCGACCATTTCCGCATCCACCGCGACCGGGCCGACGCCGGCACCGTCATCTCGCAGCCACTCCCCGGCGAGGCCTGGCGCGGCCGGTACGTGGCGCTCAGCCGGCGCATCGCCGACGCGCAGGGCAACTTCGCCGGGGTGGTGTTCGCCGCCATCGACCTGTCGCACCTCGAACGCGCCTTCGCTTCGCTCGACGTCGGACCGCACGGCGTCGTCGCCCTGTGGAATCACGACGGCGTCGTCCTGGCCCGCCACCCGCGCGACGAGGCGATCGCGGCCGACCCGGCGCGCTACGCCGAGCACATCCGCCACGGCCTCGCAAGGGGGCAACGCGAAGACACCCTGCACGGCCCATCGCCAATGGACGGCGTGCCCCGCATGGTGACGTTCCGGGTGGTGGAGGACCTGCCGCTGGTGGTGTCGATCCGCCTCGCCGAGGCCGACTATCTGGCACCCTGGCGCGCGGCGGTGCGGCGCGACGCCATCACCCTGGGCATCGTGGGGGCGGTGGTGGCGGCGCTGACGGCGCTGCTTCTCGGCTACCTGCGCCGGCTGGAGGCCATGGCCCGCGCCCTCCAGGCCAGCGAGCGGCGCGCCCGCGCCATCTTCGACAGCACCTACCAGTACATGGGCATCCTGGCGCCCGACGGGACGATCCTGGCGCTGAACCAGGCGGCGCTGGCGTTCACCGACGGCGAGCGCGAGCGCAGCATCGGCCGTCCGGCGTGGGAGCGGCGCACCTGGGCCGCGATCCCGGAGTCGGCCGAACGTCTGCGCGCCGCGGTGCGCGAGGCGGCGGCCGGCGGCTTCGTGCGCTTCGAGGCAGCGGTGCAGGCGGTGAACGGTGAGCTCCGCACCGTGGATTTCTCCATCAAGCCCGTGCGCGACGAGCAGGGCCGCGTCGTGCTGCTGGTGGCCGAGGCGCACGACATCACCGAGCGCTACCGGATGGAGACCGACCTGCGGCAGAGCGAGGCGCGGCTGCGCTCCTACCTCGATGCCGCCATGGAGGGGATCTTCGTCGCCGACGCCGAGGGGCACTTCGTCGACGTCAACCCGGCCGCATGCCAGATGCTGGGCTACACCCGGGACGAGCTGCTCGCGTTGCGGATCGCCGATCTGATGCCGGCCGACCACCCGCTGGGGGCCACGAGCCTCGCCGCCTTCGGCCCGCTGCTGCACGCCGGGGTCTTCCGCGGCGAGGTGGTGATGCGCCGCAAGGACGGCACCATCCGGCTGTCCGAGATCAACGCCGTGCGGCTGGACGGCAACCGCACCCTGGGCGTGGTGCGCGACGTCACCGAGCGCCGCCGCGCCGAGGAGGCGCTGCGCAGCAGCCGGGCGCGGCTGGCGGCGCTGCTGCAGGCGCTGCCCGACCTCGCCTTCCTGCTGGACGCCGACGGCCGGTACCAGGAGGTGCTGGGCATGGGCACGCATGACCTGCTGGCCGCCCCGCTGGACGCCGTGGTCGGCCGGACCGTCGACGAGGTGCTGCCGAAGGAGGTGGCGGCCCGCGCGCGCCACTCGATCCGCCGCACCATCGACACCGGGCTGCCGCAGGTCATCGAATACGCCCTGACCGTGCCGGCCGGCCGCCGCTGGTTCGAGGGGCGCACCACCCTGCTGCCGCCGGACTTCGGGCCGGAACCCGTGGTGCTGCTGCTGGCCCGCGACGTGACGGAACGGGTGCGCGCCGCCGAGCGGCTGGCCCACGCCAAGGAGCAGGCGGAGAGCGCCAACCGCACCAAGGGCGCCTTCCTGGCCACCATGAGCCACGAGTTGCGCACGCCGCTCAACGCCATCATCGGCTTTTCCGAGATCATGGTGCACGAGGTGTTCGGGCCGCTGGGAAGCGAGCGCTACCGCAGCTACGCCGCGCACATCCAGACCAGCGGCACGCACCTGCTGGAGTTGATCAACGACGTGCTCGACATGTCGAAGCTGGAGGCCGGGCGCTATTCCCTGGACGAGCACGACGTCGAGCTGGCGGAGCTGCTGGACTCCTGCGTGGCGCTGACCGCCGTGCCGGCCGACCAGGGCGGCGTGCGGCTGGTGATGGACCTTGCCCCGGACCTTCCGCGCCTGCGCGCCGACGAGCGCGCCGTGCGGCAGATCGTGCTGAACCTGCTGTCCAACGCCGTGAAGTTCACCCCGCCCGGCGGCACCGTGACCCTGCGCGCCATCGCGTCCGAGGACGGCGCGCTGGCGGTGACGGTCGCCGACACCGGCATCGGCATCGAGCGAGAGGCGCTGAAGACCATCACCGAGCCCTTCCAGCAGGCCGACGCCACCATCAGCCGCCGCTTCGGCGGCACCGGCCTGGGCCTGGCGATCAGCCGCGAGCTGACCGAACTGCACGGCGGCACCCTGACGCTGGCCAGCACGCCGGGCCGCGGCACGCTGGTGACGGTGAGCTTTCCGCGGGAACGGGTGGCGCGGGAGGTGGAAGCAGCCTCACTGCTCTGAAAGGAGCTTGTCGTAGTCGGCATGGGAGCCGATTCAGAACCAGATCAGGTCGTCACCCTGGTCGAGCGCCGTCCGGGCAAGCTGCGACAGCTTGCCCGCGTCGCGCTGGAATCAAGCGAACGCCGGGACGGATCGCCTCACGCCAGCGCGGCGTCCTTCTCCTCGATCACCTTCTGCATCGCCGCCTTGTCCGCCGCGCTGAGGCGCAGCGAGGCGCTCTTGAGCTGGCCGCAGGCCGCCATGATGTCCTCGCCGCGCGGGGTGCGCACCGGGCTGGCGTAGCCGGCGGCGTTGACGAGGTCGCCGAAGACCTGGATCGCCTTGTCGGTCGAGCGCTCGTACGGCGCGCCCGGCCAGGGGTTGAAGGGGATCAGGTTGATCTTGGCCGGGATGCCCTTCAAGAGGTTCACCAGCGCCCGCGCGTCGGCCGGGCTGTCGTTGATGCCCTTCAGCATCACGTACTCGAAGGTGATGCGCCGCGCGTTGTTGATGCCGGGGTAGGTGCGGCAGGCGTCCATCAGCTCCCGCAGGGGATACTTGCGGTTGATCGGCATGATGAGGTCGCGCAGCTCGTCCGTCACGGCGTGCAGGCTGACCGCAAGGTTGACGTTCAGCTCCTCGCCGCAGCGCTTCATCGCCGGCACAACGCCCGAAGTGGACAGCGTGATGCGGCGCTTGGAGATGGCGATGCCGTCGCCGTCCATGACGATCTTCAGCGCCTTGGCGACGTTCTCGTAATTGAAGAGCGGCTCGCCCATGCCCATCATGACGACGTTGGACAGCATCCGCCCGTCCGGCGGGGCCGGCCATTCGTCCAGCATGTCGCGCGCCAGCATGATCTGGGCGACGATCTCCGGCGCGGTCAGGTTGCGCACCAGACGCTGCGTGCCGGTGTGGCAGAAGCGGCAGGTCAGCGTGCAGCCCACCTGGGAGGAGACGCACAGCGTGCCGCGGTCCTCCTCGGGAATGTGGACGCTCTCCACCTCCTGGCCGTCGGGCATGCGCAGCAGCCATTTGCGCGTGCCGTCGGCGGACTTCTGGTCGCGCGACACGGTCGGGCGCTGCACGACGAAGGCCTCGGCCAGCTTTTCCCGCACCGGCTTGGCGAGCGTCGTCATCACCGCGAAGTCGGTGGCGCCGCGGTGATAGATCCAGTGCCAGAGCTGGCGCGCCCGGAACTTCTCCAGGCCATGCGCCACCACCTCGGCCTCCAGCTCTTCGCGGGAGAGGCCGACGAGGTTCTTGCGCCCATCAGCCGAAACAGCCGGAAGGACGTCGGGAGCGGCGGTCGAGTGTGCGTTCATAGGGCGAATAGATAGTCGCGCCCGGCCGGGAAACCAAGCGCGACGAGGGGGCAAGCGTGAAGCGGTCTACCGCTTCACGCCGCAGGCGTCGTTGATCGCCTTGTAGGCTTCGGCGAGGCCGTCGAGGCTATAGGTGTCGGTGGTCTTGGTGCCGCGGCCCGACACCGCCTTCATGACCAGCGGCTTGCCCTTCGACTCGCGCATGGCGGCGACGATCGCCTTGTCGGTTTCGGCGTCGCGTGCCCAGGCGGTCTCGTTGTCGGCGAACAGCTTGAAGTTCTTGCCGTTCACGTCCACCGTCGTGTCGCCGTCCTTCTTCATGGGATAACCGACGATGAAGCTGACCACGTCGAAGGTCTTCTCGCCGGGGCGGTGCGTGACCAGCACATAGATGTTGCCACGCTTGGCGGCCGCCGGTTCCTTCTTCTTCGGCTGGCTGGACATGTAACAGACCTTGTGCCCGCCCTCGTCGAAGGCGAAGGCGTTCCAGTCCTTGAAGGTGCCCAGCACCTTCGGCTCGGCCGCGGAGGCGGCAGCCGGCAGGACGGCGAGCGTCAGAGCCAGCGCGGCGGAAGCGGCGGCGCCGCGAATGGTGCGGTTTTGCAACATCGTTTTGCGGGTGCGAAATGGTTGAGGGTGCCGAGACACTATCCGAAATCGCCGCCGGTTTGAAGGGGGCGCCGTGAATCATATTTGCGGTGTCCGATGATTCGTTTTTGCAGGGACTGGTGATCCGATCGTACGCGTCCTGCGTAACATCCGGCATGAGTCGAACCGACACCGCGCAACCCGCACCACCCGATATTTCATGGCCGGCAAAGCAGTTGCGGCTTGTGCGGGCGCGCGCCTTCGCCTTCAATGCGGTCATGCAGGACCCACCACCACCGGCCGCGGAGGCGGCCTCGCTCGACGAACTGCTGCTCGCGGTGGGGCGGGGCCGTGACCGGGCGGCCTTCGCGGCGCTGTTCGACCACTTCGCCCCGCGGCTGAAGGCCTACCTGCGCCGCCTGGGCTGCGACGGCGCGCAGGCGGAAGAGCTGGTGCAGGAAGTGATGCTGCTGGTGTGGCGCCGCGCCGAGACGTTCGATCCGGCGCAGGCTTCGGCCGGCACCTGGGTGTTCACCATCGCCCGCAACAAGCGGGTCGACACGCTGCGCCGCGAACAGCGGCCGGAGATCGACCCGGACGACCCGGCCCTGGTGCCGGACCCGGTCGAAGCCGCCGACGTGCGCGTCGCCACGGACCAGACCAACCGCCGGCTGCGCGCGGCGCTCAAGGAGCTGCCGCCGGAGCAGGCCGAACTGCTGAAACTGGCTTATTTCGAGGACATGCCGCACAGCGTCATCTCGACCGAGCGAGGCATCCCGCTCGGCACCGTCAAGTCCCGCCTCCGCCTGGCGCTCGACCGCCTCCGCCGCGCGTTGCGAGAGCCGTCATGAGCCTGCCCACCCACCATCCCGGCGACGCGCTGCTGATGGACTACGCCGGCGGCTGCCTGTCCGAGCCGGCGGCGCTGGTGCTGGCCACGCACATGACACTGTGTCCGGGCTGCCGCCACGCCGTGGCGGAGCTGGAAACGGTCGGCGGCGCCCTCCTGGAGGAGCTGGAGCCGGAACCGGTCAGCGCCTGCTGCCGCGACGCCGTGTTCGCCCGCCTGTGCGAGGCGACCGACCCGATGCCGTCCCGCAACGGATCGTTGTACGCCCGGAACGAAACCTCGCCGAACGGCGCGCCGCTGCTGCCGCAGCCGTTGCGCCGCTACGTCGGCGACATGGAGCGGCTGCGCTGGCGCACCAAGCTGCCGGGCATCCAGATGGCCGACATCCCGTTGAGCAATGGCATGGCGCGGCTGGTGCGCATGCGCGGCGGCGTCGCCGTGCCGCAGCACAGCCACGAGGGCATGGAACTGGCGCTGATCCTGGCCGGCGGCTTCAGCGACTCCCTCGGCCATTTCCTGCGCGGCGACGTCGCCATCGGCGACGACAGCGTCGACCACAAGCCGATCGCCGATGCCGAGGGCTGCCTGTGCCTGTCGGTCACGCTGGGCCGGCTGCGCCTGACCGGCCCGTTGGGGCGCCTGATCGACCCCTTCCTCAGCCTCTGAACGGCGGCGGGCGGATCCTCGGCACGGGGTGGGGATCCGCCCCTGCCATGGCGCACGCTTTGATTGCGCGCCCTCTCCCACGCCGGCCCTAGACCGACCTTTCCCCACACTTTGTGACATCCGATCCCCACACGCCCAGGCTGTATCCTGAGGCGCTGGAAAGTCTTGCCCTCCGGCTGTTGCTCTGCTCCAACTACTCCGAAGCGCATAGGCCAATCCATATGTGCGCGGATGAACACCGGGGGATCATCATGGCGGCCCAGTCGGCGAATCTGGACACCTACACCGGCAATCTTGCCATCGACAATCTGCTCAGCGGATCGAAGTGGGCGACCACCACGCTGACCTACGGCTTCCCGACGTCCGCGTCATCGTGGACCGGTTACGGCGACGCCGACACGCAGCACCCGTACCAGGGGTTCTCGGCGGTCAACGACGCGCAGATCGTCGCCATCAAGGCCGCCCTGCAAAGCTGGGCCAACGTCGCCAACCTCAACTTCGTCCAGGTGAGCGAGCCCGGCACCGTCGCCGACCTGCGCTTCGCCAACTCCAGCGTGCCGCCCACCGCCGAGGCCTTCTTCCCATCGGACCACCCGACCGGCGGCGACGCCTGGATGGGGCCGGAACACCAGGGCACGAGTTGGATCCCCGGGACCGACAACTATTCGACCATGCCGCACGAGATCGGCCACGCGCTGGGCCTGAAACACCCGCACGACACCGGCGGCGGCGTCCAGCTCGACGCCAGCCTGGATTCGGTCGAGACCTCGATCATGAGCTACCGGTCCTACACCGGCGCGTCCGTCGACGGCGGCTACGTCATCGCCGAGGGCAGCTATCCGTCGGCCCCGATGATGAACGACATCGCCGCCATCCAGTACCTGTACGGCGCCAACTACGCCACCAACGCCGGCAACACCGTCTACACCTGGTTGCCGACGACGGCGAAGGTCTTCGAAACGGTGTGGGACGGCGGCGGCATCGACACCTACGACCTGTCGGCCTACACCACCGGCGTCAGCATCAACCTGACGCCCGGCCAGTGGAGCACCCTCGCCTCCAGCCAGCTCGCCAACCTGAACAGCGCCGACCCGTCGGAGGTGGCGCGCGGCAACGTCGCCAACGCCTACCTGTACAACAACGACGCCCGCTCGCTGATCGAGAACGCCACAACGGGCTCCGGCAACGACGCCATCATCGGCAACGACGCCGACAACGTGGTGTTCGGCGGAGCCGGCAGCGACACGGCGTGGGGCGGCAACGGCAACGACCAGCTCTACGGCAACTTCGACAGCGACGTGCTGTACGGCGAGGCCGGCGACGACATCCTGTTCGGCGGCCAGGGCGGCGATCTGGTGTTCGGCAGCATCGGCGCCGACCAGCTCTACGGCAACATGATGAACGACATCGTCTACGGCGAGGCCGGCGACGATTCCATCTTCGGCGGCCAGGGCAACGACCAGCTTTTCGGCGGCCAGGGCAACGACTTCATCGCCGGCAACCTGGGCGACGACACCATGACCGGCGGCGCCGGGGCCGACCGTTTCGTCTTCAACGGCAACGACGTGGTCACCGATTTCAACTTCGCCGAAGGCGACCGGCTGGTGCTGTCCCCCGGCGTGGTCTACGCCGTGAGCGCCGGCAGCGGCGGCGCGCTGGTCACCTTCAGCACCGGCGCCACCGTAACGCTCACCGGCATCAGCGCCACCCAGGTGACGGCCGGCTGGTTCAGCGCCTGAGGCACCGGGTGGGATCCGCCGCCGTCACCCCTGGGGATGGGGTTTCATCCCCAGGGGCACGGGTCCCTCCTCCACCGCCCCCAGAGGCAGCAGGCGCTGCAAAACGGCCACGTAGGTCCGCAGCGCCTCCAGCCCCACCGGGGTCAGGGAATAGCGGGATTGCGGCCGGCCATCGGTGCCGTCCTTGCGGACGGCCACATAGCCGGCGGCGATCAGCTTCTTGATGTGCGAATCCAGGTTGCCGTCCGACACCTCCAGGCGCGCCTTGAGGTCGTTGAACGTCGCCTCGCCCGCGCCCGCCAGGAAGGCGGCGATCTGGGTCCGCAAGGGCTGGTGCAGCAGCGGGTCGAGCGTGTCCACCGGATGTCTCCTCCTTCTACGACTTCGGGTCGGGCTTCAGGTCGAAGCGGGCCGACATGGTTCCCGGCGCCAGCCCGTCCGGCTGCCCGGGCAGGATGACTTCGAAAGCGCCGCCCACGGCGTCGCCGCCGGCCTGCCACGTCTTGCCGTCGAAACTGGTCCAGTTCCGATAGACGAAGACGTCGCGCTTGACCGCCACCTCCAGCGTCGCCTGCGCCGGCCGTTCCAGCAGCGTGCCGCCCACCGAGGCGACGACCGGCAGCGGCGCCCCCGCCGGATACAACAGGACGTAGTCGCCGTTGGTCGGCGCCCTGGTGCCATAGCGCACCACCGGCACCTTCGCCATCTCCTCGGCGCTGGGCGGGAAGCCGGCACAGGCTCCGAGGCCGAGTGTGGCCAGGCCAAGGGTGGCCAGAATGATTCGTCTCATGATCGGTCTCCGGTCGAAGGGGAAAGGGACGGGCGGACGGCGGCGCCGCGCGCCCGTGCTTCTCATCGGCGCTTCGCGCCCATGATTCTCAGTTGATTCTCAGCGGCCAATTCGCAGCGGCTGATTCTCAGCGGCGCTTCGCGCCCATGGTCTCAGCGGCGCTTCGCGCCCATGGTCTCAGCGGCGCTTCGCGCCCATGGTCTCAGCGGCGCTTCGCGCCCATGGTCTCAAGGTCGAGGACGGCGCGCAGGCGCGGGCCCGCCTCGGGCGTGACGTCGGCGCGGGTAAGCGGAATGGCCAGCCACAGCGCGCCGCCGGCCGGCGACCAGTTCTCGCCCGCGAAGCGGACCTCGCCGGTGGGCTGCCCGTCCTCCATCGCCACCTCCAGGGCGGTGGCGAGGGTCAGCGGCAGGATGTGGCCGGTGGCCGGTGCGAAGACGTTGCCGGCCACCGCCAGTTCGACCGGCACCGGCGTCCCGGCCGGGATGGTGAGGATCCGCCGGCCGCCCGCGTCGGCTCCCCGGCGGAAGGCATCCAGCGGAAGGATCGGCGCATCGTGGGCCGCCGATCCGCCCCACAGGTGCACGGCCAAGGGGGCTGCCAGCACGGCGGCCATCCACACCGCGGCCTGCCCCATGCGCCGCCAGGACGGCCGCGCGTGGCCGCCGTCGAGCATCAGCGCCAGCATCGGCAGGCCCAGGCCCATGTGCGAGGCCATGATCAGCCGCATGGTGTCCGGGTCCAGCCGGTAGGCCAGCGTGGCGATGCCGATGGCGATCGACAGCACGCCGGCCCATTCCAGCAGTTCCTCGGAGAACAGCCCATGCACGTAGAGGCCGAGGCCGACCAGGATGATCCAGGCGGCGAACACCATGTAGCCGCCGCCGAAGAAGAAGACGGCGAAGGTCATCAGGGTGCCCAGCCCCATCAGCAGCCACCAGACCTTCAGCACCTGCCGGTGAATGAAGGACCACGCTTCGTCCCGCACGCGCTTGGCCCGGCGGGTGAGGCGCCAGTCGAGCGCCGCCACGCCGCCCAGCACGCCGGTCAGCAACACCAGCCAGGCGAGCGCCCGTTGCGCCGGGTCCGGAAATTGGGACGGCGTTAGGATGCGCTCGCTGAACAGCGCCAATCCACCGCCAGCCAGTCCCCAGAGGATCAGCGTGTGCCGCTCGATCCGCAGGTTGCGGTGGCCGGCGGACAGCATCGAATGAATCGCGACGATCTGTTGGGTTATGCCGTCGGCCATGAGGGGGCTCCCGCACTCACTCTGTTTCGCAGAGTAAGTACCACTCTGAAATGCAGAGTGTCAATACCCCCTGGTGCCGGCCCTACACGCTGTCCGTCGCGTCGCCCCGCGTGTGGGTCGCGGCGCGGCGGCGGCGGTCGGCGCGGTTGCGCATCTTCTGCTTGCCGTGCACGTGCTGCGGCGGCCCCTCGATCGGGCCGCCGGGGCGCACCGGGCGCTCGGCGAAGCGGCCCAGGCAGACCATGCGGTCGTACATCACCAGCGCCCCCGCCACGCCGACGTTGACGCAGAACTTCATCGGGATCTTGATGATGAAGTCGCAGCGCTCCTGCAGCTCCGGCGACAAGCTGCCGCGCTCCGGCCCCAACACGTAGGCGGCGCGCAGCGGGTGGCGAAAGCTCGGTAGCTCGATGGCGTCCTCGGTCAGCTCGACGCCGACCAGCGTGCAGTCCTTGGGCAGGGCCAGCGCCGCCACGCTGTCGTGGATGTAGAACGGCAAATGCTCCGGCGCGCCGGAGGTGTCGACGTAGCCCATCTCGCGCACGTCCGGCGCCGGATCGATGGCGAAGAAGAAGGACGCGCCGAAGGCATGGGCGGTGCGCATCAGGTTGCCGACGTTACCCGGCTTGCTGATCCGCTCGACCCCGATGGCGAAGTATCCACGCATGGCTTGCTGTTCCGACGAAACTGACCGGTCCGAGTGGCGCGCACCTTGCCCCGGCGGTGCGCAGGAGGCAAGTTCTCTGCCATGACGCACGAACACACGCATGACCACGACCATGGCGGCTGCTGCGGCGGCCATCATCACCACGACCATCACGCCGCCGGCCCCGCCGAGGGGCGCGCCGACCTGTCCGGCCCGGCCGACGCCGCCATCGCGGTGGAGGTGACGCGCGGCGGCACGGTGGAATCGCTGCACCGCGCCCACGCCGTCATCGTCGACGCGCACGGCCGCGTGCTGGCGCGCTGGGGGGACGCCGACCGGCCGGTCTTCGCGCGCTCCGCCATCAAGGCGCTGCAGGCGATCCCGCTGGTCGAGACCGGCGCGCTGGACGCCTTCGGCCTGGGCACGGAGGAGTTGGCGCTCGCCTGCTCGTCGCACAGCGGGGAGGCGGTGCACACCGAACTGGCGGCGCGCTGGATCGTCCGCATCGGCTGCACCGTGGACGACTACGAGTGCGGCGCCCACCTGCCCTACCACGAGCCCACGGCGCACGCGCTGCACCGCCGCGGTGAGGCGCCGACCGCGTTCCACAACAACTGCTCGGGCAAGCACGCCGGTTTCCTGACCACGGCGCGGCACAAGGGCGAGCCGCTCAAGGGCTACGTCCGCTACGAGCACCCGGTGCAACAGCGCATCCTGGGCGTGCTGGAGCAGATGACCGCGCAGGATCTGTCGCAGGCCCCCTGGGGCGTCGACGGCTGCTCGATTCCCACCATCGCCATCCCGCTCGGCGCGCTCGCCTACGCCATGGCGCGCATCGCCGACCCGCACGACCTGCCCGACCGCCGGGCCGAGGCGGTGACCCGCATCCGCACGGCCTGGGGCAGGCACCCGCTGCTGATCGGCGGCACCGGCACCTTCGACACCCGGCTGATGACCGCGGCCGGCGGGGCCGTCCTGGTGAAGGGCGGGGCCGAGGGTGTCGGCTGCGCCGTGCTGCCGGAGCAGGGCGTGGGCATCGCGCTGAAGGTGGAGGACGGCGCCGGCCGCGCCCGCGAGGTGGCGCTCGCCGCCCTGCTGCGCGCCGCCGACGCGCTGACCGCCGGGCAGTGGGCCACGGTGCCGGAGCTGCTGGTCGAGCCGATCACCAACCGCGCCGGCACCCGCGTGGGCGAGGTCCGCCCGGCGAAGGGGTGGGCCGCCGCCAAGTAAGGATAAGGTCAAGGTTCGCAAGCGCGATCAAACGCCCTGCGACTAGGGTGGCGGGACTGGAGGAACCATGACCAAGCCCGCCACCATCCTCGACTACAGCCGCCGCATCGACCGCGTCGTCGAACACATCGGCGCGCACCTGGACGAGCCGCTCGACCTCGCGCGGCTCGCCGAGGTGGCCTGCTTCTCCCCCTACCATTTCCACCGCATCTACCGGGCCTTCACCGGCGAGACGGCGGCGGACACGCTGCGCCGGCTGCGCCTGCACCGCGCGGCGGGGGAGCTCGTGCGCAGCAGCGGCGAGGTGGCGGCGATCGCCCGGCGGGCCGGCTACGGCAGCGTCGAGGCGTTCACCCGCGCCTTCCGGCAGGCCTACGGCACCCCGCCCGCGGCCTACCGGACGCGCGGCGGCCTGGTTCTCCCGGCACCGGCCATCGACGAAACGGAGAGCACCATGAACGACGTCACCATCCGCGACCTCGACCCCATCCGCGTGGCCGCCATCAGCCACCGCGGCCCCTACACGGAGATCGGCACGGCTTTCGCCCGCCTGTCCGCCTGGGCGGCCGGGCGCGGCCTGCTGGGGCCGAACACGCGCGCCTTCGGCGTCGCCTACGACGATCCCGGCACGGTGCCGGCGGCCGAACTGCGCTCCGAGGCGTGCCTGATGGTCGGCCCGGAGGTGGAGGGCGAGGGCGACGTGTACATCCGCGAGATCCCCGGCGGCCGCCACGCCGTGCTGCTGCACAAGGGTCCCTACGCCGAGTTGCACCGCAGCTACCGCCGCCTGTACCGCGACTGGTTCCCGGCGAATGGCTTCGTCCCCGCCGACCGCCCGGCGGTGGAGGAGTACCTGAACGACTGCCGCACCCTGCCGCCGGAGGAATGGCTGACGGAGATCCGCATTCCCTTGGCGTAAGCGGCAAAGTAGGTTGGGCCGACCAAACCTCGGCCCAACCGCGAGCCCCGCATGAGCATCGACGACCTGCGTGCCCAGTACGAAGCCTACCCCTACCCGGCGCGCGACCCGGCGGACGAATCGAGGCGCCTGATCACCGGCTCGCCCAGCCACCTGGACGAGGTCAACCACTACGTCTTCGCCGGCCGGCTGGACCATTCCCGGCCGCTGGAGGTTCTGGTGGCGGGCGGCGGCACCGGCGACGGCACCATCATGATCGCCCAGCATCTGGCCGACGCCGGCAACCCCGGCACCGTCACCTATCTGGACCTGTCCGACGCCTCGCGCGCCATCGCCGAGGCGCGGGCCGCGGCGCGCGGGCTGACCAACGTCCGCTTCCTGCGCGGCTCGCTGCTGGAACTCGATGAGCTGGGGCCGTTCGACTACATCGATTGCTGCGGCGTGCTGCACCACCTGGACGACCCGCCGGCCGGCCTGCGCTCCCTGGCCGGCGCGCTGAAGCCGGGCGGCGGGCTGGGCATGATGGTCTACGCGCCGCTGGGCCGCACCGGCGTCTACCCGCTGCAGGCCGCCCTGCGCGCCATGGCCGACGGGCTGACCCCGCAGGAGAAGGTGGCGCTCGCCCGCCGGCTGATCGCGCACCTGCCGCCCACCAACTGGATCAAGCGCAACCCCTTCGTCACCGACCACCAGGGGGCCGACGCCAACCTGTACGACCTGCTGCTGCACTCCTGCGACCGTCCCTACACGGTGCCGGAACTGACGGAGCTGGCGGCGAGCGCGGGCATGGCGATCACCGCGCTGATCGAACCGGCGCGCTATGAACCGTCCATGTGGGTGAAGGACCCGCGCCTGCTGAAGCGGCTGGAGGGTCTGCCCTGGCTGGAGCGCGCCGCCTGGGCCGAGCAGGTGTGCGGCAGCATGAGCAAGCACATCGCCTACATGGCCCGCACGCAAGACGCGGCCGCCGCCGTCGCCCGCCCGGACGGGCCGGAGGTGGTGCCGGTGCTGCGCGACTTCGACGGGCCGGGCATCGCCAAGGCGCTGCCGCCCGGCGGCACGCTGGAGGCGGAGCTGGCCGGCTCAGTGGTGCCGCTGCCGCTGCCGCGCCTCGCCGGCCCGATGCTGGCCCGCATCGACGGCCGCGCCTCCCTGGCCGAGATTCACCGGACGATCGAGCAGGCCACGGCAAGCGCCATCGCCTGGGAGACGTTCAAGGCGCAGTTCGACCAGCTCTTCGCCGCGCTGAACGGCATCGGCAAGATGTACCTGCGCCGGCCGGCCGGCTGATTGACGCGCAGCGTTGGGTTTTCGGCTTTGGCCTCAACCCAACCTACCGTCGCGTCGTAGGTTGGGTCGTAGGTTGGGTTGAGCGCAGCGAAAACCCAACGCTCCCCCCACCCCCGACAAAAAGAAAGCCGCCGCCGGGAAGCCCCGGCGGCGGCAGTTTTTTGGTCCAGGATGGGAGGGGACCGAAACGCTGCGCTCAGTGGATCAGTGAATGGTCTCGCCGTGCAGGGCGAGGTCGAGGCCGTCGCGCTCGATGTCCTCGTCGACACGCAGGCCCATCACCACGTCGACCACCTTCAGCAGGACGGCCGTGCCGATCGCCGAGTACACGACGGTGGCGGCGATGCCGTAGATCTGCGTCCACACCTGGCCGGCGTTGCCTTCCAGCAGGCCGGCGGTGCCGCCGATGGCTTCCTGCGCGAACACGCCGGTCAGGACCGCGCCGATGATGCCGCCGACGCCGTGCACGCCGAAGGCGTCCAGCGAGTCGTCGTAGCCCAGCATCTTCTTCAGGCTGGTCGCGGCCCAGAAGCACACCACGCCGGCGACCGCGCCGATGGCCAGCGCACCCATCGGACCGACGAAGCCCGAAGCCGGGGTGATGGCGACGAGGCCGGCCACCGCACCCGAGATGATGCCCAGGACCGAGGGCTTGCCCTTGGCCATCCACTCCGCGAACATCCACGCCATGCCGGCGGTGGCGGCGGCGACCTGCGTGACCAGCATGGCCATGCCCGCACGGCCGTCGGCGGCCAGCGCCGAACCCGCGTTGAAGCCGAACCAGCCGACCCACAGCATCGAGGCGCCGATCAGCGACAGCACCAGGTTGTGCGGCATGAAGTTCTGCTCGGGATAGCCCTTGCGCTTGCCGATGATCACGGCGGCGACGAGGCCGGCCACGCCCGAGTTGATGTGCACCACGGTGCCGCCGGCGTAGTCGAGCACGCCGTCCGCCAGCAGGTAGCCGCCCGGCCCCCACACCCAGTGCGTGACCGGGGCGTAGATCAGCACCGACCACAGGCCGATGAAGATCAGCATGGAGGAGAACTTCATGCGGTCGGCGAACGCGCCGGCCATCAGCGCCGGGGTGATGATGGCGAACGTCATCTGGAAGACGACGAACACCGACTCCGGGATCGTGCCCGACAGGCTGTCCTTGCCGATGCCGGCCAGGAACATCTTGTCGAGGCCGCCGAAGAAGGGCGTGCCCTCGGTGAAGGCGATGCTGTAGCCGATCACCATCCACAGGATGCTGGCCAGACAGCAGATCGCGAAGCTCTGCATCACCGTGGCCAGCACGTTCATCTTGCGGACCATGCCGCCGTAGAACAGCGCGAGGCCGGGAATGGTCATGAACAGGACCAGGGCGGTGGCGGTGATCATCCACGCCGTGTCGCCGGCGCTCAGGGTGGGCGCGGCGGCGGCAGCGGCGGCGGCCGCATCCTGGGCAAGGGCTTCGCCAGGCAGACCGGCCAAGCCCAGAGTCACCGCCGTGATCGGTGCAGCAAGAAGGGGCAGACGGCTCATCGAGGCTCCTCTCTCTCCAAAATCGCTCCGGCCCGGTCGGTCCCCCTCCGGATTTTCCCGGATCGGGTGGCGGGCGGGGCCAGCTGAGCCCATGTCTTACAAATCCCGTGCCAAGCGCGAACGCCCCGGAATCGGTCAGGTTGTGCCGTCGCCTGCACACCACCTCGGGTGCGTGCGCCCCGAGTCCCCGGACCGCTTTGCACATGAATTAGGCAGACCTCGGACGCGGACGCCGGCCCTACGCGGCGGATTTCCTTATCGGAGGAGACAACTCACCGTTCGGGGAGGGGTGTCACCGCCTTGCGCGCAGGCTCTGGCTAAATTTTGTGCACACACCTGCGTCGACTTCCCGCAGGGGACGGCGCCCCCTGGGTCCGCGCCGCCTATGGCCCGCCCGCGTGTTTTGTGGCACCGTCACGGTAGCGCTGGCCTGCGGCAGGCGCCCAAGGACGGCCGGAAGAAGCGACAAGGAAAAAGGGAGAGCGTCCTGACCATGCTCGACAAACGGGATCTGCGACTGGCACCGCGGCGCGCGGTGGCGCTGGTGCTCGCCGGCGGGCGCGGCAGCCGCCTGAAGCAACTGACCGACCGCCGCGCCAAGCCGGCCGTCTATTTCGGCGGCAAGTTCCGCATCATCGACTTCGCGCTGTCGAACTGCATCAATTCCGGATTCCGCCGCATCGGCGTGCTGACGCAATACAAGTCGCACAGTCTGCTGCGCCACCTCCAGCGCGGCTGGGGTTTCCTGCGCGGCGAGATGAACGAGTTCGTCGACCTGCTGCCCGCCCAGCAGCGCATCAGCGAGACGGCGTGGTACCAGGGCACGGCCGACGCCGTGTACCAGAACCTGGACATCATCCGCTCGCACGAACCGGAATACATCCTGATCCTGGCCGGCGACCACATCTACAAGATGGACTACGGCGCCCTGCTGCTGGACCACATCGCCAAGAAGGCCGACCTGACGGTGGCCTGCATCGACGTGCCGCGCGAGCAGGCGACCGGCTTCGGCGTCATGCACATCGACGAGGCGCACCGCGTCATCGACTTCGTGGAGAAGCCGGCCGACCCGCCCGCCATCCCCGGCAAGCCGGACCGCGCGCTGGCCAGCATGGGCGTCTACGTCTTCAACGCCGAGTTCCTGTACGACCAGTTGGAGCGCGACTTCAACGCCCCGGGATCCTCGCGCGACTTCGGCAAGGACGTCATCCCCTACCTCGTGCCGCGCGCCCGCGTGATGGCGCACGATTTCGCCGAGTCCTGCATCCTGCAGACGCCGGGCGACGAGCCCTACTGGCGCGACGTCGGCACGCTGGACGCCTATTGGGAGGCGAACATCGACCTCACCCGCGTCACCCCGGCGCTGAACATGTACGACCGCGAGTGGCCGATCTTCACCTACCAGGAGCAGTTGCCCCCGGCGAAGTTCGTCTTCGACGACGAGAACCGCCGCGGCATGGCGGTGGACAGCCTGGTGTCGGGCGGCTGCATCATCTCCGGCTCGGTGGTGCGGCAGTCGCTGCTGTTCAGCTCGGTGCGCGTCAACTCCTACTGCGAACTGAACGAATGCGTCGTGCTGCCGGAGGTCGACATCGGCCGCCGCTGCCGCCTGACCAAGGTGGTCATCGACCGCGGCGTCGAGATCCCCGAGGGGCTGGTCGTGGGCGAGGAACCCGCGCTGGACGCCGAGCGCTTCTACCGCACCGAGAACGGCGTCTGCCTGATCACCCGCGAAATGATCGACCGGCTGGCGATCGAAGGGGCGAAGTAAGCCGATGCGCGTCCTCTTCGTCACGCCGGAGTGTTTCCCGCTGGTCAAGACCGGCGGGCTGGCCGACGTCAGCGCCGCCCTGCCCGTAGCGCTCGCCCAGGCCGGCGTCGACGTGCGCCTGCTGCTGCCCGGCTACCCGGCGGTGCTGGACGGGCTGTCGAACGTCCACGAGGTGGGCGACCTCATCACCGACCTGCCGGGCACCGAGCGCGCCCGGCTGGTGATGGGGTGCATGCCGGACGGCACGCTGGCTTACGCGCTGGACGCGCCGGCCCTGTACCTGCGGCCCGGCAATCCCTACACGGGGCCGAACGGCAAGGACTGGCCGGACAACGCCCAGCGCTTCGCGGCGCTCTCCTGGGCGGCGGCCGGCTTCGCGGCGCAGGAGTCCTATGACCCATGGTGGCGCCCCGACGTCATCCACGCGCACGACTGGCAGACGGGGCTGGTGCCGGCGTACCTGAAGGTCCGCGCCGACCGCTTCGCCGGCCCGTACCGGCCGGGCACGGTGATGACCATCCACAACATCGCCTACCAGGGCCACTTCGGCGCCCATCTGCTGGGCGAGCTGAAACTGCCGTCGTCGTGCTATGCGGTGGACGGCGTGGAGTATTACGGCGGCATCGGCATGCTGAAGGCCGGCTGCTACTACGCCGACCGCATCACCACGGTCAGCCAGACCTACGCGCACGAGATCCAGACCGACGAGCAGGGCATGGGCCTGCAAGGGCTGCTGGCAACGCGGGTGGACGACCTGCGCGGCATCCTGAACGGCGTCGACTATGGCATCTGGGACCCGCGCACCGATCCGCACATCGCCACGAACTACGATCCCGACCACATGGCCGGCAAGGCCGCCTGCAAGACCGAGCTGCAGCTCGCCTTCGGCCTGGAGCGCCGCCCCGACGCGCCGCTGGCCGTGGTGATCAGCCGCCTGACCTGGCACAAGGGCCTGGACCTCGTGCTGGAGGTGGCCGGGCAATGGGCGGCGATGGGCGGCCAGCTCGCCGTTCTGGGCACCGGCGAGCCGTGGATCGAGACCGGTTTCCGCCACCTCGCCGACTGGTTTCCGGCCAAGGTGGGCGTGCGCATCGGCTATGACGAGGGGCTGTCGCACCGCCTGCAGGCCGGCGGCGACATCATCCTGGTGCCATCGCGCTCCGAACCCTGCGGCCTGACGCAGATGTACGGGCTGAAGTACGGCACCCTGCCGCTGGTCCGCCGCACCGGCGGGCTGGCCGACACCATCATCGACGCCACGCCCGCCGCGCTCTACGACGGTGCGGCCACCGGCTTCAAGTTCGTGAACTGCACGGCGCAGGAGCTTCTGTTCACGCTCCGCCGCGCGCTCGCGGTGTACCGCCGGCCCGAGCAATGGGACGCCATGCGCCACCGCGCCATGACCCGCGACCTCGGCTGGGACCGCCCGGCGCGGGAGTACCTGGAGCTGTATCGGGGGATCGGCGGGGAGCAATAACCCCTCTCCCGCCTGGGGGGAGGGGCTGCGGCCCCTTCCTCATTGCGTCAAATCCCCGTACGCCCTATGTTCCGGGCACATTTCAGCGCTCCCGGGTTCCGATGACCGACCTCTCGCACATCCGCAATTTCTCCATCATCGCGCACATCGACCATGGCAAGTCGACGCTGGCCGACCGGCTGATCCAGCTCTGCGGCGGCCTCGATGCCCGCGAAATGCGCGAGCAGGTGCTCGACAGCATGGATATCGAGCGCGAGCGCGGCATCACCATCAAGGCGCAGACCGTCCGCCTGCTCTACAAGGCCAAGGACGGGCAGCAGTACACGCTGAACCTGATGGACACCCCCGGCCACGTCGACTTCGCCTACGAGGTGTCGCGTTCGCTCGCCGCCTGCGAGGGCTCGATCCTGGTGGTCGACGCCTCCCAGGGCGTGGAGGCGCAGACGCTCGCCAACGTCTACCAGGCGATCGACAACAACCACGAGATCATCCCCGTCCTCAACAAGATCGACCTGCCGGCGGCCGAGCCCGACCGCATCAAGCAGCAGATCGAGGACGTCATCGGCCTGGACGCCACCGACGCGGTGGAGATCTCCGCCAAGTCCGGCCTCAACGTCGAAGCCGTGCTGGAAGCCGTCGTCACGCGCCTGCCGCCGCCCAAGGGCAACGCCGATACCGAGCTGAAGGCCCTGCTGGTCGATTCCTGGTACGACCCGTACCTGGGCGTCGTCATCCTGGTGCGCGTGGTGGACGGCCGCCTCAAGGTCGGCCAGAAGGTCCGCTTCATGAGCACGGGCAGCGCGCACGAGATCGACCGCGTCGGCGTGTTCACGCCCAAGGCGCTGCTCACCGGCGAACTCGGCCCCGGCGAGATGGGCTTCATCACCGCCGCCATCAAGGACATCACGCAGACCAAGGTCGGCGACACCATCACCGAGGAGCGCCGCCCGGCGGCCGAGCCGCTGGCCGGCTTCAAGCCGTCCATCCCCGTGGTGTGGTGCGGCCTGTTCCCGGTGGACGCCGCCGACTTCGAGCGCCTGCGCGACAGCCTGGGCAAGCTGAAGCTGAACGACGCCAGCTTCCATTACGAAGCCGAAACATCCGCCGCGCTGGGCTTCGGCTTCCGCTGCGGCTTCCTGGGCCTGCTGCACCTGGAGATCATCCAGGAGCGGCTGGAGCGCGAGTTCAACCTGGACCTGATCACCACCGCGCCCTCGGTCGTCTACAAGCTGTACATGACCGACGGCAAGGTGCAGGACCTGCACAACCCGGCCGACATGCCCGACGTGATGCGGATCGATCGCATCGAGGAGCCGTGGATCAAGGCCACGATCATGCTGCCCGACGAGTACCTGGGCGGCGTCCTCCAGCTCTGCACCGAGCGGCGGGGCCAGCAGATCGAGCTGACCTACGCCGGTGCCCGCGCCATGCTGGTCTACCGCCTGCCGCTGAACGAGGTGGTGTTCGACTTCTACGACCGGCTGAAGTCGATCAGCCGCGGCTACGCCAGCTTCGACTACCAGATGGACGGCTACGAGGAAGGCGACCTCGTGAAGATGTCGATCCTGGTGAACGGCGAGGTGGTGGACGCGCTGTCGATGATCGTGCACCGCAGCCAGTCGGAGCGACGCGGCCGCATGCTGTGCGAGCGCCTGAAGGAGCTGATCCCGCGCCAGCTCTTCAAGATCGCCGTGCAGGCCGCCATCGGCGGCAAGATCATCGCCCGCGAGAGCATCAGCGCGCTGCGCAAGGACGTGACCGCCAAGTGCTACGGCGGCGACATCAGCCGCAAGCGCAAGCTGCTGGACAAGCAGAAGGAAGGCAAGAAGCGCATGCGCCAGTTCGGCCAAGTGGAAATCCCGCAGAGCGCCTTCATCGCCGCGCTCAAGATGGGGGATGAGTAGAAAGTCGGATGCGCCTTGTTTGCCAGTAGAAACACAACATTTTGAATGGGCTTGGGGCAAGACATGATTGACGAAAGACAAATCGACGATGTCGAGCTCCAGAAAATTATGGAAGCTGACGAGGATCATTTTTTCGACACAAAAGGGCATAAGATCCAGCCAGCAAAGCTGCAAGAAACGTTTACAGCGTTTGCAAATGCCGATGGTGGCGAGATATACGTTGGCATTGAGGACAAAAAAACTCAGGGAAACCGACTTCAGCCTTTTCAAGCTAAGGAAGAAGCAAACGCTATCCTCGTCACCTTGCTTGAGCAAACACAACCTTCGGTCGAAAATGTTCTTATGGAATTCTTATCTCCACCCAGCGGCGGTTATATTCTTCACATCTCGATCCCCAAAAGCCCTAAAGTGCATTACACTGCGTCGGGTGATTGCTTCGTGCGGCTCAACGCAGGAAAAGTGAAGATAAAGGGAGATCGCGTAACCAGCTTGGCATATTCTAAGGGTTCTGCTCCATACGAACGGGTTGCAGTAGAATCTGTAGATACTGAGGAAATTATCGATTCTCCTGTTTTGAAAAATTATATGGATAGACTCGAAACATCTTTGGATCCTTCAAAATTTCTGCGAAAGCAAAGACTTTTGTCGGAAAAGAACGGGGTACAACGACCGAATGTCGGCTGCATCTTACTGTTCGACGAAGAACCCCAAGCTTCTATTGAAACAAGATGCGCTGTTAAGGTATATAGACTTCGCACTACTGAGGCCGAGTACAAGAGAGAACACCTGACAGAAATGCCAGCAACCATCAATGGCCCGATTGAAAAAGTTATTGTAGATACAATTTTCAAGGTTCGAGAATTGGTTAGCGGCGCCTCCTTTTATGAAGGAGACAAGCTATCCCGGATCATTCATCAACGTTTTGGAACGGCTGCCCGAAGGCGCATCGATGGGTGGCGCCAACGGCGCGACCTAACGGGGCTGGAGGATTGCGGGGACAGGTTCGTTCGGGGGCACGTCGCCCCGGC
>Ga0196970_1000726_pt1 | contig 32397 bp, 33 predicted proteins | sample S1v_513CmetaG_FD_148672 | JGI IMG/M metagenome (GOLD analysis project Ga0196970, IMG submission 148672) | Soil microbial communities from Anza Borrego desert, Southern California, United States - S1+v_5-13C | ecosystem: Environmental > Terrestrial > Soil > Desert | place: USA: California... | reverse complement strand
CCTGATGTGGCGCGCCTACGACAACCTCGGCTTCCTGCAGTACTCGTTCGTGGAGACGGTTGCCGCCATGCACCCGTTCTACGTGATCCGTGCGATGGGCGGCCTGCTGTTCGTCGCCGGCTCGCTGATCATGGTCTACAACCTGTGGCGCACGGCCAAGGGTGATGTCCGCATCGAGAAGCCGTACGTCACGGCCAAGCCGGCCGTCGGCGCGGCCTGAAGCCGAGAGGACCTGAGATATGGCTGAGGAAAAGAAGGGTTTTAGCCACGATACGATCGAGCGGAACACGCTCCTTCTGATCGTGCTCATCCTGATCACGGTTTCGATCGGCGGCCTCGTGCAGATCGTTCCGCTGTTCACCATCGAGTCGACCATCGAGAAGGTGGATGGGGTGCGCCCCTACTCACCGCTCGAGCAGGCCGGCTTCAACATCTACATCCGCGAAGGCTGCTACAACTGCCACAGCCAGCAGATCCGTCCGTTCCGTGACGAAGTGGAGCGCTACGGCCACTACTCGCTGGCGGCGGAAAGCATGTACGACAAGCCCTTCCAGTGGAGCTCCAAGCGCACTGGTCCGGACCTTGCCCGCGTCGGCGGCAAGTACTCCAACGACTGGCAGGTGGCTCACCTGGTCGACCCCCGCGCCGTGGTGCCGGAGTCGATCATGCCGGGCTACGCCTGGATGAAGGACCGTCCGCTCAAGTACGGCGACATTCAGGACCACATGAAGACCCTGAAGGTCGTCGGCGTCCCGTACACGGACGAGCAGATCGCCAACGCCAAGGCCGACCTGGAAGTGCAGAAGAACCCCGACGCCGATTCGAAGGCGCTCGAGGCGTTCCAGAAGCGCTACCCGAAGGCTGTGGTGGCCAACTTCACGGGCAACAAGGTCGTCACCGAAATGGACGCCCTCGTCGCCTACCTGCAGGTGCTCGGCACTATGGTGGACTTCACCAAGTATCAGTCGCCAAAGCAGCTGCAGCAGTAAGCGGGAGGAATCCATGGACTTGGATTCGATCACCGTAGCCCTGCGGTCGTTCTGGACCGTCTGGCTGGCCCTGTTGTTCACCGGCATCGTCGTCTACGCGATGTGGCCGGGCAACCGCGGCAAGTTCGACGATGCGTCCCGAATCCCGCTCAAGGAAGATGGCCAGGAGTTTTAAGCCATGGCGCGAAACATCGAGAAGGACGCCCTTTCCGGCGTCGAGACCACGGGCCACGAGTGGGACGGCCTGAAGGAGCTCAACAACCCGCTGCCCAAGTGGTGGCTGTACATCTTCTACGCCACGATCGCCTGGTCGATCGTGTACTACGTGCTGTACCCGGCTTGGCCGCTGGGCAAGACCTACACCAAGGGCCTCCTTGGCTGGTCGATGCGGCAGGAGCTCGCCGACAACATGGTCGCCGCCAAGGCGGGCCAGGCCAAGTACCTGACGGCCATCGCCGCCAAGTCGGTCGACGAGATCCAGAAGGACAAGGACCTGCTGTCGTTCGCCATGGCGGGCGGCCGCTCGGTCTTCAACGAGAACTGCGCGGCCTGCCACGGCGCCGGCGGCCAGGGGGCCAAGGGCTACCCGACGCTCGCCGACGACGTGTGGCTGTGGGGCGGCACCACCGCGGACATCTACAAGACCATCCAGCACGGCATCCGTGCGGATGACTCGGATACTCGCGCCACCCCCGGTGTCGGCATGACGGCTTTCGGCAAGGACGGCATCCTGAACAAGGAGCAGATCGACCAGGTCGCCGAGTACGTGCTGTCGCTGAACAAGAAGGCGGCCGACGCTGCCAAGGCCGCCAAGGGCCAGACGGTGTTCGAGGAGAACTGCGCCGCCTGCCACGGCGACAAGGCTCAGGGCTCGCTCGCGGCCGGCCTGGACGTCGGCGCTCCGCCGCTCGTCACCTCCAACTGGCTCTACGGCGGCGACAAGGCCGCCCTGGTGGAGACCATCACGAACGGCCGCGCCGGCGTGATGCCCGCCTGGGCGAAGCGCCTGGACGACGCCACCGTCAAGCAGCTGGCGGTGTACGTCCACAACCTCGGCGGCGGCAAGTAAGCCACCTCCACAGGTTGCGAGAAGGATCGGTGCCGGGGAGGCGACTCCCCGGCACTTTCCTTTTAGCGACAGCTTTTGTAGGTCGGGTTGAGCGCCAGCGAAGCCCGGCACACCCCGCCATGCGAACACGTTGGGCTTCGCCTGCGGCTCAACCCGACCTACGGGGGCTCCAGTAAACGCACCTAAACCCCTGGAAAAATTGACGCGCGTCAAGGCGGCTATTGATTCAGCGCAATGCCCCTGCGACGTTCCGCCGCCATAGTCGGCGTGCGGTTCCGGCCCATCTCGGCTGCGACTGCAAAACAAAAAAGTGCAAGGCATCCTATGCGCACGGTAACGGAAACGCCGCCCGAAGCTTCGGAGCAGGAGCGGCCGTCAGTCCAGACTCCGCCCAAGGCTGCGGCGAAGCCGCCGCGCCGGACCGCCAAGTCGCTGTACGCGAACCACGCCAAGATCTATCCGAAGGCGGTTAGCGGCCCGTTCCGGCGGCTGAAGTGGGCAGCGCTGATCGTGCTGCTGGGCATCTACTACGTGCTGCCATGGATCCGCTGGGACCGCGGGCCGAACGCGCCGGACCAGGCGGTGCTGCTCGACATCGAGGCGCGGCGCTTCTACCTGTTCTTCATCGAGCTGTGGCCGCAGCAGATCTACTACCTCACCGGTGCCTTGGTTCTGGCGGCGTTGGGGCTGTTCCTCGCCACCTCCCTGGCGGGGCGCGTGTGGTGCGGCTACGCCTGCCCGCAGACGGTGTGGACCGACCTCTTCCTGTGGGTCGAGCGCTTGGTGGAAGGCGACCGCAGCGAGCGCGTCCGCCTCGACCAAGGCAGGTGGACCCTGGTCAAGCTGCGCAAGAAGGTGCTGAAGAACGCCATCTGGCTGCTGATCTCCGTCGCCACCGGCGGCGCCTGGATCTTCTACTTCACCGATGCGCCGACCCTGGTGAGCGCGATGCTGCGCTTCGAGGCCTCCTCCACCGCCGTCGGCTTCATCGCCCTGTTCACCGGAACGACCTACCTGCTGGCCGGCTTCGCACGCGAGCAGGTATGCGCCTACATGTGTCCGTGGCCGCGCTTCCAGTCGGCGATGCTCGACGAGGACAGCCTGATCGTCACCTACGAGGACTGGCGCGGCGAAGGGCGCGGCCTGATCCGCAAGTCCCAGACCTGGGAGGAACGCAAGGCCGAAGGCCTCGGCGACTGCATCGACTGCTTCAACTGCGTCCAGGTCTGTCCGACCGGCATCGACATCCGCGACGGGTTGCAGATGCAGTGCATCGGCTGCGGCCTGTGCATCGACGCCTGCGACGAGATCATGACCAGGATCGGCCGGCCGACCGGCCTGATCAAATTCGACACCCAGACCAATCAGGTCGCCGTCGCCACCACCGGCAAGCTGGCCGGGTACCGCCTGCTGCGCCCGCGCACGATTCTCTACGCGCTGATGATGGTGGTGGTCGCCGGTATGATCGGCGCCGGCCTGGTGCTGAAGCCCAACCTGGAGATCACCGTGTTGCGCGACCGCGCGCCGCTGTTCGTGGCGCTGTCCGACGGTTCGGTGCGCAACGCCTACACCTTCAAGATCTCCAACATGACCCGTGACCCGCGCGACTACACGCTGACGGTCGAGGGGCTGGCGGACACCCGGCTGTCCAGCGCCGGCGAGCACCAGGACGAGTCGTCGGCCGCCCTGCGCCTCACCGCCGCGCCGGACACCGTGGCGACGTACCGGATCCTGGTTACGGCGCCACGCTCGGGTTTGAAAGACGCCTCCACCCCTCTTACCTTCAGGCTAACCTCCGCGTCCGGTGAGACCGCCAAACGTGATACGGTCTTCATGGGTCCGGGGAACTGATCCTCACGGAGAGCACTGGTTGATGAGCATGTCCACCGACGCCGGAAACCGTATGCCGACCCGCCCGGATATGTCCGGGCGCCGCCCCGGCTGGTACATCCCCTGGATGTTCATTGCGTTCTTCGTGACCGTGGTCGGGGTCAACGGCGTGATGCTGTATTTCGCCCTGTCCACCTTCAACGGGCTTCAGACCGAGGATCACTTCATCAAGGGCATCAAGTACAACCAGGACCTCGCCGGCGCCAAGGCGCAGGCGGAGCGCGCCTGGAAGGTCGATCTGGCCTTCACCTCCGACGAGCCGGGCAAGGGCCGGGTGAGCGTCAATCTGCACGACAAGGATGGCAACCTGCTGAAGGGCGCCAAGGTGCGGATCAAGTTCATCCGCCCGACCATGCAGGGCTACGACCGCACTATCGAGCCGGAATACGCCGGCGACGGCCGGTACGTGGCCGCCCTCGACCTGCCGCTGTCCGGTGTGTGGGATATGCGCATGGTCATCGACCACCCGACCGGCGACTACCAGGATCAGCAGCGTATCTGGGTCAAGTGATGACCGTTTGCCTCCACTGCGGGCAGGAGCTTCCTGCCGGCACGGAGCCCGCCGTTTCCGACAAGACGGGCCCCTTCTGTTGCTCGGGCTGCGAGGCCGCGTACGATCTCGTGCGCGGCCTCGGCCTCGAACGGTACTACGAGCGGCGCAGCGTCGATCCCTCGGCGCGGCCGTTGCGTCCCGACTCCGACGCCCCCGCCGTCGATTTCTCGCCGCACGCCAAGCCGGATACGGACGGCACCGCCACGCTGCACCTGATGGTGGATGGGTTGCAGTGCGCCGCCTGCGTCTGGTTGATCGAGACCGCGCTGTCGCGCCAAGCCGGCGTCACCTTTGCCCGGCTCAACATGACCACCCGGCGCCTGACCATCACCTGGCGCACCGACGAGACCGACGCCAACGCCGTCGTCGACACCATCACCCGCCTCGGCTACCGCGCCGTGCCCTTCGATCCGGAACGCCTGGGCAGCGCCCAGCAGAAGGCCGAGAAGGAGCTGCTGCGCTCCATGGCGGTGGCCGGTTTCGCCGCCGGCAACATCATGCTGTTCTCGGTGTCCGTGTGGTCCGGCTACAACGACATGGGCACGGCCACCCGCGACCTGATGCACTGGCTCTCCGCGCTGATCGGCCTGCCGGCCATCGCCTACGCGCTGCGGCCCTTCGCGCGCTCCGCCTTGCAGGCGTTGAGGCGCGGCCGCACCAACATGGACGTGCCGATCACCATCGGCGTGATCCTCACCGCGGCGATGAGCCTGTTCGAGACCATGCAGAGCGGCCTGCACGCCTATTTCGACGGCGCGACGATGCTGCTGTTCTTCCTGCTGATCGGGCGCTACCTCGACCAGCGGGCGCGCGGCCGGGCGCGTTCGGCCGCCGAACAGCTCCTCGGCCTGCGCGCCACCCAGGTCACGGTGATCCAGCCGGACGGGCGCTCGATCATCGTGCCGCCGGAACAGGTTGCCCCGGGGGCAACCGTGCTGATCGCCACCGGCGAACGCATCCCGGTGGACGGGCGCGTCAGCGAGGGCGTGTCCGACGTGGACACCGGCCTGATCACCGGCGAGAGCGTGCCGGCCACCGTGCGGCCCGGCGACCAGGTGTTCGCCGGCGTTCTGAACCTGACGGCACCTTTGCGCCTCACCGTCACGGCGGTGGGCGAGGGCACCCTGCTGGCGGAGATCGTCCGCCTCATGGAGGTGGCCGAGCAGGGCCGCGCCCGGTACGTCGCCGTCGCCGACCGCGTGTCGCGCCTCTACGCCCCCGTCGTGCACCTTGCCGCCCTGGGCACCTTCCTGGGCTGGACGTTCCTGATGGGCGCCACGTGGCAGGACGCGCTGATGAACGCCGTGGCGGTGTTGATCATCACCTGCCCCTGCGCGCTGGCGCTGGCCGTGCCGGTGGTGCAGGTGATCGCCTCCGGCCGTCTGATGCGCCAGGGCATCCTCTTGAAGACCGCCACCGCGCTGGAACGCCTCGCCGGCGTCGACACGGTGGTGTTCGACAAGACTGGCACGCTGACCGAAGGCCGCCCGGTGCCGCAGCTCGACGGGTTGGACCCGCATGCGCTCCGCGCCGCTGCGGCGCTGGCCAGTGCCAGCAAGCACCCGCTGGCCCGCGCGCTGGCCCGTGCCGTGCCGAACGTGCCGGTGGCCGAGGGCGTGCGGGAGATCCCCGGTGCCGGCCTCGTCGCCGAGACGCCGGAGGGTGAGATCCGCCTGGGTAGCCGCCGCTTCACCCAGGCCCCGGACCCCTTGGACGAGGCACCGGGCCCGGAGCTGTGGCTCGCCCGGCCGGGGCAGCCGCACCTGCGCATCACCTTCCTCGACGCGCCGCGCGCCGATGCCGCCCAGGTGGTGGCCGACCTCAAGGCCCGCGGCATGGCCGTCAGCCTGCTGTCCGGCGACCGCCACGCCGCCGTCGCCGCGGTGGCCGGCAGCTTGGGCATCACCGATTGGAAGGCGGAGCAGACGCCGGCCGACAAGGCCGCCGCGCTGCACGCGCTGGTGGGGCAGGGGCGCACCGTGCTGATGGTCGGCGACGGCCTGAACGATGCGCCGGCGCTGGCCGCCGCGTCGGTGTCCATGTCGCCGTCCACCGCGGTGGACGTCAGCCAGACCGCGGCGGACGTGGTCTTCCAGGGCCGCTGGCTGGCGCCGATCCCCGAAGTGCTGGAGGTGGCGCGCCGCTCCGGCACGCTGGTCCGCCAGAACTTCGGCATCGCCATCGTCTACAACCTGTTCGCCGTGCCTTTGGCGGTGGCCGGGCTGTTGACCCCGCTGATCGCCGCCTTGGCGATGTCGTCTTCGTCGCTTATCGTCATCGCGAACGCGTTGCGGCTGGCCCGCGGCCGTTCCGTAAGGGACCTGTACCATGACCGAGCTTCTGTACATGATCGCGGCCGCTTTAAGCCTGGGCGGTCTGGGGCTGATCGCGTTCCTATGGGCTCTTAAGTCCGGCCAGTTCGACGATCTGGACGGTGCCGCCCACCGCATCCTTTTCGATGACGAAACGACCTCTCCTCCACCCGGCGACACCCGGCGCGTGGAACGAAGGTGAGGCGATTGGCGTTCAGGTCATGGAAAACCCGTCTTACGAGTAAGGTTGCGAATTTTAGCAAATCTGACCATGATGGGGCTTGTGGACGGTTAGGGCCCGAGTACCGCCATGCCTCCGTTTGATCTGCCCCGGCCCCGCGAGAAAGCGGTCGCCACTGAAATGAATCCCTGTGGGGCTTGCCCCGTGCGGAGTCTGACCGTCTGCGCCGCGCTGGAGCCGGAGGAACTGCGGCGTCTCGCCGACATCGTGCAGACCGTCCGCATCGAGGCCAACCACACCATCTTCGCCGAGGGCGATACGGCCGATACGCTGTACAACGTCACCTCCGGCACGGTGAAGCTCTACAAGCTGCTGCCCGACGGACGCCGGCAGATCACCGGCTTCCTGGTAACCGGCGACTTCCTGGGTCTGGCCGTCAACGAGAGCTACGCCTACACCGCCGAGACGGTGACGAGCTGTTCGGTCTGCCGTTTCCCGCGGCGCAAGATCGACGCGCTGATGGACGAGTTCCCGAAGATGCAGCGCCGGCTGTTCTCCATGGCGTCCAACGAGCTGGCCGCCGCGCAGGACCAGATGCTGCTGCTGGGCCGCAAGACGGCGAAGGAAAAGATCTGCTCCTTCCTGCTGATGCTCTCCCAGCGCGCCGCACGCCGCGGACACAAGGAGAACCCGGTCTATGTGCCGATGAGCCGGGCCGACATCGCCGATTACCTTGGCCTGACGACCGAGACGGTCAGCCGCACCTTCACCCAGCTCAAGACCAGCGGCGTGATCTCGCTGCAGGAGGGCAACAAGGTCCTCATCAGCGACATGGACGCCATCTACGACTTGGCCGAGGGCAGCTGAGCTCCGGCGCGCTTGGCGCCGATGCGCCTTCTCGACGCTCCCCTTTCCATCGACCGCGCCCCCTGAAACGCTGGCGCGCCGGCGTGTGCGCGTCGCTGTGGATGCCCGCACCACGTCGGGGCACGCCGGGAAGGAGGGCGTGATCGACGGGGTCACCAAGTGCTGCGGCCTGAAACGGCTGGTGTCCGTCGCGCGCCACGACGACATCCGGCTCGCCATCCAGCGCGAGACGACCATCACACATGCCTCCCTCCCGCCACCTCACAGCTCCGACAGCAGGCCGGCCTTGAGGGCGCGGATGCGCTCCTCGTCGCGCTTGTAGAAGGTCCATTGCTTGATGCGCTTGGGCACGACCAGCCCGGCCTGGACCAGGATCCTCATGTGCTCGCTGAGGGTGGGCGGCGAAATCCCCAGCTTCTCGGCGATGAACAGGCCGCACACGCCGTCCTCGACCAGATCGCCGTCCACCTGCGGCGGGAAATGCGCGCGCGGGTCCTTCAGCCAGCCGAGGATCTGGAGGCGGCGCTCGTTGGCCAGCGCCCGGAGCAGGTCGGCGGACTCCATCGGCACGCTCGTCTCCCAGTAATTCGTCTCTTTGCTAACTCCCTAAATCATGCCAGGATGACCGTCGACTCGCAAGCAGCACCGGACCTTTCCGATGGACAGAGCCGCCATAGCCGCCACCCATGCCCTGATCCGCCCGCACATCCGGCGGACCCCAATCCTGCGCATGGCGGGCCGGGACGTCGGGCTCGGCATCGAACACATCGCCCTCAAGCTGGAGCTGATGCAGCATTCCGGCTCCTTCAAGGCGCGCGGGGCCTTCGCCAACCTGCTGATGCGCGACACCCCCGCCGTCGGGGTGGTCACCGCGTCGGGCGGCAACCACGGCGCGGCCGTCGCCTACGCTGCCAAGGTGCTGGGCGTCCCGGCGACGATTTTCGTGCCCGGAGTCGTCTCGCCGAGCAAGGTGGAGCGCATCCGCGGCTACGGCGCCGATCTGGTGATCACCGGGGAGCGCTACGCCGACGCGCTCGCCGCAGCGGAGGCCTTCGCTGCGCAAACCGGCGCCCTGGCGCTGCACGCCTTCGACCAGCGCGAAACGCTGCTGGGGCAGGGGACGGTGGGGCTGGAGCTGGAGGAGGACGCGCCGGAGATTGACACGCTGCTGGTCGCCGTCGGCGGCGGCGGGCTGATCGGCGGCATCGCCGCGTGGTACGCCGGCCGCATCCGGATCGTCGCCGTCGAGCCGCGGCTGGCGCCCACGCTGCACGACGCGCTCGCCGCCGGGCAGCCGGTGGACGCGCGCGCCGACGGCATCGCCGCCGACTCGCTGGCGCCCAGGCGTGTGGGTGGCCTGATGTTCCCGCTCGCTCGGGCCTATGTCGCGCCGCAGGTGGTGCTGGTGGAGGATGCGGAGATCCGCGCCGCCCAGGAGACGTTGTGGGCGCAGGCGCGCATCGTCGCCGAGCCGGGCGGGGCCGCCGCCTTCGCGGCTCTGCTGTCCGGCCGCTACGTCCCGCAGCCGGAGGAGCGGGTCGCCGTGCTGGTGTGCGGCGGCAACACCACCGCCGTCGACTTCAGCCGCTAGGGGCGGCCGCCGTGGGGTGGCGGCGCCGAAAAGCTTGCCAAGCCGCGGTGCTTTTCTTTAGGATATTCATCCTAACGTGTGCGTCGGGAACGGCGAATGAAACACTCCCCTGAATCGTGTTTCATGGCGTTTCACGACGTTTCATCCGCCGCCCTCCGGCGGCGGAGCGACACCGGAACCAGGAGCCCCCATGCGTCCAGGCCCCCGCAACCTCATCACCGACGTCGACGGCATCCGTGTGGGCAACGCGGCGGACGCGCGGGTGTGGACCGGCGTCACCGTGGTGCTGCCCGATCTGCCGGCGGTGGCGGCCGGTGGACGTGCGCGGCGGGGCGCCGGGGACGCGCGAGACCGACGCGCTCGACCCTTCCTGCCTGGTGGAGCGGGCGGATGCCGTGGTGCTCTCCGGCGGCTCGGTCTTCGGGCTGGAGGCGGCGAGCGCCGTGGCGTCCTGGCTGGCCTCGCAAGGGCGGGGCTTCGAGGTCGGCCCGGTGCGCGTTCCCATCGTCCCGGCGGCGATCCTCTTCGACCTGCTGAACGGCGGCGACAAGGACTGGGGCGACCGGCCGCCGTTCCCGCACCTCGCCCGGTCCGCCTGCGAGACGGCCTCGCTGGACTTCGCCCTGGGCAACGCCGGCGCCGGCTTCGGCGCCAAGGCCGGGGCGATCAAGGGCGGCCTGGGCAGCGCGTCGCTGGTCACCGACGACGGGTTCCAGGTGGGCGCGGTAATTGCCGCCAACCCGTTCGGCGCGGCCGTCATGCCGGGGCATGCCACGCTGTGGGCCTGGGCGCTGGAGCTGGACGGCGAGATGGGCGGCCAGCCGCCGCCCACCGGCCCGATCCCGCCGCACCACGGCCTGCCGGACCTTGATTCTTCCGGCGGGGCCCTCGCCCGAGCCGCCGCCAACACCACCATCGGCGTCGTCGCCGTCAACGCCGACCTGACGAAGACGGAGGCGCTGCGCCTCGCCACCATGGCGCACGACGGGTTGGCGCGCGCCGTCCGGCCGGCGCACACGCCCTTCGACGGCGACACGCTCTATGTCCTTGCCACCGGCACCCGGCCGTTGCCGGAGCCGCGGTCGTTCCATCTCGCCCGCCTCGGCTCGCACGCCGCCGACGTCGTCGCGCGTGCCATTGGGCGCGGCGTCTACCATGCCGAAACGCTGGGGCGGTTTTCCGGATACCAGGAACGCCACGGCTCGGCCCTTAAGCGGCCTTGAACTCGGCGCGGCCGCACCGCATCATCCGCTCTAACCAGGGATGAGGGGAGGGGGCGGATATGCCGGGACGTATTCTCAGGGCCGTGTGCGCGGTGGCGGCTCTGGCGCTGGCGCCGGGCTTGGCTCATGCGCAGGCGCGCACCGACCTCGTGGTCGGCATGCAGCTCGAGCCGCCGAACCTCGATCCCACGGCCAGCGCCGCCGCCGCGATCTCCGAGGTCACGCTGGTCAACCTGTACGAGGCGCTGACGCGCATCGACGCGGACGGCAACGTCGGCCCCGGCCTGGCCAAGAGCTGGACCGTGTCGGAGGACGCGCTCACCTACACCTTCACGTTGCGCGAGACCGCCAAATTCCACGACGGCAAGCCGGCCACCTCGGCCGACGTGAAGTTCAGCCTCGACCGCGCGCGGGCGGCCGACTCGACCAACCCGCAGAAGGCCTACTTCAGGGCGATCGCGTCGGTGGAGACGCCTGACCCGAAGACCGTGGTGGTCAAGCTCTCCCAGTCCGACGGCCTGTTCCTGTTCCACATGGGCCTGGGCGCCGCCGTCATCCAGTCGCCCGAGACACAGCCCACCGACAAGCAGAAGCCCATCGGCACGGGTCCGTTCAAGTTCGAGCGCTGGATCGCCGGCGACCGCGTCGTGCTGGTGCGCAACCCGGACTACGACGGCCCGAAGCCGGCCCTGGAGCGCGTCTCCTTCCGCTTCATCGCGGACCCGGCGGCGCAGGTCTCCTCGATCCTCGCCGGCGACGTCGACACCGTCCCGCAGTTCAACACCTACGAGGCGCTGCCGCAGTTCAAGAACGACCCGCGCTTCCGCGTCGTCACCGGCGTGAGCGAGGGCGAGACGCTGCTGTCCACCAACAACGCCCGCAAGCCCTTCGACGACGTCCGCGTGCGGCGCGCCATGGCGCACGCCATCGACCGCAAGACGCTGATCGACGGCGCCATGGCCGGCTTGGCGCCCGCCATCGGCAGCCACTTCGCGCCGAACCGGCCGGAGTACGTGGACCTGACGGGCACCTACCCCTACGACCCGGTGAAGGCAAAGGCGCTGCTGGCCGAGGCCGGGTATCCCAACGGTTTCGAGACGACGCTGCGCCTGCCGCCGCCGATCTACGCCCGCCGCTCGGGCGAGCTGATCGCCGCCATGCTCGCCGAGGTCGGCATCCGCGCCAAGGTCGAGAACGTGGAATGGGCGCAGTGGCTTGAGAAGGTGTTCCGCGGCAAGGACTTCGACCTGACCATCGTCGCCCACACCGAGGCGCTGGACATCGAGATCTACTCCCGGCCCGACTACTACTTCGGCTACAAGAGCGACCGCTTCAACGCGCTGAACGCCGAGCTGGAGCGCACCCTAGACCCGGCCAAGCGCAAGGCGCTGTACGGCGACATGCAGCGCGTGCTGGCCGAGGACGCGGTGAACGGCTTCCTCTTCCAGCTCCCGGTGGTTACGGTGGAGAACGCCAAGGTCGTTGGAATGTGGAAGAACCGCCCGTATCAGGTGAACGACGTCACCGGGGTGAAGTGGCAGTGATCCTTGGGAGTACAAAGTTTACACGGATTGCACGGATTTAGGCACGGATTACACGGATTTTTATTGATGCTTGCCGCGCCCGCGCCCTCCCGTCAGCCGTCGCTGTGCAAGATCAGAAATAATCCGTGTAAGCCGTGGGAAAATCCGTGCAATCCGTGTGAATTCTGTTGTCCTCCAGGATGTCGGCACCGGGGCGCCGCGACGCTGGAACGGTGGGAGGACCCGTGATCGCCTTTCTCTCCCGCCGTCTGCTGACGCTGGCGTTGACTGCCTGGCTCGCCACGCTGGTGGTGTTCGTCGTGCTGGACGTGCTGCCCGGCGACCCGGCGCTGCTGATGCTCGGCACCGAGGCGCGGCCCGACACCCTGGCGGCACTCCGCCACCAGATGGGCCTCGACCTGCCGGCATGGCAGCGCTACGCCGTCTGGCTCGGCGGCATGCTGACCGGCGATTTCGGCATCAGCTTCACCTACAACCGCCCGGTGACGGCGCTGATCGCCGAGCGGCTGGTCATCACGCTGCCGCTGGCGGCCTTGGCGCTGCTGCTGTCCACGATCATCGCCCTGCCGCTCGGCCTGTTCGCGGCGGCGCGCCACGACCGGCCGGGTGATTGGGCGGTGATGGCCTTCGGGCAGATCGGCATCGCCGTGCCGAACTTCTGGTTCGCCATCCTGCTGATCCTCGGCTTTTCCGTGCAGTTGGGCTGGTTTGCGGCGGGCGGCTTTCCGGGCTGGGAGGCCGGAGCGGGGCCGGCGCTGAAGGCGCTGGTGCTGCCGGCCGTGGCGCTGGCGCTGCCCGAGGCGGCGATCCTCGCCCGCGTCACGCGCTCGGCGGTGCTCGACACCATGCGCGAGGACTACGTGCGCACCGCGCTCGCCAAGGGCGTTTCCGGCTGGACCATCATGATCCGCCACGTGCTGCCCAACGCGCTGATCCCGATATCCACCGTGCTGGGCCTGCAGTTCGCCTTCCTGATCGCGGGCGCGGTGGTGGTGGAGAACGTCTTTACGCTGCCCGGCCTCGGACGCCTGGTGTACCAGGCGATCAGCCAGCGCGACCTGATCGTCGTGCGCAGCGTCGTGGTGCTGCTGGCGGTGTTCGTGGTGATGGTCAACTTCTTGGTCGACGTGGCCTACGCCGTCATCGACCCGCGCCCCAGAGTCGAGACATGACGGTGCATGCCGACGATTTCGATCGGCCACGCCTGCGTGGCCGACTGCCGCGCAGCTTGGTGCTGGGGGCGCTGCTTACCGGGCTGGTGGTGCTGGTGGCTCTGCTGTCGCTGGTGTGGACGCCCCATCCGGCCGAGCAGGTGCGGATCGTCCTGCGCCTCAAGCCACCGAGCCTCGCGCACTGGCTCGGCACCGACCATTTCGGGCGCGACGCGCTGTCGATGATCATGGTGGGCGCGCGCAACTCGCTGGCCGTGGCGGCGGCCGCGGTCGGTATCGGCATCCTGGCCGGGGTGCCGCTCGGCCTCATCGCGGCGGCGCGGCGCGGCTGGCCGGACGAGGGGGTGGCGCGGCTGGCCGATCTGCTGTTCGCCTTCCCGGCGGTGCTGACGGCGATCCTGCTGACCGCCCTGCTCGGTCCCGGCGCCATCAACGCCGTGCTGGCCATCGGCGTGTTCAACGTGGCGGTGCTGGCCCGCGTGACGCGGGGTGCGGCGCTCCAGGCCTGGCGGCGGGAGTTCGTGCGCGCGGCGCTGGCGCTGGGACGCGGCCCGGTGTCGGTGACCTTCGTGCACGTGCTGCCCAACGTGGCGGGCGTGGTCATCGTGCAGGCGACGATCCTGTTCGCCGTCGCCATCCTGAACGAAGCGGCGCTGAGCTATCTCGGCCTCGGCATCCAGCCGCCGGCGCCGAGCTGGGGTAAGATGCTGGGCGACGCGCAGACCTACCTGTTCACTGCGCCCATGCAGGCGGTGTACCCCGGGGCGGCCATCGCCATCGCCGTGCTCGGCCTGAACCTGCTCGGCGATGGCCTGCGTGACGTGCTCGACCCGCGGCACCGAGCCTCGACGCTCGGGTAAAAACCTCTACCCGTTCCGCTGGCGGTTGGCGAGTGGGGTGGCGTATTGCGGTTCGACGTCCCACGGGAAGAAGATCCAGGTGTCCTGGCTGACTTCCGTGATGAAGGTGTCCACCAGCGGCCGGCCGGCCGGCTTGGCGTAGATGGTGGCGAAATGCGCCTTGGGCAGCATCTTGCGCACGATCACGGCGGTCTTGCCGGTGTCGACCAGGTCGTCGATGATCAGCCAGCCCTCGCCGTCGCCCTCGACACCCTTGAGAACCATGGCTTCGCGCTGGCTCTGGTGGTCGTAGGTGGACACGCAGACCGTATCGATCAGCCGGATCTCCAACTCGCGCGAGATGATCGCGGCCGGCACCAGCCCGCCGCGGGTCACCGCGATGATGCCCTTCCACGGACCCTTGTCGATGAGGCGCCAGGCCAGGGCCTTGGCGTTGCGGTGAAGCTCTTCCCACGACACCGGGAAGCCCCGGTCATACGATTTTTCGCCCACGTCACGACTCCCAGAATTCATGGCGGGTGATATACCCCAACCCCGCTGCCGCGGCAATCGGAGCGGCGGAATGGCGGATTTGCAGGGGTTTCGGGGGCGTCAAAAAAACTCATTAAAAGGCTTGCACGGGGGGACCGATTTGGCTAAGTTGCCGGCCTCCACGGGGGGTTGGTCCCCTCGGCACTGGAGACTAGGAAGCGCCCGTAGCTCAGCTGGATAGAGCACCAGACTACGAATCTGGGGGTCAGGAGTTCGAATCTCTTCGGGCGCGCCATCCTACCACTACTTCATGACACAAGCCCGGCCTCGTGCCGGGTTTTGTCGTTTTCGGGCGTCGCGGCCCGAATCCCTTTCACATGATGCCCGCATAGGCTGCGTCGGGGCTGCCCGCACAGTCGGTCGCACCCATGAACCAAGTAAAGTCAGTTCGGCAAACAAAATAGTGGAGAAACTATAGGGGAGGCAGCAATCAGCTATTGGTCGCTGTCTTGGATTGTTCTTCTATGAACGCATGAATTAACGGCGCGTGCCCGTTTTTGGTCACAGCTCTGTTCATATCCACTTAACCAACCGCGCCTAAGGTCCCCCCTGTTCATGCTGCGCCGCAGCAAAACCGGAACAGTAAGGGGAATCCGTCACGGTGTTCCTGACCCACGTCCTTCCAGCGCTCTCGCTGACGACCCTGACGGGGCTTGCCGGACTTGTGCTTGGAACCGCATCGACGCTGATCGCCGACCGGCGCGCCTGCCTGAGCGCCCAGGCGGCCGCGTGCATGCTGTTTGCCATCCACTACGCCGGCTTGGGCGCCATCACCAGCACGTTGATGTGTGCACTGGGCTTGGTGCAGATGGCCACCGCCTATCCCGAGAAGCGTGCGCGCTGGATCGGCTTCGTCTTCTTCACCACGCTACCGGCCGGACTCGCGGTGGCGGCTGCGACTTGGCATGGTGTGATGACCGGGCTGTCGGCCGCTGGTTTCGCCCTCGGAACGATTGGCCGCTGGCAGACGTCCATGGTCCCCATGCGGACATGCTACGCAACGGCGACGGTGTTCGGCGCCGGGCACAACGCCCTGGCCGGCTCGATCTTCGGCCTGGGCTCCGATGCGCTGGCGTTGTCGGGCCATGTGTGGAGCTTGTGGCGGGACCGCGGCCGGAAGTCGGTTGCCGCCGGGAACAGACCTGGCCGCCGAGCAGGTGCGATGCGGCCGGCGATCGAAGCGGTTGCGGGTTAGCGCTTCGCTTCCGTTGCCGCCGGCAAGGCGGAACCTCTGGCTGCGCTGTGGGTTGAGTCCCGGGAAACAATGCCCCGGCACGGGCCCCGGAGAACTGCGAGATGGGTAAGGACGAGATCGTCGATACGCTCAATGACCTCATTCGTATCGTTGCGGACAGCCATGAAGGTTATCGGCAGGCGGCCGAGAACGGAGAGGACGAGGATCTCAAGACGCTGTTCGGCGACTTGGCTGCCCAGCGTGGCACCATCTTGCGGGAACTCCAGCGTCTGGTGGCCCAGCAGGGCGGGGCGCCGGACATCGGCGGCACCTTCATCGGTGGCGCCCACCGCTTCTTCCTGGGACTGCGCGGTGCCGTGCTCGGCCACGACCACGACGCCATCCTGAACGAGGTGCAGCGCGGCGAGACCGAATGCGTGCGCCGCTTCGACGAGGCGCTCGCCAAGGAATTGCCGCCGGAGGTCGTGGCGGTGGTCAGTCAGCACCTCGGCCGCATCCGTGCGGATCGTGACCGCATGGCTGCCCTGCGCGACACAGCGGCATAAACCTACCACTTTAGTCGTTAATCTTATGTTGCACCGCGGTGTTGCCCTTGCTGTTTCACCGCGGAACGGATATTGGTGGGCAAAACGGTCGCTTATTGCGAGGATTGAAACAATGACCAACGACGAGCTGCTGAACGCTGGCGCCTTTGCCTTGTACCGGGCTGAGAACCCGCACCGGATCGACGAGTTTTCCAAGCGCGAGAACGCCGCGCAGGCGATCGCCGCGGATTTCGAGACCTACAAGAGCCGCTATATGCGCAAGTTCCAGGACATCCGCGAGAGCCTCGCGGTGGAAGGCCTGACCGTCACGCGCGCCGCCTAAAGCACCAACCCCTCCCCCGGCCCAGTCTGGGGAGGGGTCATCTTCCGCCCCTCGAGCTCTTGCAGCAGGGCTCGTTTCGCTTGCGGGCTCATTCCCTTCCAGGCCTTGATCTCGTCGACGGTGCGCAGGCAGCCGATGCAGCGGCGCTGCTCGTCGAGCTTGCACACGTTCACGCAGGGCGATTCTACGTCGGTATCGTCGAGCGGCATCACGGGAATCCGAAAACGACAAGGGAGCTCCAGAGGGCTCCCTTGCGTTTAGCACCGGGGCTTGCTGCCCGTCACTCCGAATAGTTCGGCGGATCGGGGTCCTCGTCCCAACCTTCCGGCGGGGTGGGGTAGCGTTCCAGCCACCGGCGCACCAGTTCCACATGACCGCCTTCCTCGTCGGCGAACTCCCGGGCCAGCGTGGCGACCGTCGGGTCCTTCGTCTCGGACGCCACCGCCGCGTAGTACTTCTGGCCCTGCAATTCGCAGACCTCCGCCATCTTCAGCGCGTGGTGCGGTGTCATCAGGTAATGCGCGTTCTCGAACGCCGCGGCCTCCGGCGATTCTGCGGTGTGGTCCCACTGGAACTCCCACGGTGCCACCTTGGGAAGCGGACCGAACTCGTCGGCGATGCTCTTCACTTGGTCGCGGTGCTTGCGCGAATAGCCGGCGAGGTCGCGGAACAGTTGGGCGACCTCGACGTTGTTGTACGCTTCCAGGCTGTCGGCCAACTCGTCGTAGCGGTCGGCGGCTTCCGACTCCAGCTCCACCGCGTGGGCGAGGAACAGACCCACGCTGGAGGCGCCGTTCTGCACCCTTGCGGTCGTCATACGGCGAATTCCTGCTCGAGCTCGTCGATGCTCGCCACCGCCTTGCCGGCAGGGGCGAAAGGAAGACGATTGCCGGCCAGGAAGATGCCCAGGCCGAAGCCGTCATCCTCCAGGGCGGCGCGCATTGCCAGTGCCGGGTCCTCGGTCGGCTCGCGGCCATAGGGGTGCACCGCGCTCTTCCAGCCCTTCTGCTCGGGACGGAAGGTGACGCACGGGCTGAGCACCTGTACCACCGAGAAGCCGGGGTGCTTGATCGCCTCGACGATCAGCTTGGCGACACCGTTCGGATCGCCCGAGAAGCCGCGCGCCACGAAGTTCGCCCCGCAGGCGATGGCGAGCTGCACCGGCTGGATCGGGTTGACGCCAGTCCCTTCCGGGGTCAGCTTGCTCTCGCACCAGGTGGGTTCCGTGGTGGGCGAGGCTTGGCCCTTGGTCATGCCGTAGACTTGGTTGTCCATGACCACGTAGGTCATGTCGACATTGCGCCGGCAGGCGTGCAGGAAGTGGTTACCGCCGATGGAGAAGCCGTCGCCGTCGCCGCCGAACACCACGACGGTCAGCTCCGGCCGGGCCAGCTTGAGGCCGCCGGCCGCCGCCAGCGCCCGGCCGTGCACACCGTGAAAGCCGTAGGCCGAGGTGTAGGCGGGAATGCGCGACGAGCAGCCGATGCCCGACACCACCGCCGTGTTGTGCTTTTCCAGGCCCATGGTCGCGAAGGCGCGCGTCACCGCTGCCAGCACCGAATAGTCGCCGCAGCCCGGGCACCAGATCGGCTTGACCTCGGACTTGTAGTCCTGCGGCGTCGGACCCGCCGCCTGTTCAATCAGATGGGTATCCATGTTTCGACACTCCTGTCCGGGTCAAACCAGCGAAACCAGTTTCTCATGCACCTCGCCGGCACGGATCGGCAGCGGGCCGGGACGGCTGAACACCGTCACCGCGCCCGGCAGATCCATGTGCGCGCGCAGGTACTTGTGGAACTGGGCGCCATGCGTCTGTTCCAGGATCAGCAGCTTGCTGACCCCCTTCAGCGCCTCGGCCAACTTCTCGGGCTGGAGCGGCGCGATGAGCCGCATGGCCACAAGGCGGACCTTCTTGCCTTGCGCCGCCAGCCGCGCGATGGCCTCACGGGCCGGGCCGGTGGCCGACCCCCAGGTCAGCACGGCGACCTCGCCCTCGCCCTCGACGTCCGCCCAGGGGGCGCCGTAGTCGTACTGGGTGAGCTTGCGCAGGCGCTTGTCGAGCTGCTTCTGGTGGTCGGATGCCTGCGACGAGGGCAACGCGCTCTCGGCGTGCTCCAGGCCGTCGGCGGTGTGCTCGCCGCCCGGCATGCCGGGAATCGCCGCCGGCGAGATGCCGCTCGGCGTGTTGGCGTAGCGCTTGTAGGGCACGCCGTCGGCGAGGGTGGCCAGCAGGCGCTGCGCCTTGAAGGGCGCGTCCGCCGGCTTGTCGACCACGGCGCGGGACTGGCCCATGGCCTGATCGGACAGTACGATGCAGGGGGTCTGGATCGCCTCGGCCAGATGCACCGCCCACTGGGTGGTATAGGCGCAGTCGGCAATGGAGGTGGGGGCGACCACCAAGTGCGGCGCGTCGCCGTGCATGCCGTAGACGGCAATGTTGAGGTCCGACTGCTCGGATTTGGTGGGGATGCCGGTGGAGGGGCCGCCGCGCATGACGTCGACGACGACCACCGGGGTCTCGGAGGAGATCGCCAAGCCCAGCGCCTCGATCATCAGCGACAGGCCCGGGCCGGCGGTTGCGGTGACCGACGGCACGCCGCCGAAGGAAGCTCCGATGCACATGTTGATGGAGGCGATCTCGTCCTCTGCCTGGACCAGGGTGCCGCCGGTCTTGGCGAGGGCGGGGGCCAGCCACTCCAGCACCTCGGTGGCCGGGGTGATTGGGTAGGCGGCGCAGAACTTGACGCCGGCCTTCAGTGCGCCGAGGCCGGCGGCCTCGTTGCCGGAGATGTTCCAACGGGGCGCCCCGCTCTTGGCCGGGGCCGCCAGCTCGAGGCCGAGGTTCCACCCGACCGCCGCCTTGGCGCCGCCCTCGGCGCCGGCGATGGAAGCCTGGATGGCGGCCTCGCCTTTCTTGCCAAGCGCGCTTTCGACCACCTTCTCGATGCCCGCGCGCGGCAGCCCGATGACGGCGGCCACGGCGCCCAGGCCGACCATGTTGACGCGGCCGCCGGGGATGGTGGCGGCGATATCCTTGATCGGCAAGGCGATGGTCTTGGCGCCGCTGGCCGCCAGCACCGCCGGAATCTCGCCTTGCGAGGGGTCGGTGACGATGACGCTGTCGGCCGAGAGCGGGAGTTCGGCGGCGAATCGCTCGATGTTCTGCCAGTCGAAGGCGACGATGAGGTCGAAGCGGTCGCCGGGGGCCTGCACCGGCTGGGGCGAGAGCCGCACGAACGCGGCGGCTTCACCGCCGCGGATCTGCGGGCCTGAAGACCGCGACATATGGCCGTACCAGCCGACATGAGCGGCCGCGTCGAGCAACATCTGGCCGGCCGTCATGACGCCGGCGCCGCCACTGCCCACAAAGGCGATCGTGACCGAGTCCACTGTCATTGCTTTTTCCTTCTGCACCCCAGTCCGTGGGTTTTGGCCGAAACCCCGTGTACCGGTCTAACCGACGTTGTAGGCCCTACGGAATGATCTAGAACAAATCAGCATTCCGGTACTAGAATGCTACATCATCGCAAAAGGTTCGTCCAGCCAGCAATGAACAGGTGCTGACCTAGCTGGAGCTATTCGCTGTAGCGCTCCTCCTCCCAGGGGTCGGCCTCGTTGTGGTAACCGCGGACCTCCCAGTAGCCGGGCTTGTCCTCGGCCAGGAATTCCACGCGCCTGACCCACTTGGCGCTCTTCCAGAAGTAGCGCTTGGGCACCACCACGCGCACCGGGCCGCCATGGTCGCGGTCGATGGGCTCGCCCTCCCAAGTGGTGGCGAGCAGCACGTCCTCGTCGTCGAACGCGTCGAGCGGCAGGTTGGTGGTGTAGCCGTCGTAAGAGTGGAACAGCACGAAGCGCGCTTCCGGCTTCGGCCGGACGACGGACAGCAGGTGCTTCGCGCTCACGCCTTCCCAGTGGTTGTCGTAGCGCGACCAGGTGGTGACGCAGTGGATGTCGGAGACGTGGCGGAACACGGGTTGCGCCTGCAGGTCGTCCCAACGCCAGGTGACGGGGTTCTCCACCAGGCCGTCCACGATGAGCTGCCAGTTCGACCGGTCCACCCGCGGCAGCACGCCCAGGTCCAGCACCGGCCAGCCCTCGGTCAGGTGCTGTCCCGGCGGCAGGCGGTCGGCGCCCGTCCCGCCGGACAGGCCGCGCCCCTCGCGCGCCCATTTCTCCTTGGTGGCGACGAGCTTGGCGTTGACCTCGCCCTCGCGCTCGACCTCATCGGCCATGGCTGGTCCCTCCTTCGTGTTCCCGGTAAGATCTATAGCATCGCCGTCGGCCGACAAAGGGAGCCTGCCTCCGTGTACATCCCCGCCCACTTCCGCCAGGACGACCGCGCCGCGCTGTTCGAGACCATCCGGGCGCACGCCTTCGGCCTGCTGGTGACGCAAACCGCCGAAGGGCCGTTCGCTACGCACCTGCCGTTCCTGGTGGAGGAGGACGCCCAGGGCGGCGCCCGCCTGCTCGGCCACATGGCGCGGGCCAACCCGCAGTGGCGGCACTTCGCCGAAGGGGCGCCGGCGCTGGCGGTGTTCCAGGGGCCGCACGCCTACGTCTCCCCCACATGGTACGCCAAGCGCGCCGGCAGCGTGCCGACCTGGAACTACGTCGCCGTCCACGTCTACGGCCACCCGCAGATCATCGAGGAGCCGGCCGCGGTGGACCACCTGCTGTCCACCCTCAGCGGCACATACGAAGCCGGCCGGCCTGACGCCTGGAGCATGGCGGAACTCACGGAGACCGCCAGGGAGGGGCTGCGCCGCGGCATCGTTGCGTTCGCGCTGCCGGTCGAGCGCATAGAGGGCAAGTCCAAGCTCAGCCAGAACCGCAGCGCCGAGGACCGCGCCGGCGTGGTCGCGGGGCTTGAGGGCGCCGGAGATGCGGAGAGTCTGGGGGTGGCGCAGTTGATGCGGTGAAAGGGAAATCGTCCCAAAAACCGCTGAAATGCCACAAGATGCCGCCTCCCGGCGGGTTGGCAAGCGGGCGGCAACGGGGTAGTCTCGCGGCTCTCCAAACTTTCTAATATATTGACGGATCCCGCGATGCCCCACACGCCCGCCCGGTGGATGGGCGCTCTTTTCGCCCTGCTGCTGCTTCTGACCGGCACCACCACCCTCGCCCAGCCCCCGGCGCCCGCAACGCCGCCAACGCCCGCGGCACCGGCAGCGCCGGCACCTCCCCCGGCACCCCAGGCAGCCGAAGCCACCATCGAACAGTTGGAGGGCATGGTTGCGACGCTGGAGGATCCGCAGGCCCGCGCCAAGCTGATCGAGCAGTTGAAGACTCTCGTCACCGCGCAGAAGGGTGCGGCCGCGCAGGCCGAGCCGGAGCAGAAGGAAGAGTTGCTGCCGGACGCGCTGGGCTCGCGCGCGCTGACCTTCATCGCCGGACACATCGAGACGCTGAGCCGTCAGCTTCTCCAGGTCGCCAATGCGTTCTCGGACCTGCCGGCGGTGGTCGACTGGGTGCGCCGCCAGGCGGACGATCCGTCGGCGCGCGAGCGCTGGACGCAGCTTTCGCTCGACCTGGTGATGATCATCGTCGCCGGCACCGTGGTCATGCGCTTGGTGAGATGGCTGTTGCGGCGGCCGCGGGCCATGATCGAGGCGCGCCGCTGCGGACGGGTCATGGCGCGGCTGCCGTTCCTGCTGGTACGCATGCTGCTGGAACTGGTGCCGGTCGTCGCCTTCGCGGCGGTCAGCTACGGCATCCTGGTGCTCGACGAGGCCCTGATGATGAGCGCCGGGTCGCGTGTACGCCACGTGGTCGTCGACATCATCACCGCCACTGTCATCGTGCAGACGGTGATGGTCGCCGCCAGCCTCCTCTTCGCCCCGACCGCGCCGGGGCTGCGGCTGACGCGCATGCGGGACGAGACGGCGGCCTACGCCTATGTCTGGACGCGCCGCCTCGCCATCGTCGGGGTGTACGGCTATTTCCTGGCGGACGGGGCGTTCGTCTTCGGGCTGGCGCTCAGCGCCTACGGCGCGCTGCTCAAGCTGCTGGGCCTGGCGATGGCCGGCATGCTGGTCATCCTGATCCTGCAGAACCGCGTTTCGGTGGCCGAGTGGCTGCGCGGCAACCCGCTGACCGGCGAGGGCGACCCGGTGGTCTCCACCGCCGAGCACGAGGCGGAAGGGCAGGGGGCGGTCATGCGTTCCGCCCGGCGCCGGCTGGCCGACGTCTGGCACGTGCTAGCGATCGCCTACGTCGCGGTCGCCTTCGGCGCCTGGGTGCTGAACGTCTACGACGGGTTCCAATATCTGGCGCGGGCGACCGCCGGCACCCTGCTCATCTTCATCGTCGCGCGGCTGCTGGTGAACGGCGTCAACCGCGCGCTGAGCCGCGGCTTCCGCATCTCGCCGGAACTGAGCCGGCAGTTCCCCGGGCTGGAGCACCGCGCCAACCGATACATCCCGGTGCTGCATCGGGTGGTCAAGACGGCGGTCTGGGTGGTGGCGATGCTGACGATCCTCAACGTCTGGGGGCTCGACACGGTGGCCTGGATCGAGACGCCCATCGGCCGCCGCGTCGTGCGCAGCGTCGCCACCATCTCGGTCATGCTGGCCGCCTCCATCGTCGCCTGGGAGGTGGTGAGCGCGCTGATCGAGCGCTTCCTGCGCGGCACCGAGGTGAAGGGCACCCGCATCGAGCGTTCGGCCCGCATGCGCACGCTGCTGCCGTTGCTGCGCAACGCCCTCCTGGTGGTGCTGGTGACCATGGTGTCGCTGATCACGCTGGCCGAGCTGGGTGTCAACATCGCGCCGCTGCTGGCTGGTGCCGGTGTGGTCGGTCTGGCCGTCGGTTTCGGCTCCCAGACGCTGGTCAAGGACGTCATCACCGGCCTGTTCATCCTGTTCGAGGATACCATCTCGGTCGGCGATGTAGTGGACGTGGGCGGCGGGCATTCCGGTGTGGTCGAGGCCATCTCGATCCGCACCATCCGCCTGCGTGATGGCGCCGGGGCGGTGCATTCCGTGCCGTTCAGCGCGGTGACCACGGTGAAGAACCTGACGAAGGACTTCTCCTTCTCGGTGTTCGACGTCAGCGTGGCGTACAGCGAGGATCCCGACCGGGTCGGCGAGGTGCTGAAGGAGATCGGCGCCGAGATGCAGGCGGATGCCCAGTGGGCTCGCGACATCCTGGCGCCGCTGGAGGTCATGGGCATCGAGCGGTTCGCCGACTTGGCGGTGGTTATCCGCGCCCGCTTCAAGACCCGCCCGCTCAAGCAGTGGGATGTCGGGCGCGAGTTCAACAGGCGGATGAAGAGGCGCTTCGAGGATCTGCAGATCTCCATTCCCCACCCGTACATGCAGCTGGTCATGGACCGCAACCGCCAAGCCGAGGCCGCGGGGTGAGGGCGGTGCCTTTGTTCTCTCCCCCAGCCCTGCTGGGGGAGGGAAGGGGCCCACGAAGTGGGAAGGGTGGGGGCCAGGATTCTCGGGCTGATCTTGCCCCCTCCTAACCTCCCCCGCTGGAAGCGGGGGAGGGACTGGGGTGTTGGTGTGCGGCGTTTAGCACGCCCCCTCACGTGCACAATGGCGTGAATCGCCGTTTTTCCGCGGCCGCATCAACGACTTCCGCGGCATCGTTCGTGGACGAACGTGTAGCATTGGCGGCCTCGATGGCGGCCCACTCGGCGCGTTCCTCGGCGCTCACCCGCCAGGCCAGGGCGAGGACCGCGTTCCATTCGCGCAGCCGGGCGCGGGCGGCGCGCGACAGGAAGCCGAGCGCCGCATAGGCCTGCGTGCCGTCGCGGGGGAAAGCGCTCGGACTTCGACGGTACCCCCAAGCAACCGACACGGCCGCTCCTTCGCAATCTCACAAGGACAAAAATCCTACGTGAGGGGCGTCCAAAAGGCAATGGTGAAAACCTTGCAGGACGACGGTGCTTTCAGGAGCGGGGCCGGCGCGTGCCTCCTCTGCCTTATCGGCGAAGAGCTGGTCGTCGTCCGAGGTACCGCACAAGTGCATAGGTGTGTGGCTGGCGGCGTGTTGCGCCGGGAGCCGTGCGGGCGTCAATTGATAAGAATTTCCGGAGGGAGTTTTGAGGGCACTGACTTTGTTGTCGCAGGAACGGTGCGCAAGGGGCTGCGACGCCACCGCCCATCCCTACGATCAAGCCGACCGACACGGCAAGCGAGGATGCCATGATACCGGATTCCTGGGACATCGAGAGCCGCGAGGGGGCCTTGCGTCTGGCGCAGTACCTGCTGGAGACCGGCGCCGTCGAATTCGACCCGAAGAATCCGTTCCGCTACACCGACAATCTGGTCAGTCCGGTGCACCTGGATGCGCGCCATCTGCTGTCCTACCCGAAAATCCGCAAGGAGGTGGTCAACTTCGCCTGCGAGATGATCAATCGTGAGATGGGCGACACGGTGCGCACCGGCTGCCAGGAGCTGGACGCCATCGCCGCCGGCGAGGGCGCCGGCGTGCCCTTCGCCACGCTGATCGCCGAGCGCCTGAACCTGCCGCTGATCATCGTCCGCAAGGAGGCGCCGAACGGCACCTCCCACCGCGAGCGCATCGTCGGCGACTTCGAGCCGGGCTGGCGGGTGCTGCTGGTGGAGCAGCTGGCGACCGACGGGCATCGCAAGATCCGCTTCATCGAGCCGCTGCGCACGACCGGCTGCGACCTGCGGGACGTGTTCGTGCTGTTCCAATACGGGATCTTCGACTCGATCCACGAGCATCTGTCGTCGCTGGGCATCACCATGCACGCGCTGTGCACCTGGTGGGACCTGCTGGAGGTCGCCAACCGCAACAGCTTCCTGCCCGAGGAGGCGCTGGGCGAGATCCAGGCCTACCTGCACGATCCTCGCCGCTGGTGTGACAAGCACGTCAAGCAGACGCGGGTGGCGTGAGGGGCCCGTCTCTACGCCGCATCCATCTCGACCGCCGCGTCGTCCGGGGCGTCGAGCGGGGCGACCAGGACCCGGTGGCCCCGCAGCACCGGGCGGTAGCCGGCGGCATGCAGGCGCTGGGTGGCCTTGGCGACCTCGGCATCGAACATGCGCTCGGTGCCGCGGTGGCGGGCGACCATTACCAGCAGGAAGACCAGGAATCCGTCGCCGACCAGCAGGAAGCTCCAGTACCAGGCGCCGGCACCGGCGGCGAAGGCCAGCCCGGTGTAGGCCACCAAAAGCGCCAGGAAGCCCGACAGCACCACCAGCATGCCCGCCCGCACCGCCCGCCAGATGCGGCGGTAGCGCTCGGTGTGGGCGATGGTGTGCCAGGCGTCGGCGATCTCGGCACGGGTCTTCGGAGGAAGCATCGGCTCACTCCCCCGTGACGCGGACCGGCCGTGCCACCACGTCGGGCCGGACACCGCGGGCAAGCCGGGCACCGGCCAGGAGGGGCAGGGCCAGCAGCGCCTGCAACCCCGCCCAGACCAGCGCCTCGACGTTGGGGTGCGACCAGTCGATGGTGCTCAGGGGGGCGGCGCTGGTGCCGCGGATCCAGCCGCGCAGCGGCGCGTCGATGGGCAGCACGCCCTCGGCGACGATGGTCAGCACCGCCCCGATGACCAGCGCGCGGCCCAGCCACAGCTCCACGCGCGGCGCGCGCAGCGGCGTGCGGACGACCGCGACGCCGGGGCGGAACAGCGTGCCCGCCGCCAAGGCGCCGCGGGCGGAGGTGTGTGCCGGCCGCCGGCCGGCCCGCAGCCAGCCCAGCAGCGGCAGCCCCAGCGCCGGGATCGCCGCATACCACGTCGGGAAATTCCGGTAGCGGCCGTCGAAGACGATCAGGAAGCTCCACACCACCAGGATCGCCGCCAGCGCCAGCGTGGTGGTGGCGCCGACCGACTCGAGCCGGCGCCAGCCGAGGTCGCCGGCGATGCCGCGCAGCGACTCGGTCGCCAGCGTGCGGTGCGCCAGCACGCGCCGGGCGGCGATGATCACCGCCAGCCCCAGCACCCCGGTGAGCGTCAGCATCACCGCGGCCAGCGCCACGTCGTACCAGTAGTAGCTCCAGTGCAGGCCGATGTCGGCGGCATGCAGGTAGAGGCTGGCGAAGCCGTGCGTCAGCACCGCCAGCGCGGCGGCGCCGGACACGCTCAGGGCCGGGCCGCTCAGCGCCAGGACGGCGAACAGCACGGTGCCGGCGACGATCGCCAGAGTGGCGTGCTCCGCCCACTTGGGATTCTCGATGACCGGGCCGGCCAGCGAGAACTTCGGCTGGCGGTCGACGGTGTAGAGGCCCCAGTGGCCGCCCATCGTGCCCTCATGCTTCTGCTTCCAGTTCTGGTCGAAGGCCTCGATGATGTTGTAGTCGAAGCCCTCGCGCTCGGCCAAACGCACGATCTGGTTGATGAACTGCGCCTTGGCGACCAAGCCCGGCGCCGCGGCGCCGCGGGCGCGGCCGGCGGTGGGCCAGCCGGTCTCGCCGATCAGGATCGGTTTGCCGGGGAAGCGGCCGGCGATCTCGCGGTAGGACCAGGCGATGTGTTCCGCCCCCTTCTCGACGCTGGCCGGGATGTCCTCCCAATAGGGCAGCAGGTGGATGGTGATGAGGTCCACCTCCTGCGCCATCTGCGGGTACTTCAGCCACCATTCCCAGACGTCGGCGTAGGACACCGGCTGCTTGATGGAGGCCTTCACCTTGCGGATGTAGGAGGATATATGCTCGGGCGTCAGCTCGCCGCGCAGCAGCACCTCGTTGCCGACGATGACGCGGGTGATGGTCTCGGGGTAGCGGTTGGCCAGGTCGATCAGCGAGGCGACCTCCGCCTCGTTCTTATCGAGCTTGCTGGACAGCCAGGCACCCATGGTGACCTTGAGGCCGTGCTTCTTCGCCAGCTCAGGCACCACCTCCAGCCCTTCCAGCGAGGTGTAGGTGCGGATGCCCGCGACCTGCGCGGAGAGCGCCTGGATGTCCTCCTCGATCTGCTCTTTCGAGGGGAAGACGCGCGTCAGCGGGCTCTGACCATCGCGGAACGGGGCGAAGGAGACGCTTTTCAGCTTGCCGCCCGGCGGCGGCTCCAGCGAAACCGGCCGGTTGGGGAGATACCAGAGAGCGGCGGTGGCGAGGCCGGCCACGAGGAGCACGGCAAGGATCTTCAAGATGCGCATGGACCTACTGTCTACACGAAAGGCGCCCCCCACTGAAAGAGAAGGGTGGGCCGGTGCCGCGCTTGTCGCTCCGCACCGGCCCACCCCCCGAGTAACCCACGAGGGCTCGCGCCTTCACGCGTATGATGAACGGAAGAGGTCGCCGATTATTCCGTGATGGGTGGACCGGGGGTGTGTGCGATGCTGATGCCGAACCGGTGGGCTGACATGGCACTGCATCGGCGCCACTTCGAGGGAATCCGGCGTTGGGTCGCCTGCCACGAGGCGGGGCACGCGGTCGCGAGCTGGGTCATGCAGCGCGAGCTCGGTCTCGACGGCTGCCATTTCGAGCGCATCGTCGTGCGCACGGTGAGCGAGGCGGAGGCCGGTGCCTACATCACCGGCATGGGCTGCCGGATCGACTGCCTGGGCATGGTGGAGGAGCCGGCGCGCTACCAGGCTGTCGGCCGTTACGTGCCGGACGGCATGAACGGCGGGGTCTCACGCGCGGAGCACGACCGGATCGTCGGCGCATGGCGCCGCAACATGGAGGCCGACGTGATCGAGCTGCTGGCCGGCACGCTGGCCGAGGCGCGATGCCGGCGGATTTCCCGCAGCCGGGTGCTGCTGTCAGGCGGCAGCGGCGACTACGCCGCGGCGCTGCGCAAGGCGCACGACTTCGCCCGCACCGAGCACGATCTGAGCGTGATGATGGCGGCGCTGTGGAAGCGCTCGGCCGCGGTCCTGCGCCCCCCGTCGCGCTGGGCCGCCGTCGAGGCGCTGGCCAACGCGCTGCTCGAACGGCATGTCCTGGAGGCCGACGAGGCGTGCGCGATCATCGAGCGGGCAGTGAGGGGAGTGGGGGCGATACGTACCCCCACCCGCCCTCCGCTGGGCAAGCCGCCTTAGCCGCGCCTCTGGCCGGCCGAGAACACGAAGTTGTCGAAGCTGCTCTCGCCGACGCGGAACCACAGGTTCTCCTCGTCGCGGAACTTCTTCCACGACTCGTAGATCTTCGCGAACTTGGGGTTGCTCTTGGCGGTCTCGTCGTACAGCTCGAAGGCCGCCTTGTAGCAGGCTTCCATCACCTCGCGTGGGAATGGCTTCAGCATGGCGCCGCCGGCCACCAGGCGGCGCAGGGCCGACGGGTTCTCGGCGTCGTACTTGGCGTTCATGATGATCGTGGCCTCGAAGCAGGCCGCCTCCAGTGCCGCCTGGTAGGGCTTCGGCAGTTGCTCCCACTGCTGCTGGTTGACCAGCATGGAGACGTTCAGGCCGCCTTCCCACCAACCGGGGTAGTAGTAGTACTTGGCGACCTTGTTGAAGCCGAGCTTCTCGTCGTCGTACGGGCCGATCCATTCGGCAGCGTCGATAGTGCCCTTCTCCAGTGCCGGATAGATGTCGCCGCCGGCGATCTGCTGCGGCACGACGCCGAGCTTGCTGAGGACCTGGCCGGCAAAGCCGCCAATGCGGAACTTCAGGCCCTTCAGGTCGTCTACGGTCTTGATCTCCTTGCGGAACCAGCCGCCCATCTGGACGCCGGTGTTGCCCGCCGGGAAGTTGACGACGTTGTAGTCCTTAAAGAACTCGCGGAGCAGTTCCATGCCGCCGCCGCGATGGATCCAGGCGCTCTGCTGGCGGGCGTTGAAGCCGAAGGGCACCGTGGCGTCGAAGGTGAAGGTGGGGTCCTTGCCCACATAGTAGTAGCTGGCCGTGTGTCCGCACTCGACGGTGCCGTTCTGCACGGCGTCGAGCACTTGCAGGCCCGGCACGATCTCACCCGCAGCGAAGACGCGGATCTGGAACTTGCCGTCGGTGATCGCCGCGACCCGCTTCGCCACGACCTCGGCCCCGCCGTAGATGGTATCCAACGACTTCGGGAAGCTGGAAGCCAGGCGCCAGCGGACCTCGGGCTGCGACTGCGCGATGGCCGGAGCGGCCAATGTGCTGACAGCGACGCCGACGCCGGCGCTGGTCAGAAACGAACGACGCTTCATAGAACTCCCTCACTGTTGATTTTTTGGGCGATTGTTGATGGGCCGAACCCTAACAGGGCCGCTTCCGGTGGGGCAAACCAACGAGCCCTGCGCTGTGGGCATGGCATCTCCAACAAAAAAGCTTGGATATTAACTATATTTCCCCTGTTTCCTGGCCGAACGGCCGGTCCACTCGGCAAGATGCCGGCGCCGAGGCACGACGGCTTGGCCCTGCCCGAGGGCCAAGTGATCTGCGAGTACCTGGGGGACCTCCGCCCGACGCCGTTGCGGCCGAGCGCGTCCACGTGCGGTTCGCCGCGTGCACGATGGATCTCTATTGCGGCGGCCAGTTCGACCTACTGGGCGGGCGCTGACCCGGCTTTGCCATCGATGTGGCCGCCGAACACGCCAAAGATCCCGCAGGCTGCCGTCGCCGCAGGCTACCGCTCCCCCGCCGGCGGGGCGAATAGGAACGGCGTCACCCCGCGCAGGTTCTCGTCCACGATCAGACGGTGGTTGAGCGGCGGGAAGGCGCGCTGGGAGCAGTCCACGCGGGGGCACAGGCGGCAGTTGACGCCGATGGGGGTGGCGGACTCCGTGTGTTCCAGGTCGATGCCGTCGGCGTAGACGATCTGGCCGGCGTGTGCCACGTCGCAGCCCAGGGCTATAGCGAACTGCTGCGGCGGGCTGCGGTAGCCGCCGCCGGCCTTCACCGCCGTGCGGGCCAGCGAGAAATAGGTGGTGCCGTCGGGCATCTGCGCCACCTGGGTGTGGATCTTGCCCGGCGTGCGGAACGCTTCGTAGACGATCCAGCGCGGGCAGCCGCCGCCGAAGCGCGCGAAGTGGAACCCCGCCCCGGAAAAGCGCTTCGACACGTTGCCGGCGCTGTCCACCCGGATCAGGAAGAACGGCACGCCCCGCGCACCGGGGCGCTGAAGCGTGGTCAGGCGGTGGCAGACCTGCTCGAAGCTGGCGTCGAAGCGGCGGCGCAGCACGTCGATGTCATAGCGCACCTGCTTGGCCGCATCCAGGAAGCGGTCGTAGGGCATCAGCACCGCGCCGGCGAAATAGTTGGTCAGGCCGATGCGGGCCAGCCGCCGCGCCTCGTCGCCCGAGAGGTTGGCCGTGTCGACGATGGAGTTGATCAGGTCGCGGTGGCGCAGCAGCGCGATCTGGCTGGCGAGCTGGAAGTTGCGCCCCGACGGGGCCAGCATCTCGGAGATCAGGATGCGCCGGCCGTGCCGGTCGAAGCGGCGCACGGCATAGCCCATCACGTCGCCGGGCATGATCTTGACGCGCACACCCTGCTGGCTGCCCAGCCAGTCCACGAGGCCGCGCCAGAGATCGCCGCGCTCCGGGTTCGCCTCCTCCCACAGCGCCTCGGCCGCCGCCTCGATCTCGGGAAAGTGGTTGTGGTGGTGGTGGAAGAAGTCGCGCACCTCTTCCAGCGGGAAGGTGGCGTTGTGGACGAGTTGCAGCTTGTCGCGGTCGGCCAGCCGCTCGGCCAGGTTCTGCAGATCCTCGCGCTGCTCGCGGAAGGCCCGGTACAGCGTCACCACCGCTTGGCCCAGCGTCGGCGCCACCGCCGCCAGTTCCTTCAGGTCATGGTTCTTGATGTCCGAGCCGTCGAACAGCGGGTCGGCGAACACCTCGCGCAGGCCGGCCACCAGCCGGCTCTCCTCGTCCTCGGCGAAGGCCTGAAGGTCGACGCCGAAGTGCTGTCCCAGCTTGAGCAGCAGCGGCACCGTCACCGGGCGCTGGTTGTGCTCGATCAGGTTCAGGTAGCTCGGCGAAATGCCGAGCTGCTCCGCCATCTGCGCCTGGGTCAGCCCGTGGTCGCGCCGCAGGCGCCGCACCTTGGGTCCCAGCATCGCCTTCTTGTCCATGCCGCCGTTCCGTCCAGGCTACTCCGCACCGCGAGGTAAATTTACAAACTTCACAGATTTACAGAATGCACTGGACAGAGGTTTACAAGATTACCTTTTTACGAACAAGCACTTATTGCCATCAGTGTTGTCGGTCGTTACATGAAAAGCATGTGCTGCGCTGCAATGGCGCGCAGGTTCGAAGGCAGAAGGAACGCACAGTATGGCACTGCTCGACGAGAAGACCAAGGCAGCCATCCACGCCAAGCGCTGGGAAGGCATCAAGCGCGACTACACCGATGCGGACATCAAGCGCCTGAGCGGCTCGGTCAAGATCGAGTACACGCTGGCCGAGTTGGGTGCCCGCCGCCTGTGGGAACTGCTGAACACCGAGCCGTACATCAACACCCTGGGCGCGCTGACCGGCAACCAAGCCATGCAGGCAGTCAAGGCCGGCCTGAAGGCCATCTACCTGTCGGGCTGGCAGGTCGCCGGCGACGCCAACCTGGCCGGCCAGATGTACCCCGACCAGAGCCTGTACCCGGCCAACTCCGTGCCGGCGGTGGTCGAGCGCATCAACAACACCTTCAAGCGCGCCGACGAGATCCAGACCGCCGAGGGCAAGGGCGACACCTACTGGTTCGCGCCGATC
>Ga0196970_1000725_pt1 | contig 32678 bp, 26 predicted proteins | sample S1v_513CmetaG_FD_148672 | JGI IMG/M metagenome (GOLD analysis project Ga0196970, IMG submission 148672) | Soil microbial communities from Anza Borrego desert, Southern California, United States - S1+v_5-13C | ecosystem: Environmental > Terrestrial > Soil > Desert | place: USA: California... | reverse complement strand
AACGCCTCGCTGGTGTCGCTGGGCGAGGAGGAGTAGGGCAGGGGCGGGGCACGGCGCTATCCTTGCCCCGCGCCCCGATTACTCCGCCCGGCAGGGAAACGCTTCCAGTCCACGCTTACGTGCGAGCTCGAATACTTATCTTGGCGCCTGGGAGAGGGGTCTGCGGGCCGTCATCCGTTCAAGCGATTGCCCTGCCATTTTCCGGGTGAAGACCAAGCAAATTACTATGATAAAAGCCCGCCTACCTGCGGCAAAACGTCAAGAATTCACTTGATTGAAGTCAAGGTTTTGGTGACTTGGGCGGCATCATAGTCCTTCAAGCGTAACCGTGTCGGCGGACCGTCGGCACGTTTCGCCAGCGAGCACAGCATAAGAGTGATCCAGCGCGGCAACGCGCCCCGAAGGGGCGTGGGCCGCGAGCGGGCGAGGTTTGCGGATGGGTGCCGTCAGTCGGTTCAGCTTCTTGCGGGGGCGCCTCTCGGGCGAGCCCGATGCGATCCGGCCGCCGTGGGCGGTGGCGGACGCCGACGTCTTCGCCCGCGCCTGCGACCGTTGCGGCCGCTGCGCCCCGGCCTGCACCGAGGGGTTGATCCGGTTCGACCGGGCGGGCTTCCCCACCATCAGCTTCATGGCTGGCGGCTGCAGCTTCTGCGGCGCCTGCGCCGACGCCTGCCCGACGCCTGCCCTCGATCGAACGAACGGGCGGGCGCCCTGGCATCTGAAGGCGTCCATCAGCGCCGGCTGCCTGTCGTTCACCGGCGTCGACTGCCGGATCTGCGGCGAGCACTGCGAGGCCCGCGCCATCCGGTTCCGCCCTCTCGGCCGAGGGCGCTGGCTGCCCGACGTGGAGGCCGGGCGCTGCACGGGGTGCGGCGCCTGCGAGGCACCGTGCCCCGTCGCGGCCATCGCCGTACGCGCGGACGCAAACCAGAAGGAGACCGCGGCATGCGGCTGACGCGCTTTTATGAGACGGAGGCGGTGCATCCGCCCGCCGGGCACAACGTCTGCGGCGTGCTGGTGCACGCCGTGCCGGAGCGGCTGGAGGCGGCCCGGCGCGGTCTGCTGGCGCTGCCCGGCGTCGAGATTCACCACGAGACGGCGGACGGCCGTCTCGTCGTCACCGTCGAGGACGCCGACGGCGTCCAGGCGGCGCTCACCCTGAGCAAATTCCACGGGATCGAAGGCGTCGCATCGGCGGCCTTGGTCTACCACCACTGCGAGACGGACGACGTGTCGGAGGAGATGTCCTCATGAAGTTCACCAGGCGAGATTTCGTAAAGGCCAACGCGGTGGCGGCGACCGCCGCGGTGGCCGGGCTCCCCGTCTCCACGGCGGTCGCTCAGCCGACCGGCCGCCTCCCGGACGACATCCGCTGGGACAAGGGCGTGTGCCGCTTCTGCGGCACCGGCTGCGGCGTGCTGGTCGGCGTCAAGGGCGACAAGGTGGTCGCCACGCAGGGCGACCCCGACGCGCCGGTCAACCGGGGCCTGAACTGCATCAAGGGCTATTTCCTCTCCAAGATCATGTACGGCGAGGACCGCCTGACGCAGCCGCTGCTGCGCAAGAAGAACGGCGTCTACGACAAGAACGGCGACTTCACGCCGGTCTCGTGGGACGAGGCGTTCGACGTCATGGCGCAGAAGTGGAAGGCCGCACTGAAGAAGTCCGGTCCCTCCTCGGTCGGCATGTTCGCGTCGGGGCAGTGGACGATCTGGGAGGGCTACGCGGCCTCCAAGCTGATGAAGGCGGGGCTGCGCTCCAACAACATCGACCCGAACGCCCGGCACTGCATGGCCTCGGCGGTGGTCGGCTTCATGCGCACCTTCGGCATCGACGAGCCGATGGGCTGCTATGACGACATGGAGCACGCCGACGCCTTCGTGCTCTGGGGCTCCAACATGGCGGAGATGCACCCGATCCTGTGGTCGCGCATCACCGACCGGCGCCTGACGCACAAGGACTGCAAGGTGGCCGTGCTCTCGACGTTCGAGCACCGCAGCTACGAGCTGGCCGACCTGCCGATCATCTTCAAGCCGCAGTCGGATCTGGCGATCCTCAACTACATCGCCAACCACATCATCCAGACCGGCCGGGTGAACGAGGACTTCGTCGCCAAGCATGTGAACTTCAAGAAGGGCGTCACCGACATCGGCTACGGCCTGCGCCCGACCCACCCGCTGGAGAAGGACGCCAAGGACGCCGCCGATCCCAACAAGGCGGCGCCGATCAGCTTCGACGAGTTCAAGCAGTTCGTCGCCGAGTACACGGCCGAGAAGACCAGCCAGATCTCCGGCGTGCCGGTCGATCAGCTCAAGGCGCTCGCCGAGCTGTACGCCGACCCGAAGGTCAAGGTGATGTCGCTGTGGACCATGGGGTTCAACCAGCACACCCGCGGCACCTGGGCCAACAACCTCGTCTACAACATCCACCTGCTGACCGGTAAGATCTCCGAGCCGGGCAACAGCCCGTTCTCGCTGACCGGGCAGCCGTCCGCCTGCGGCACCGCGCGCGAGGTCGGCACCTTCGCCCACCGCCTGCCGGCGGACATGGTGGTGACCAACCCCGAGCACCGCAAGCTGACCGAGCAGCTCTGGAAGGTGCCGGAAGGCACAATTCCCGACAAGATCGGCTTCCACGCCGTCTTGCAGAGCCGCATGCTCAAGGACGGCAAGCTGAACTGCTACTGGACGCTCTGCACCAACAACATGCAGGCCGGCCCGAACATCAACGAGGAGATGTATCCGGGCTGGCGCAACCCCGACAACTTCGTGGTGGTGTCCGACCCGTACCCGACCGTCTCCGCCATGGCGGCCGACCTAATTCTGCCCACCGCCATGTGGATGGAGAAGGAAGGCGGCTACGGCAACGCCGAGCGCCGCACCCAGGTGTGGCGCCAGCAGGTCAACGCGCCGGGCGAGGCCAAGTCCGACCTCTGGCAGCTCATGGAGTTCTCCAAGCGCTTCAAGACCGACGAGGTCTGGCCGGCGGAGCTGCTGGACAAGGCCCCCGAGCTGAAGGGCAAGACCCTGTTCGAGGTGCTGTTCGCCAACGGTCAGGTCAACAAGTACGGCCTCGACCAGCTCCAGCCCGGCTTCGAGAACACCGAGTCCAAGCACTTCGGCTTCTACGTGCAAAAGGGCCTGTTCGAGGAGTACGCCGCCTTCGGCCGCGGCCACGCGCACGACCTCGCCGACTACGACCTCTACCACAAGACCCGCGGCCTGCGCTGGCCGGTGGTGGACAGCAAGGAGACGCTGTGGCGCTTCCGGGAAGGCTACGACCCGTACGTCAAGGCGGGCGAGGGCGTGAAGTTCTACGGCAACAAGGACGGCAAGGCGAACATCTTCGCGCTGCCGTACCAGCCGGCGGCCGAGAGCCCGGATGCCGAGTACGACCTGTGGCTGGTCACCGGGCGCGTGCTGGAGCACTGGCACACCGGTTCGATGACGCGGCGCGTGCCCGAGTTGCACCGCTCCATGCCGAATGCGGTGGTCTTCATGCACCCCGACGACGCCAAGGCGCGCGGCCTGCGCCGCGGTCTGCCGGTGAAGCTGCAGACCCGGCGCGGCGAACTGGTCACCCGCGTCGAGACGCAGGGCCGCAACAAGCCGCCGAAGGGCGTGGTGTTCATCCCGTTCTTCGACGAGAGCCAACTCGTCAACAAGCTGACCCTCGACGCCACCTGCCCGCTCTCCAAGGAGACGGACTTCAAGAAGTGCGCGGTGAAGGTGGTGAAGGCGTAAGAGCAAGGTGACAAGCCCTCCCCCTGCTCCGCAGGGGGAGGGAGGGACCCGCGCAGCGGGAGGGTGGGGGCAAGGTCTCCCCGACAAACCTTGCCCCCACCCTGACCCTCCCCCGCCGGGGGCGGGGGAGGGAAGACAGAGGACACCATCATGGCATCGGACAAACCAGCCGTGGACCGCCGCAGGTTCCTCGCCGACGCCGCCCGCGGGGCGTGCGGGGCCGGGTTCCTGGCGTTCCTGCTCGGCTGGGCGGCGGCGCCGTCGCGCACCCTTGCGGCGAACGCCCTGCGGCCGCCCGGCGCGCTTCCGGAAGCCGACTTCCTGTCCGCCTGCGTGCGCTGCGGGCTGTGCGTGCGCGACTGCCCGTACAACACGCTGAAGCTCGCCGACCTCGGCAACGCGGCCACCGCCGGCACGCCCTACTTCGAGGCACGCAAGGTGCCGTGCGAGATGTGCGAGGACATTCCCTGCGTCGTCGCGTGCCCGACCGGCGCGCTCGACAAGGGGCTGACGGACATCGCCAAGGCCCGCATGGGCACCGCCGTGCTGGTCGGCCACGAGACCTGCCTGAACGTGCTGGGGCTGCGCTGCGACGTCTGCTACCGGGTCTGTCCGCTGATCGACAAGGCGATCAAGCTGGAGGTCCGCCACAACGAGCGCACCGGCCGCCACGCCCACCTGATCCCGGTGGTCGACACCAACGTCTGCACCGGCTGCGGCAAGTGCGAGCAGTCCTGCGTGCTGGAGGAGGCGGCCATCAAGGTGCTGCCCACGGCGCTGGCGCAGGGCCGCATCGGCGAGCACTACCGGCTGGGCTGGGAAGAGAAGGTGCGGCACGGCGACAAGCCGTTCGTCGAAGGCATCATCGACCTGCCCGACCGCGGCTACTCCCCGCCGGAGCTGCCTCGCGTCCCTGGTAAGGAGTTCCGGCCATGAGCGCGCGCCGTCTGCCGGGACCCGTGGCGATCCGGGCCAAGGGATGGTTTGCGGCGCACCGCTGGCTGCTTGCCCGCCGCGCCGCGCAGCTTGGGTTCCTGGCGCTGTTCCTCAGCGGCCCGTTGTTCGGCGTGTGGATCGCCAAGGGCACGCTGGCGACCAGCCTGACGCTCGGCGTGCTGCCGTTGAGCGATCCGTTCACCGTCTTGCAGTCGCTCATCGCCGGCCACCTACCGGAGACCGCGGCGCTGGTCGGCGCGGCGATCGTGCTCGTCGCTTACGCGCTGTTGCGCGGGCGGCTGTTCTGCTCGTGGGTGTGCCCGATCAACGTCGTCACCGACGGCGCTGCGGCACTGCGCCGCCGGTTCGGCTGGCGGGAGGGCGTGCGGCTCGACCGGCGGTTGCGCCTCGTTGCGCTGGCCGGCACGCTGCTGGCCTCCGCCGCGGGCGGCGTCATCGCCTGGGAGCTGGTCAACCCGGTCACCATGCTGCACCGCGGACTGGTCTTCGGATCGGTGGTTGCCTGGACCGCGGTGGCGGCGGTCTTCCTCTTCGACTTGGGCGTCGCGCCGCGCGGCTGGTGCGGACACCTGTGCCCGGTCGGCGCCTTCTACGGCCTGATCGGCCGCTGGAGCCAGGTCGTGGTGCGGGCGTCGCAACGTTCGTCCTGCGACCACTGCATGGACTGCTACCAGGTTTGCCCCGAACCCCATGTCATCACGCCCGCGCTGCACGACGCGCGCAGCGACGTGATCCTTTCCCCCGACTGCACGGCCTGCGGACGCTGCATCGACGTGTGCCCGCAGAGCGTGTTCGTCCTCGGCGTCCGCCGGCATGGCCCGGCCGCCGAAGCCGCACCCCTTCGTCAAGGAGACCTACCGTGAAGATTGGATTGAAGCTCATTGCCGCGGCGGTCGGCTTGGTGCTGGTGGCCGCCACCATGATGTCGACCGGGGCGCCGGCCGGCGAGATCCGCTCGCTGCGCGGCGAGTTGGGCGTCGAGGAGAACAACGCCGCCCCGGACATCCACAATGTCCGCGAGGGCAAGCCGCTTGACCGCGCCTACCGCCAGCAGCCGCCGCTGATCCCGCACAAGATCGACCGTTACGAGATCGACCTGAAGGTCAACCAGTGCCTGCGCTGCCACGACTGGCCGAACAACACCCGCGAGAACGCGCCGAAGGTCAGCGAGACGCACTACCAGGACCGCGCCGGCAACCGCCTGGACCAGATCGCCGGCACACGCTGGTTCTGCACCCAGTGCCACGTCCCGCAGACCGATGCGCTGCCGCTGGTCGACAACAAGTTCACGCCGGCGTCGGCGCGCTGAGGGAGACCGGGCCATGACCACCGAACCCCTCTACGGCCGTAGGGCAGGCGGGATCCGCCGCCTGTGGGCCAGTCTCTGGCGTCCCTCGACGCGCTACTCGCTGGCCGCGCTGCTGATCGTGGGCGCCGCCGTCGGCGTGATCTTCTGGGGCGGCTTCAACTGGGCGATGGAGATGACGAACTCGCAGGAGTTCTGCATCTCGTGCCATGAGATGAAGAACAACGTCTACGTCGAGTACCAGGGCAGCATCCATGATTCCAACCCGTCCGGCGTGCGCGCCACATGCCCGGACTGCCACGTGCCGAAGGAGTGGATCCACAAGGTCGCGCGCAAGATCCAGGCCTCCAACGAGGTGCTGCACTGGGCGCTGGGCTCCATCGACACCCGCGAGAAGTTCGAGGACAACCGCCTGCGGCTGGCCTCCAACGTCTGGCGCAGCATGAAGCAGACGGACTCGCGCGAGTGCCGCAACTGCCATAATTTCCAGTCCATGGACGTGACGCAGCAGCGCAGCCGGGCGCGTGACCGCCATCTGAACGCCGCGTTGCAGGGCCAGACCTGCATCGACTGCCACAAGGGCATCGCCCACCAGCTTCCCGCCGGCGCCTTCGACGCCGAGCAGAAGCTGAACGAAAGCTTCGCCAAGCCGCATTGACGGCGTGGAACGCCACCGGCCGCGCAATACGGCCGGTGGCGTTTTCGAATGAACCCGCGCACGAACGTGGCGCGCCTCCGGAAAATGATTAGTATAGGGCCCGCTATAGACAGGAAGCGTGGGCCCGTAATGGACACGATCACGTCCCGTCAGACGGAAATCCTCGCCCTTGCGCGCAGCTCGGGCCGGGTCGTGGTGGACGATCTGGCGGTTCGCTTCAACGTCACGCCGCAGACGATCCGAAAGGACCTGAACGGCCTGTGCGAGCGCCGCCTGCTCCAGCGCGTGCACGGCGGGGCGGTCGCCGGCTCGGGCGTCGAGAACCTGGGCTACGAGGCGCGGCGGATGATCGCGCAGGAGGAGAAGCGGCGGATCGGTCAGCGTGCCGCGGCGCTGGTGCCCGACGGCTCGTCGCTGTTCATCAACATCGGCACGACGACCGAAGAGGTCGCCCGGGCGCTGCACGGCCGTTCCGACCTCGTGATCATCACCAACAACATCAACGTCGCCAACCTGCTGCGGCCGGAGCCGCGCATCGAGGTGATCGTGGCCGGCGGGGTGGTGCGGCGCTCGGACGGCGGCATCGTCGGCGAGGCCACCATCGACTTCTTCAACCAGTTCAAGGTCGATTACGCGGTGATCGGCGCCTCGGCGATCGACGAGGATGGCGCGCTGCTCGACTTCGACTACCGCGAGGTGCGGGTGTCGCAGGCGATCATCGCCAACGCCCGGCACGTCATCCTGGTGGCGGACCGCAGCAAGCTGGAGCGCACCGCCCCGGTGCGCATCGCCCACATCTCGCAGATCCAGACCTTCGTCACCGACGACCTGCCGTCCGACCGACTTGGCCGCATCTGCCGCGACGCCGGCGTGCGCGTCGAGGAAGTGCTGCCCGGGTCCGCCGAGGCGTCCGAGGCGTAGCCATTGCTCACGGACGCCCCCGGATTCTTCAACGAAGGAGGTCCGTGGCGAACGCCGTAAGATCCGCCGCGACACGCGCGGGCTCCTCCCAGTGCAGCGCATGTCCGGCCCCATCGTACACCAGAAGCCGGGAGCCCCGGACGGCCGTTGCGAGGGTCTCCAGTTCGCTCCGGGACACGAGCCCGTCTTGATCACCCCAAGCGATGAGTGTGGGCACGGCGATCCGGCCGAGTTCGCCGGAATGGTCGGCTCTCAAAATGGCTTCGAGCATCACCGCCCTCCACACGCGCGCCGGCAGCTTCAGGCTTTCCTGAACGACGGTGTCGAGGAACCCAGGCGGCGTGGGTTGTGCGAGCGTGCTCTGCTGGAACTCGCGCACGAAATCCGGGTCCGCCGGATCGGTGAGCGTGGACACGACATCCCACAGCTCCGCTACGGCCGTATTGCCGCGCAACGTGGTGTACGACCCCAGGAGCACGAGCCCCAGCGTACGCTCGGGGTAGTCGAGGGCGAAGCGTTGGGCGACGTAGCCTCCCAGGCAATGGCCCGCGATCACGGCGGACGGAAGCTCGTGCGCATCCATGAACGCTGCGAGGTCGGCTGCGAAGTCCCTCGGGCCATAGCCGGCCTGGGGGCGGTCGGAATCCCCATGCCCCCTTTGCGACAGGGCAAAGGCGTGAATGGATCGCGGCAGGTGGCGCAGCACGCCTTCGAAGGATCGCCAGGAATCGGTGTAGCCATGCAGGAACAGCACGGGGATGCCCGACGGATCGCCTTGCTCCACGTAGGAGATCCTGATGTGGTTGGGAAGCTCCATGCGCTCGAGGGTCGTCGTCATGTCTGCTTTCATCAGGAGGTTGCGGTTACCCCCGTTCTGACGCAGCGTCGTGATCGGGACGTGAAACCGGCGGTGTGCGGCGCGTGAAAATGCATCACGCCCTCCGTTTCCACGTTTAGGGTTTGGAGATCGTTTTCATTCCCAGAGCCGACAGCCAGCGCTCGATGACGGGGGAAATCACGGGATCGTAGACCAGTTCGTGACCCAGCCCCGGGAAGGTCTCGAGCTTGCCGCGCGGGCCGGCCTCGCCGGCGAGGGCGACGGCATGGGAGTGGGGAATGGTCAGGTCGTTCGTGCCATGGAGAATAAGGATGGGAGCCTTGACGCGGCTGAGCTTGCCAATGTTGTCGAAGCGGTCCCGCATGAGCAGGCGGACGGGCACGAAAGGAAACGCCGCGGCAGCGACATCGGGCAGCGAGGTGTAGGCGGAGATCAGGACGAGCCCCGCGACCTGGTGCGATGCCGCGAGTTCGACCGCGACACCGGAACCCAGGGAGTTGCCGGCCAGGACGATGCGCGCACTCGATACGCCATGCTCATCGAGCCAGCGCAGCGCGCCTCGTCCATCGGCGTAAAGCCCGTCCTCGCTGGGCTTGCCGGGATTCCGCGCGTAGCCGCGATACTCGAGAAGGAAGATGCCATAGCCGTGTCGGACCAAGCCGGACGTGGCTTGCAGCGCCCCTGATAGCCCGTCCGCATTGCCGTGGAAGAACAGCAGCGTCGGTCTATCGCCTTCCGCAGGGCGGTAAAGCGAGCGCAGGTCGAGCCCGTCCTCGGTCCGAACGTGGACCTCCTGGAAACCCGGAACGCTGTTCAGCGCCGGGGGCGTCGGCGCCAGGTCGGCCCGAAAGATCATCGGCCGCTGCATGGCGTACAGCGCCGAAACCAGCACGGCGTAGAGTACCAGGCCAATGAGGATCGCAGAGGCAAGTTTCATGATGCCAACCCGTGATGCCGGTCGGTGCCGGCAGGGAGCCCTATATGACCACTATGGCGGATAACGTTGAACGTAGCGCCTCCGATCGTGAGAGGCTTGTCGCGGTCTTTGGCGGGACCGGCTTCCTCGGCCGCCGTGTCGTGCGGCACCTCCTCGCCCATGGGTTCGCGGTGCGGGCCGCCTCGCGCCACCCGGAGCGGATCCAAACGCTGTTCGGGAAGGACCAACCGGGACTGCAGGCGGTGGCGGCGGACGCGCATGAGGAGACGGCGGTGGCGATGGCTCTCGCCGGAGCCTATGGCGCCGTCAATGCGGTCAGCCTCTATGTCGAGCACGGCCGGGAAACCTTTTCCGCCGTGCACGTCGAGGCAGCGGCGCGCATCGCCAGACTGGCACGCGATGCCGGCGTGGAGCGGCTGGTGCACGTGTCCGGCATTGGCGCCGATGCAGGCTCCCCCTCCCCCTATATCAGGGCACGCGGCCGAGGCGAACTGGCGGTGAGGCAGGCTTTCCCGGACGCGACGCTGATCCGGCCGACGGTCATGTTCGGAGCGGGCGACGCGTTTCTGACGATCTTGGTGAGGCTCGTCCGGATCCTGCCGCTCTATCCGCTGTTCGGCAGCGGAGAGACCAAACTCCAGCCCGCCTATGTGGAAGATGTCGCGGAAGCGATTGCGCGTGTGCTGGAGAGCCCCGCCGGGGCGGCGAGTGTGTGCTATGAGATCGGCGGCCCGCGCGTCTACACCTACCAGGAGCTTCTCCACTCCATTGCCGATGCGATCGGGACCCGCGTCAGAACGGTGCCGGTGCCGTTTGCCCTCTGGCAGGTTCTGGCCCGGGGCGCCGAGTTTCTGCCCGGCGCGCCGCTGACGCGCCACCAGATCGCACTCTTGCGGCTCGACACGATCACCTCGGGGGCTTGGCCGGGATTGCAGGAACTTTCCATCACGCCGCAGGCCTTGGAGGTTATCGTGCCGCAAGTGGTGGGCAGGACGATCAACGCACGTTAGGTTTGATGCGTCTATTTGCAGGCCTGTAGCGTCGGTGCGGGTTCTTGTCGCTTTGTCCGGGTGACGTCGTGCAGCCTAGGGAGAGGAAGGAGCCCCGATGACGGTCCAGGAAGCCGTCCCCTATCTCGTCACGCTGCTGCACGTTGCGGCCGCGGCTGCGGTGACGGTCCATGCTTTGCTGCAAAAGCGGGAGGTCGGATCGGCCATCGCCTGGATTGGCCTGGCTTGGTTGTCGCCGGTCGTCGGGAGCGTGCTTTACGTCACGCTCGGCATCAACCGCGTGCACAGGTACGCCCAGCAACTGCAGCGGCCGTCCCTGCGTGGACGATCCGGTGGGGACGATCCCGTCGTGCCGCTCGACGGTCTGGCGATCGCCGTGGGGCGGATCACCGGACGTGGACTGCAGACCGGCAACCGTATCGACATTCTGACCGCCGGGGACGGGGCGTATCCACAGATGCTCGATGCGATCGCGGCAGCCCGTTCCAGCGTTGCCTTGTCCAGCTACATCTTCCGCGTCGATGAGGCCGGTGAGGCCTTTATCACGGCATTAAGCGCCGCGCAGCGGCGCGGTGTTGAGGTCCGGGTGCTTATCGACGGCATCGGTGGGGGCTATCTCCTGTCGCCGGCGTACCGGCGGCTGCGTGCCGAAGGCGTGCCCGCGGCGCGTTTCCTGCACTCGCTGCTGCCCTGGCGCATGCCGTTCCTGAACATGCGGACGCACAAGAAAATTCTTGTGGTCGATGGCCGGCTGGCCTTCACGGGCGGCCTCAATATCGGGGCGGAGAACCTCCTTGCCAAGGCACCGCGTCATCCCGTCCGCGACACCCATTTTCGCGTTGAGGGGCCGGTCGTCGCGCAGTTGATGGAGGCCTTTGCCGAAGACTGGCTGTTCGCTTCCGGCGAGAGGCTTTCCGGAACGGCCTGGTTTCCGCCGCTGGCCGCGGTGGGCGACGTTGCCGCCCGGGTCGTCACCTCCGGCCCGGATCACGACATTGAAAAGATGGAATACGTGCTGCTCAACGCAATCGCGGTCGCGCGTCGGTCGATCCGCATCGCCACGCCCTACTTCCTGCCGGACGAGCGGCTGTGCTGTGCACTCGAGATGGCCACATTGCGCGGCATCAGCGTCGATGTTGTCATACCCGGAAAGGGAAACCATCCCGTTCTCGATTGGGCAACACCGGCGCAGGTCCGCCCTATGATCGCCGCCGGCTGCCGGGTGTGGCGTGCTCCGCCGCCATTCGTCCATTCCAAGCTGATGACGGTGGATGGGTGCTGGACGCTGGTCGGCAGCGCCAACTGGGACGTCCGCAGCCTGCGGCTCAACTTCGAGCTGGACCTCGAGATCCATGACGACACGTTTGCGGCCCAAGTTGATGCGGCGATTGAAACCAGACAATGTCACCGCGTCACTTTGGCGGATCTCGACCGCCTCGGTTTTCCCATCGTGCTGCGTGATGCGGCGGCACGATTGCTGCTGCCCTACCTGTGATACGGACGGCGGGCACTGGCAGTGATCATCCGCCGACCGTATGAGGGCTCCAAAACGTCTGTTCAGCGGGTCCGTCGGGATTCGTCATTCGGATGCGACACCTCCTGGGCGTGTTCTGTAGCGGAATGGCCGAGCATTTCCGGATATTTGTTGCTGATCAGCCGTAGGGCTCCAGCAATCATAAATATAGACAGCGGTTTGACGAGCGTTTCCCAGGAAATGTGCGTACTTCCTTCGGCTTCGGCTATATCCGTCGCGAAATCCACAACCAAGTAGACAAGGATCACTTCAATCAAGGTGTGCTTGATTTCGTTGATGCCCCCCATTTTCATCCACGCTGGCAGTTGTGCTCGAACAAAGTCGGGGGGATTGAAGAAGCTGAACGCAATCGCGTAAGCAAAAATGATGAGCACGATCCCGAATAGAAAGGCGTCGGTCGCAATCATCACCGCCGCGATGATCAGGCCTTTGTCTGTCTTATCGGCGAGGAGCACGGAAAACATGGCTTCAAGGAGTTTTGCGCCCCCGACCCAAAACACCAGCATGGCTCCGAGCGCCGCACCGAGGGAGGCGAGGAGCGCGAGGAAGCGCAGTGAGAGTCCAATGCGGAGCATGGGGCCACCGAGCTATAGGACGGGCCACCGGCATGCGGCCGGCTTCCCCGCCGAGCTTAGCAGAAGACTGCAAGAAGTTCGCTGCTTTCGGGGCGTGACGTTTAACTTACAAAGGCTTAATCACAGTCCTTTCGAGTGCAAGAATTTGATTCTCTCGAGCGGTTCCGCTCGCCCTGAGGATCTCTCTGGCTACCGGCTTGACAGCAAGCTACTGCTGGCGCTTCGCCCAGAGATGGCTTTGTTCATCACTTTAAATTGTACGCCGCACAAGCAAATTTTCGAGCAATAGTTTGGTAAGAGCGGAAGGTCGTTCTAGTAATGCGGGTATAAATTTTGTAATCTTGCTGATGCAACAGGTGAATTTCGGAATCCTGCGGCTTTTTGTCTGTCATCCGTTACGCGGCTCCGCAAGCGTCACAATGTTATGTTTGCCTGCGATAACAGCCACCGGAGACTGAACGGGGATGGACAACGATCTTCAGCGTCTCACAACCACCATCGTCTCAGCGTACGCGGCAAACAACAGCGTCGCCAGGAACGACCTTCCGACGTTGATCCAGAATGTGTTCTCCGCGCTCGACCGACTTGGTAAGGCACCAATCGAGGTGGTCCCTGCCGAAGCGCAGAAACCTGCGGTGCCGATCCGGAGGTCGGTAACGCCGGACTACATCGTCTGCCTGGAATGCGGTAAGACGCAAAAGACATTGAGGCGCCACCTGGGCAGCGCCCATGCTTTAACCCCGCAGGAGTATCGCGCCAAGTGGAATCTGCCTCGCGAGTACCCGTTGACCGCACCAAGGTATGCTGAAGCACGTTCCCAGATGGCCAAAGCTACAGGACTCGGCAAGAAGCCAAGGCAGAGGAGAGGGCAGAAGAGGAAATAGAGAGGACGTCGGGCATCCCGGTCACAGGCGGACTGTCGAGTGGAACGCGGTGAATGGGGATGCCAGTTCTGATCGGTCAGCCCGGTACTGCATCGGCGCCACGCCAAATGCCTTGCGGAACACCGTGGAGAAGTGGGAGGCGCTTGAGAAGCCGCACTGCGCGGCAATGTCGGCGATGGGCAGCTTGGCGGTCGCCAGCAGGCTCCCGGCCCGCTCCAGCCGCCGGTCCATAATATACCGGAAGGGAGGCTTGCCGGTGTCCTGTCTGAAGCATCGAGCAAAGTGATAGGGGCTCAACCCCGCTACGGACGCCAGCAGCTCCAGACTGACATCATCCGCGATGTGCTCCTCGATATAGCCCAGCACCCGGCGCAGCACGGTGGGAGAGAGGCTGGAGCGGATAAGCGGTGTCGGAGCTGGTCGCGCCTGTCGAATGGCTTCCGCCACGACCAGGTTCAGAAGGGACTCCAGGTACAACATTCCCCAGGCTTCCGTCCCCGTTACAAAGCTGTGCAGCAAGTGGGCTAGATGAATCGCATTGGGGGTGCGGATCCGCATGGTGACATCAAGCGTCGCCGGGTCGTCGTCGCAGACGTCCGCCGTGATGGACGCGAGCCGGTCCGACGTCATGTTTACGATGGCGTAGTTATGGGGCGCCCCGCAGGAGATGCGGAAGTCGGTGTTCGCCGGGTAATAGCTCAGGTCCCCAGGCGCGGCATCCAACCTGCGGAGCCGGTCGGAGTTGATGGCGAACAGCCCTGTCGAGGGACGGAACAGCGAACAGATGGCTGGCGCGCTGTGCCCACCACGCGCGTCGATGGCCGGTGAGGTGATGGATTGTAGGGACAACCCGTTCAGCTCCCATTTCCGAACGACCGGTCGTTCCTGATCGAGAGGAGTCGGTTCCAGTCGGTAGGCTCCCATGCCTGCCTCCGTTAAGTGCTGGTTCCTCCGGCAGCCATGCCACTTGGCGGCCCCCCCTTCTTCGCCTTGGGCGATGGTATGATAGCGCCCTCGCCCACACGAGGTAGTTGCCCTTTGGGGGGTGCACCTCGATGGGGATTGCTGCGTTGACCTGAAATGCGAAGGCCTCGCATTACGACGCGCTCCCAATGAGTGCTTCTGCGCAGCGGAAAGACATTTGGGCTGCAAGGTGTGCATGACAACGTCGTGCGAGTGCAGCCAGCAGTCAACATGACGATGTCGTCTGGAGAGCTCGTTTGTTCTCCCGCATTGCAGCAAGGAATAGTGGCTGTGACGAATGAGATATCGGCTGCTTTGCTGCGTGTTCCTGGTGGTTTACACCTGAGGGCGACCCTTGCGGCGCCCTTTTTCAATTGCAAACACCCAAAGGGTGCGTTGGATTGGCGCAATCGCTACTGTATGCTTGATGTCACAATTATATCACAGGGATGGAGAGCGTTAGTGGCAGAGGAACTACAGCGACTCACGGCACAAATCGTGGCGGCGTACGTGGCCAACAACGATACTGCTGTGAATGACGTCCCTGTCCTCATTCAGGGTGTCTACTCGGCACTCAACCGGACTGACCGTGAGTCGACCGAAGCGGCGCTCGTGGATTCGCAACAGCCTGCGGTGCCGATCAAGAAGTCCGTCACACCCAAGGCCGTCCTTTGCTTGGAATGCGGTAAGGCGCAGAAGATGCTGAAACGGCACCTCGAGACCGCGCATGACCTCACGCCGGAAGGGTACCGGGCCAAGTGGCATCTTCCGCGCGACTATCCTATGGTTGCACCGAATTATGCTGCGCAACGCTCGGAGATGGCGAAGGCGTTCGGGCTTGGCGGAGACCGCAGGCGTCCGACGAGTAAGAAGGAGTAAGTTGCGCACGCTGCTGCATCCAGGCTGCAACGCCGCGCGGTGGATTCGCCCCTCCCGCCTGCGTCCGCGATCCGACGCGTCTCCACTCAATGATTGCGCAGTTCGCCCAATCGCTGAAAGCGGCTGCCATGGCCGCGTGCGGGCCGCCGGAGCGCTCCCCCATATTTTCGTTTAGAGTTCACTTTTTTCGTATTGTGGCGCGTATCCCGAGCGTTTACTGTTCATATCCGAAACAAAGAGAACGCAAGCGGGAGGGCGGGGATGGCCGTGGTCTACGACCTTGCCATCATCGGTGGCGGCATCAACGGCTGCGGCATCGCGCGCGACGCGGCGGGGCGCGGCTGCTCCGTCTACCTCTGTGAGCAGGGCGATCTGGGCTCGGCGACCTCCTCGGCCTCCACCAAGCTGATCCATGGCGGCCTGCGCTATTTGGAATATTACGAATTCCGACTGGTGCGCGAGGCGTTGCAGGAGCGCGAGGTGCTGTGGCGCATGGCGCCGCACATCGTCTGGCCGCTGCGCTTCGTGCTGCCGCATCTTCCCGGGCTGCGGCCGGCGTGGTTCCTGCGGCTCGGGTTGTTCCTCTATGACCATCTCGGCGGGCGCAAGCTGCTGCCCGGCACCCGCAGCCTGGATTTGCGGACCGATCCGGCCGGCGAACCGCTCAAGCCCGGTTTCAGCCGTGCGTTCGAATATTCGGATTGCTGGGTGGAGGACGCGCGCCTCGTGGTGCTGAACGCGCAGGACGCGGCGCGCCTCGGCGCCACCATCCAGACGCGCACGCGCTTCCTTGGCGCGCCCCGGCGGCGCAGGCGCGACGCGGGACTACGTACCGGCGCTGGACGCGCCGGAGGAGGCAGCGCCGCTGCTCACCGTCTTCGGTGGCAAGATCACCACTTACCGCAAGCTGGCCGAGGCGCGGCCGTCGACATCGCCACGCTCACAGGCCTGAGAGCAGCACCTCGTAGACCTTGAGGCTGAAGTCCGGTGGCAACAGGCCGCGGCGGCCAAGCGATTCGGCGCAGGCCTTGGCCTCCAGCACCAGACGGCGGATGATCTGCTCGGACAAGATCCCGTCGCGGCCGATGGCGTAAGGTGGCCCCAGCGGGTCGAACGGTACGCCGACCTTGTACACCTTCGCCAGGTGCAGGCCGAGCGGCCAAAGCGCCTGTGTCATGCTGTCGATTGCCTTGTAGCGCAGCTTCATGTCGAGGCTGCGGTAGGCCTTGTCGAGCAGCGTGAGCAGGATCCAGTAGTGCAGGTCGGCCAGCCACGCCAATTCGCGCGCGTCCGGGTTCCGGATGGTTTCCTCGAAGCCGGTAAAGGCGGTGCCGACCTCCAGGTCGAGCGCGGGGTAATACTCCGAACGCGGGTTGTCCCAGATCCGCGCATCGGCTCCGAACGCTTCGCCGGTGTAGAGCGACTTGAAGAAGGCGAAGTGGGCGATCTCGCCCTGGTCCTTCAGCGTCTCCAGCCGCGTCGTCCACTCGCCCCAGGGGAACTCCCTGGGCAGGAAGGCCGGCGGGTTGGCGGCCACCTTGTCGGTGTACTCGATGATGAGGTTGTACACACTGCCGACGTGCAGCGGGCTGGAGTCGTCGATGTGGAGGAACCTGCGGGCTTCGACGATGAACCTGATCTGCTCCGGCGTGTGCTTGCAGTCGGCGTCCAGGCTGAGCGCGCAGGCGTCCGCCTCGACCCACATGTACTGGCCCGCCACCTTGCGGGTGAGCGGCGACAGGGTGATGGGAAACGGGTAGACCTCGCCCGCTTGCGGGTAGGGATGCCACGCGAAGTTCGGCGCCGCCCCCAGCTCGCACAGGAACTGGTTAGCGTAGCTGAGATGCAGCATCTCTTCCAGCGTCACGTCGAGCATGCTGTGGTCGGAGTGCGGCGTCTCCTCCGGCAGGCCGCCCAGACGGTGCTTGAGATAGGAGTATTCGCTGAGGTCGCCGCGCACCTTGGCGTACCGGTCCTTGATGGAGAACAGCGCGAACAGGTAGGCCGCCATCAGCGTGTGCTCGAGACTGGCCGCCTCCCACAGCAGGCGCGTCAGTTCGAGATAGGGGTCGTCGAAGTAGGGCTGCGGCTTGAAGGGCGCGCCATCGGGGCCGGCGCTCGCCGGGGCGCGGGTGAGCTTGCGCATGGAACGATCCTCCGTTCTTACAGTCCGGCGTTGGTCAGGCGGGCGCGGTCTTCCTCGAACATGGGCGCCTCGAGCTCCTCGATGACCTTCTGGCAGTAGCGCCACAGCAGCTTGCGCCGCGGTTCCGACAGGTCGCGGGTGCGCGGCATGTAGCTGTAGGTTCCCCACAGCGTCGGGTCCGTGGTGCGCATCAGGTAGCGCGCGGCCGTCGGCGTGTTCCAGATGGTGCGGTCCGCCATGTCCAGGCGCTTGCTCATGTACGGCAGGATCAGATCGTAGTAGCGCAACACCTTGTCGTACACGAACTCGAACGTGAGCTGGTCGCGCGTGACCTCGGAGAAATCTTCGTACGGCAGGACGCGGACGAAGCTGTAGTACTGCTCCATCATGAGGTTGGCGAGCAGGTTGGACTCCAGCGTCGCCGGCCAGTTGGCGTTCGGCTGGAAGCGGTAGGCGCGCACCCCCGGTCCGTTGGTGGGGCGCAGCTTGAAGGTGTGCTTGTCGCCGTGGACGGCGATCACCTCCGTGCCGAGCAGCACGGGGTAGCGGTAGAAGCCGTACAGCTTCGGGTCGCCGGACGGCGTGAACTTCCACTGCTCGACCCGCACCGGAACCTCGCCTGTCGGTCGCTCACCGCGGCGGCGCAGGTGCAGCGTCACCGTGCTGGTCAGGCCCGGCTCCAGCTTGCGGCCGGGCGGGACGAAGGGCAGTCCATGCTCTTCCTCCTCGGGCGTGCGCTGCTCCAGATAGTTGCAGACGCTGTCCGAATACAGCATGTACTCCGGCTCGTAGAGCAGCGTGCCGAACAGCTCGGTATTGACGACCAGTTCGTACCCCGGGTTCTCGACCAGTGCCTCGAACCCGGCGTAGGAGAAGTCGTAGATGCCGCCTTGCGCCTCGTAGGCCTGCTTGGTGTTATCGAAGGTGCCGATGACGGTCAGCGGGCTGGTGTTCTGCGAGGGATCGCGCCCCGGCGGCGTCGCCTCGCGCACGGCCAGGACGACCGTGCCCAGGTTGTACTTGAACCCTTCGCCGCCGTCCTCGGGCAGGCTGTTGATGGTGTCCACCGAGATGTGCTTGGTCTTGCGGTCCACCGCCGCGATCATCGGCGCGATGTAGTACGGCTTCTTGTCCGCACGGTATGGGTTCACGTAAGGTCTGGTGGACTTCAGGTAGCGGCCCATGGTGATGGCCGTCGTCTCGTCCTCCTCGTACCATGGGCTGATGGTACCCAGCACCAGGCCGATGGCCGGGTTCTCGGTGCGCTTGCCCTGGGCGAAGTCCTTCACCAGGTCGCTGTCCGAGATACGCGGATAGCAGAGGTAGAGGTTGTAGCGAATCACCAACCCCTTGGCGCCTTTCTTCAGCGCTTCGTAGAGCGCACCCATGGCCGGCGAGGCCGGGGTACCGAGCGAGTCGAGGAGCGGGGCGATCTTGTGCAGGGCCTCGTCGTACTCGGCCCCTTCGTCCTTGAAGGGCTTGAGGTCGTCCGGCTCGATGCGCACCACGTGCTGGAAGCTGGCCGAGGCGCCGCCGGCGCCGCCGCTCGTGTCGTTGCCCAGGACTCCGTGGAACGACACGTTGCGGTACCAGTTGAGCGAGATCGTCGTTGCCCGCGTCGGCTTGCGGCTGAAGAAGGTACCGGTGCCGGCCAGTGCGCCCGGCGCGCGAAGTTCCAGCGACTCGGCGAAGATCTGGGTCGAATCGAAGCCCTCGGGATCGTTGTCGCAGACGAGCGCGCTGTTCAGGAAAAGCTGCGCGCCGATCAGCGGGTCCTGGGCCTTGTCGGTGACTGGGGCACCGTAGCCGAGCTGGACCGCGTTCACCGCCACGTCGATGAAACGAAAGCCCATGTCGCCGTAGAGATTCCACTGGCCGCGCACGAACCCGTCCTGGTCGGCGCCGGCGATCCATTGGCGGAACTGTTCGTCGGTCATGCCCTGCTGCTCGGGCATCACCTGCTCGGTGTTGGAGGTGACGGTCAGCTCCTCGCCCGGCCCAAGGCTGTTGTTGTTCCCGGTCCCGGGATTGACGAGTTGCGTTCCGAAGAAGTGGATCCTGGGAAAGTCGAAGAGCGCCATTGCTACTCCTGCTCGCTAACGGTCGGACAGCGGTCCAGGGAAACCGCGGGCGGTCTGACGACGCCCGCTGCCGAGAATCGGGGAAAGGGACGAGGGAGGTGCTCGACCGGTGTGCGCCTCGCGACGCAGCGCAGGTGGGCCATCCGAGGCCGGTCCACTCTCCGAATGACGTCCCGAACGGTCCCGGACAGCGAAAACGCTATCGGCGCAATGCAGAATTCACAAGCTGCAGCACATGCCCGAATACGAATCTCTCGCGGTCATATTGACGCACGCAGCCATCAGCGTTGCTGGTTGCTTGCATGCGGCAAAACGTTCCTAGCGATTGAAATACTGGTCCCGCAGCGTCCTGCCCGGTATACAGTCGGCCGCCAGACACCCGAACGCCATCAACCGGCGAATGGAAGGCGGTCGGCACGCCGGGCTGAACACGGACGGAAACAAGGACGCCGATGCGGATGACGTTCATTGGAACCGGCAGTTTCTTCGCGCTGCTGACGGTGCAGCGCGACCAGGCGTTCCAGTTCCGATGCGGCAGGGCCTCCGGACATGACCCTGTCTGAACTCCTGTCCGCGTTGGTCGAGCGGCACACGCCAGCGCCGGCGCATGTATGGCTGGCATCCGCCCGCACGGCGGCTTGCGACGAGAAGCGCCTGCCCGCCGTCTTCACCGATGCCTTCCGCCGCCTCGCCGGCACGCCCGTCCAGCCGACCCCGGCGGAGGCAGGTACGCTGGCCGCGGCCGGCTATCCGGCCGCCGCGGGCGCCGGACCGACAGCGCTCGGCCGGGCGCTCCTGCTGGTCGAAGCCACGTCCGCCCTGCCTTCCGAGCGTCACGTGCCGGTGCTCACGCGGCTGTTCCGCAGCGGCGACACCGGCGAGCGCACCGCGCTGCTTCGCGCCCTGCCCTGTCTGCCCGCCCCCGAGCGTTACGCCAGCCTCGCCGCTGAGGCGTGCCGCAGCAGCGTGCAGGACGTGTTCGAGGCGGTGGCCACCGCCAACCCCTTCGCCGCCGCGCACCTGCCGGCCGCCGCCTTCGACCAGATGGTGCTGAAGGCGGTGTTCCTGGGCGTGCCACTGGCCGGCGTGGTCGGACTCGCCTCGCGGCTTACGCCCGGACTGGCGCGCATGGCGACGGACTTCCGCAGCGAGCGGCAGGCCGCCGGACGCCCGGTTCCGGCCGATCTCGACCTCCTTCTCGCAACAGGGACCCGCTCGTCATGAAGCTGTTCGACCCGCACATCCACATGTCGTCGCGCACCACCGACGACTACATGGCGATGCGCCGCGCCGGGATCGTCGCGGTGACGGAGCCGGCGTTCTGGCTGGGCCAGCCGCGCACCCACGCCGGCAGCTTCGAGGACTATTTCCTATCGCTCGTCGGCTGGGAGCGCTTCCGCGCCAGCCAGTTCGGCATCCGCCACTTCTGCACCATCGGCCTTAACCCGAAGGAGGCCAACAACCCCGACATCGTGGACGAGGTGCTGGCTCTGGTGGACCGCTACCTGGGGAAAGAGGGCGTCGTCGCCGTCGGCGAGATCGGCTACGACGACATGAGCCCGGCGGAAGACGACATCCTCGCCCGCCAGATCGCCATGGCCATGGAGCACGACCTGCCGGTGCTGATCCACACGCCGCACCGCGACAAGAAGGCTGGCACCCGGCGCACCATAGACGTGGTGCGCGAGGTGGGCATCGCGCCCGAGCGCGTGCTGATCGACCACAACAACGAAGAGACGGTGTCGCTGGCGCTCGACGCCGGCTGCTGGGCCGGCCACACCATCTATCCCGGCAGCAAGATGGACGAGCCGCGCATGGTCGCCGTCGTGCAGCGCTGGGGGGCGGAGCGGATCATGGTCAACAGCTCGGCCGACTGGGGCATCAGCGACCCGCTCAAGGTGCCGAAGACGGTCGAGGCGATGCGCGCCGCCGGCATTGGCGAGGACGCCATCGAGACCATCGTCTGGCGCAACCCCATCGCCTTCTACGCCCAGGGCGGCCGCTTCGACCCGGCCGAGCTGGAGGAGGTGCTGCCGGTCGACCAGCGCCTGCTGTTCCAGGGCAACACGGTGCTGCGCGGCCAAGCACCCACCGTCGAGACGGCGACGGTCGAGGCCTGACGTGCGCCGCACGCTCGTCCTGAACGTCGTCGGGCTGACCCCGGCCCTGCTGGCGCACGCGCCCAACCTGAGCCGCCTCGCCCGGACCTGCGGCGTGCGCCCGCTGTCCACCGTGACGCCCGCGGTGACGTGCAGCGTGCAGGCGACGCTGCTCACCGGCGCCCTACCCGTGGCACACGGCATCGTCGGGAACGGTTGGTACGACCGCAGCCTCGCCGAGGTGCTGTTCTGGAAGCAGAGCAACGCACTGGTGGAGGGTTCCAAGCTGTGGGATGAGGCGCGCCGGCGCGATCCGGGCTTCACGGTGGCGCAGCTCTTCTGGTGGTACAACATGCACGCGGCCGTGGACTGGGCGGTGACGCCGCGCCCGATCTACTGCGCTGACGGCCGCAAGCTGCCCGACGTGCATACCCACCCTGGCGACCTGCGCGACGAACTCACCGCGAAGCTGGGTCCCTTTCCGCTCTTCAGGTTCTGGGGGCCGGCGTCGGACCTGACGTCGAGTCGCTGGATCGCCGACAGCGCGCTGCACACGCTGCGCACGCGCAAGCCGACCCTGACGCTTGTCTACCTGCCGCACCTGGACTATGCGCTGCAGAAGCTCGGCCCCGACGACCCGGCCATCGCCGCCGAGGCCGCCGCCATCGACGCCGTGGCCGGCGAATTAATCGACGCAGCGGACCGCGACGGGCTGCGCGTCGTCGCACTGTCGGAATACGGCATCACCCGCGTGACCGGAGCGGTCGCGGTCAACCGTGCGCTGCGACAGGCCGGCTGGCTGCGCTGGCGCGAGGAATTGGGGCAGGAGAAGCTGGATCCCGGCGCCTCCGACGCCTTTGCCGTCGCCGACCACCAGATCGCCCATGTCTACGTGCGCCGACCTGGTCTAGTGCCTGAGGTGAAGGCGCTGCTGGAGGGATTGGACGGCGTCGAGACCGTGCTGGACGGCGCGGGCAAGCGCGCCGCCGGTCTCGACCACCCGCGCGCCGGCGACCTGGTGGCGGTCAGCCGGGCCGACCGCTGGTTCAGCTACTACTGGTGGCTGGACGACGCCAAGGCGCCGGACTTCGCCCGCACCGTGGACATCCACCGCAAGCCCGGCTACGACCCGGTGGAGCTGTTCCTCGACCCGGCGCTTCGCGCACCGAAACTGGCCATCGCGTGGCGGCTGCTGAAGAAGGCTGCGGGCCTGCGCACGCTGATGGACGTGATCCCGCTGGACGCCTCGCTGGTCCGCGGGTCGCACGGCCGCCCCACCGACCGGCCCGAGGACGGCCCGCTGTTCATCACCTCGGAACCCGGCCTGCTGCCGGAGGGCGCGGTGCTCGCCACCGGCGTGAAGGACCTGCTGCTGGCGCACGTGTTCGACCGCCAGCCGGTGTCGGCGTAGTTACGTCCCCGGCACGTGGCGCTGGAGCCGCAGGGTCAGCGCCCAGCACGCCAGGCCGATGGCGATGCCCTCCGGCCGGCCCGCGCCGACGATCAGCAGCCCATCGAGCAGCGAGATGCCGGCAATGAACGCGCCCACCGCGCCGCGGATGTCCCGCCCCGCGCGGCGCAGCACCAGGCACAGCGCCCAACCGGTCCACGCCGCGAAAAGTGCCAACGCCGCGGCCACCTCCGGGCGCGTGGGCAGCGCTGCCAGCGCGTGGGCGAACGGCACCGCCAGGAAGCCCAGCGGCCACAGATTGCGTACCGCCCCGAAACCCTCCTGCTTGGCGGTATAGGTGAGGCCGATCAGATAGGCGAGCAGCGCCGCCGCACCGCCCGCCAATGCCCACGACGTCCTGTCCGGCGCCACGGCGAGCCCCGCCGCCGCGTAGACCAGCGCCCGGCAGGCGCCCATCAGCAGCGGGCTCCAGCTATTGCCCTTGTGGTGCACGTCGTAGGCGACGATGGCCGCCGCCAGCGCCAGCCCCGCCGCCCCGGCGGGCAGCCCCAACGCGAACAGCAGTGCCGCCGCCGCCGCCAGCATGGCAAAGCCGGCGCCGAACACCGACGAGGCCCGCACCTCGCCCGCCGGGATCGGCCGCTCCGGCCGCTCGGCGGCATCGATGCCGCGGTCGAAGGCGTCGTTGAGGAACATGCCGGCCACATAGGCCAATGATGCTGCCAGCAGCAGCACCGGCAGCGCCGGGTCGAGCACCGTCCCGCCCGCCAGCGCGACGCCGGCCGCCACGTTGCTCCACACCGTCGGCAGGTTCGAGACGCGTCCGAGGCGCAACGCCGTCCGCCAGGGAATCAGATGCCCAACCGCTGTCGTACCCATAGAAGCTCCCGTGCGATGGCCTCGTCCACCGGCACGGCGCGGTGCTCGGCCGGCAGGACGTCCCAGGTGTAGGTCTCGACTTCCAGGTGCGGGGCGACCGGAAGCTGGCGGTGGCGCTCCAGCAGCCGTTCCAGCCAGGGCCGGGTGCTGGCGAAGGTACCCAGCCGCTCCGCCCAGATCGGCACGTGGAAGTGGATGCGCCACTCCCGCCCGTCGGGCTCCTCGGGCAGCCGGTCCAGCGCGTCCGGCAGGTCGGGGTAGCGCAGCAGCCCGTCACCGTGCCTCTCCACCACCTGATGCAGGTAGCTGTCCTCGGCGAAGGCCGCCAGGGCGGCGTGGGTCGCCGTCGACGGGTCCTCCACCACCAGCCCGGCGGAGAGCTGCACCTTGGCGATGCGGATCCCCGCCGCGTCCAACCGGTCGAGCGCGTCGTCCGGATCCTCGAACTCCACCGCGGCGTGGCAGGCGTCGAGGCAGAGGCCGAGGTGCCGGCGCAATGCCCCCTCCGCTTCTCCCACACCCAGCCCCGCGAGGTCGGCGAAGCGCCGGACCGGCGCGGCGGCGAACAGATGCGTTTTGAAGAAGGCCACCGCCTCCGTGACGGTCTCCAGCACGCAATAGGGCTCCGGCTCCAGCGCCAGGGCGATGGTGCGCCCGGTCACCCGTTCCAGGCCGACCAGCGTGGCGGCGTGACGCAACAGGTGCTCCGCGGCACCCGGCATGTCGCCGGCCGCCATATCCGCCTTGTAGCCGACCGGCACGGTGCTGACGCTGCCCTCGATGCCCTTGGGCAGCAGCGCCGCCAGCAGGTGCGCGCAGGCATCGGCGTAAGCAAGGCGCTCCGACGCGCGCCAGTCCGGGCGGTAGACCCGCTCCTTCACCCGCTCCCCGTGGAAGGCGCCATAGGGGAAGCCGTTGATGGTGAAGACGTACAGGCCCTCCGCCGCAAGGAAGGCGCGGAACTCCTCCAGTGTCTCCGGCTCGGCCAGTTCCGGCGCGGCGCGGCCGGACATGCGCAGCCCGACGCCGAAGGGCTGCGCGGGCGCTACGCGGGCCTTCACCGCCGGAAGATGGCGACCAAGCTGAGCGCGGATCTCCGCCCAGCCCTCGCCGGGGTGGATGTTCGTGCAGTAGGTGAGGTCGGTGCGCGGGGAACCGATCAGGCGCATCGCCGCGCATCCCGATCCTTGAGCCGGTCGATGGCCGCGTTCACCAGCGCCGGATCCACGACGTTGATTTCGACGCCACGGCCGATGCCCTCCAGCATGGTGACCGTCAGCTCGCCCCCCAAGTGCTCGCGGAATTCGTCCAATCCCTTGAGCACGGCGCGCCGGCCGTCCTCCGCGCGGATCTCCAGCGCGTCGTTCCACAGGCGCAGGCCGAGCCGCTCCAACAGGACCGCCATGCGCGTCAGCGCCTCGCTGTCGAGCAGACCCGCCAGCACCGAGTAGCAGGTATCCAGCGCCAGCCCGATCGCCACCGCCTCGCCGTGGCGCAGCGCGTAGCGGGTCAGGCTTTCCAGCTTGTGCGCCGCCCAATGCCCGAAGTCGAGAGGGCGGGCGCTGCCGAACTCGAAGGGGTCGCCGCCGATGGCGATGTGGCGCATGTGCAGTTCGGCTGAGCGGCGGATCATGATCTGCATCGCCGCCGGTTCGAACGCGGCGAGTGCCGCCGCATTCGCCTCCAGCCAGCCGAAGAAGGCGGCGTCGCGGATCGCCGCCACCTTGACCGCCTCGGGCAGCCCGGCGATGCGGTCGCGTGCCGGCAGCATCTCGATGAAATCGTAGTCGTTGATCACCGCGAACGGCGGCGTGAAGGTACCGATGAAGTTCTTGGCCCCGAAGGCGTTCACCGCCGTCTTGACGCCGACGCCGGAATCGTTCTGTCCCAGCACGGTGGTCGGCACGCGCACGGTGCGCAGCCCGCGGTGCGTGGTTGCCGCCGCGTAGCCGCCCATGTCCAGGAGCGAGCCTCCGCCCACCAGGAGGACGGCACTCTGACGGTCGAGGCCGAACTGCTGGAACCAGGCCTGCAATCCCGCGACCGCGTCGTGGTCGTCCTTCAGCGCCTCGCCGCCGTCGAGGACGCGCACGGGAGCAGCGAGATCCAGGGCGTCGGCGTGCCGGTCGGCGTAGGTGGCGACCGCCGCCGGCAGGTCTGGCCGCATGCCGACGACGCCGGAGTCCACCAGCACCACGAATCGATGCCGCCGTGCCGGCTCGCGCCGCGCGATGGCGTGGCGCAGCACGGGGTTCTCGGGATCGAACAAGCCGCGGGTGAAGTGGACGGCGTACTCGAACGGGACGGCGAAGCGCTGCAACAGCACGCCGTCTGAAAATTGCGCCTTACGAACATTTTCTCGCAACATGCGCCATCCCACCGTTTCAGAGTTATTGAAAGGCGAAGATACGGATGCTGCGTCGGCGGCACAACAGCGCATCACAACGATTTCGACTTGGAGCGACTCGCAAAGCGGGAGCATAGTCGGTTGGGTCGGCTCGCAGCGCGCCGGCCCTGATCTCACGACACTTATAGGACATGCTCGAAGGCGTTGGCGACACTATCAGTCGCTTCGTCCTGCCTGATTTCTCCGTCTGATAACTTTGATTGAGCAGTACTTCTCGTGAACTGCCGATTGGGTTATTCTCCCTCGGCCGATGGGGGCGGGGCCGCCCATCTCCGGATGTCGATTCAACCTGCCGGTGACAAGACGCTGCTTCCAGGGCCGGATAAATCGCTCCCAAGATTCTACGAACGACTACAGCACGGCGCGGGTGACCGAATGGGATCATCGCGCAAGGATACGGAGATGGCGCGAGTGATCGCATTAGAGGGGTATTCGATTGCAGAGCGTCTGACCCAAGGCCGGACGACGGTGGTCCATCGCGGAAAGCGTCTTTCCGACGGCGCTCCGGTCATCATCAAGGTGCTGGACCTGGAGTATCCGACGCCACTTCAGCTCGCGCGCGTCCATCATGAATACGAGCTTCTCAAGAGGGTGGACCATCCCGGGGTAATCAAGGTCTACGCCCTGGAAAGGTCCATGCACTCGCTTGCCATCGTCATGGAGGATTTCGGCGGCGTACCGTTGCGTTCGGTGATCGCCGGGAACGCCCTCGACCTCGGCACCAAGCTGACCATCGCTCGGCGGATCGCCGAGATCATCGGCAGCATCCACGCGAGCAACATCATCCACAAGGACATAAACCCAAGCAACATTCTTCTGAATCCGTATACCTCGGAAATAAAAATAATCGATTTTGGCATCGCCTCGCAGCTGCCCCAGGAGATCCCCCAACTGGAGAGTCCGGATTATCTCGAGGGAACGTTGGCCTACATCGCGCCGGAGCAGACCGGACGGATGAACCGCCCGGTCGACTACCGGAGCGACTTCTATTCTTTCGGCATCACGCTCTATGAGCTTTTGCTCGGCACGTTGCCATTCGACGCTCGGGACAGCGTTGAGATGGTGCACATGCACATGGCGGCGGTGCCGCCCAGCCTGCACAGCCGGGACGCCTCCATTCCCGAAGCGGTCTCGATGATCGTCCAGAAGCTCATCGAGAAGAACGCCGAGAACCGCTATCGCAGCGCCGTCGGCATCATCAGGGATCTGGATGCCTGCCTGGCAGGCGCGCCCGCGGATTTCGTCCCCGGACGGCATGACCGATCCGACCGCTTCACCGTTCCCGCCCGGCTCTACGGGCGCGACGACGAGGTCGAGCGCCTGTTCGGCGCCTACGAGGCGGCTTGCGCCGGCCGGCCGGGCGTCCTGCTGGTCACCGGTTATTCGGGGATCGGGAAGTCCGCGCTGATCCACGAGATCCACCGGCCGATCGCCCAGCGCTCGGGCTTCTTCATCGCGGGCAAGTTCGACCAGTACCGCCGCAACATCCCCTATTCCTCGCTGATCCAGGCGTTCCAGAGCCTGCTGCACCAGATCCTGGCGGAAAGCGAGGAGAGCATCGCCGCGTGGAAGACACGCCTGCTCGTCGCTCTCGGCGGCAACGGCCGGGTCATCATCGATGTACTGCCCGAGCTTCGGCACATCATCGGCCCGCAGCCGGAGGTGCCCGCCCTGGCGCCGCAGGAGGCGCAGAACCGCTTCAACTTCTACTTTCTCAACTTCATCCGTACCTTCGCCGATGCCCGGCATCCGCTGGTGATGTTTCTCGACGACCTGCAATGGGCGGACAACCCGTCACTCGGCCTGCTCGAAATGCTGAGCGCGGATAAGGAATGCCGCCATCTCCTGATCCTTGGGGCTTATCGCAGCAACGAGGTCGACGGGGCCCACCCCCTGTCTCTCACGCTGGAGCAGATGAAGGCGAACGGCGTTGCGGTGGACGAGATCGCCCTGCAGTCGCTGCCGCTTGAGGCGGTGGGCGAGATCGTGGCCGATACGGTCAACTGCCCGCCGGAGGAGGTGCGGCCGCTTGCCGAGCTCATCGCGCGGAAGACGGACGGCAATCCCTTCTTCATTGGGCAATTGCTGAAGACCCTGCACGGCGGCGGGCTGATCGCCTACGACGGCGCGTGCGACGCCTGGACGTGGCAGATCGAGAAGATCCAGGAGGTCGGCGTCAGCGACAACGTTGCGGAGCTGATGGTCGCCAAGATCAGGAGCTTTTCCGGCGAGACCCAGCAGCTTCTGCAGTTGGCCGCCTGCATCGGGAGCCAGTTCACCCTTGATGATCTGTCCGTGGTCGGCGACGACAGCTGGGACAGCGTGGCCGAAAACATTCTGCCGGCCTTGGAGGCGGGGCTGGTCAGCCCCGTCGGCAACGAGTACCGCTTCTATGGCGGCACAGAGAAGGCCAAGGCCGGCGACTTTATCGTCCGCTACCGTTTCCTGCATGATCGGGTCCAACAGGCGGCCTACGACCTCCTGGACGAGGAGGAGAAGGCGCGAACCCATTTCAAGGCGGGCCAGCGGCTCCTGCGGAACACCCCTGAGGAGCGGCTGGATGGGGTGATCTTCGATATCGTCGACCACTTCAATCAGGCCGTCGCCCTGGCGACCGACCCGGCATTGCGTCTTCAGCTGAGCCGGTTGAACATCCAGGCGGCCGTCAAGGCGAAGAACGCGATCGCCTACGAACCCGCGCTGCGATACGTCAGGGCAGCCCGGACCTACCTTGGGGAGCTTTCCGACGACCGGCTGCTGTTCGGCGTTCTGGTCGAGCAGGCGGAATGCGAGCACCTGAACGGCAACGGGGACGAAGCGGAAACCCTTTACCGCCAAGCCCTGGGCGCATCGGCGAACGACCGGGACCGGGCGTTCGTCTACGAGCGGATGATCCACTATTACACCAACACGGGGAAGTTCCGCGCCGCCTACGACACCGGACGCGAGGCGCTGCGGCTGTTCGGCGTCTCCCTGCCGGCCGGCTTCGTCCCGCCGCTGTTCATCGCCGATCTGGCCCGGTTCAAGTGGAAGATGCGTGGGCGGACCATCGAATCGCTGATCGACCTACCCTTGTGCCAGGACGAACGGCTGACGACGGCCATGCGGCTGATCGGCGCCCTGCTGAAGGCCGCCTATCAGATTCGACCCGAGTTGTGCATCGCCAGTGCGGTCAAGGCGGTGAACCTCAGCCTGAGCCATGGAACGATGGAAGACAACGCGGTCGCCTATGTGGTCCTGGGCGGCATCTTCATCGGCGGCGTCATGGGACGGCGCAGGGCCGGATACGAGTTCGGCCGGCTGGCCCTGGCCATGAACAAGCGCTTCAATAACGCCAAGCTGAGCAGCGAGATCAACTTCGTATCGGCTTACTTCACCAATTTCTGGGTCGAACCTGCCAGGAATACGGAAACTTATTACCGAACCGCCTATGAAGACGGCCTGCAGATGGGTGATTTCTTTCATCTCTCTTGCGCCGCATGCACTCTGGTGGAGAGCCAATTCATCCGCGGGGTCGGCCTGGACGAGGTGCGGAAGGCGGGCGACGACTATCGGGCCTTCATGGAGCGCATCAAGAGCCACGAGGCCGCCGGCGCCATAACTGCGGTTCTGCGGGCGATCCGCAACCTGGAGGGGGAGACCGAGTCTCCCGCCTCGTTCGGCGACGCCGAGTTTGACGAGGACGCGTTCGTCACGAGCATCGGCAACTTCACCTCGCGCCACTTCGCTCACTTCTACTTCGTCAACAAGATGCAGGCCCTCTACCTCTGGGGCCTGCATGCGGACGCGCTGAAGATCGCGGCGGTGTCCGAGTCCTACCTCAAATATTCCGTCGCCATGCTGCACACGGTGGAACACCACTTCTACCACGCGCTGATCCTCTGCGCGGCCCACCGCCGGACCGGGGAGCGTGGGCATCTGCGCAAGGCGCGGCGGATCCTGGGAAAGCTCGAAGGCTGGGCGGCGCTGAACCCCGGCAATTTCGCGCACAAGGCGCTGCTGGTCCGCGCGGAACTGGGGCGTTGCGGCAAGGGTAGACAGGACTTGGCGCCACTGTACGCTGCGGCGATCCGCTCGGCCGGCGAGAACGGCTACGCGCAGAACGAAGCCCTGGCCAACGAGCTTGCCGGCCGCTATTTCGCGGAGCAGGGAATCGACATGGCCGCGCAGGGCCACTTCCGCGCGGCACTGTACGGCTACCGGATGTGGGGCGCCCGAGGAATCGCCGACCGGCTGGCCGGGGAATTTCCGTTGCTGGAAAGCCAGGGGGCCCCGCGGGACGCAACGGCTCCCTGGCCGGACAGAATGGTTGCGGACAACGCCAACGACCATCGATCGCACACCAGGAGCGGTTCCTCGTCCACCACCCGGCCGGGGACGTCGGGATCCCGTACCCGGTCGAGCCTCGATCTCGAAACCGTCATCAAGGCGACGCGCGCCCTGTCCGGGGAGATCAAGCTCCAGACCCTGCTGCGCAAGCTGGTGGAGATCATGATCGAGAACGCCGGCGCCCAACGGGGGGTGTTCATCCGCATCGAGCAGGGGCGGCTGCTGGTCGAGGCGGCCGGGACGGCGGGCCAGGGCGGCGTCGCCGTGCTGGGTGGCGAGCCGCCGGACGGGAACACGCTTCCTCTCTCCGTGGTCCACTATGTCGTCCGCCTCGGCGATAGCGTCGTGCTCAACGATGCAGAGCATGACCAGCGCTTCTGGAACGACCCCTACATCCAGGCCGCCAATCCTAAGTCGGTGCTCTGCGCACCGGTGATCCATCAGGGGCAGACGGTCGGTATCATCTATCTGGAAAACACCTTGGCCAGCGGTGCGTTCACCGCCGCGCGGTTGGAAATGCTCGAGGTGCTGTCGACCCAGGCCGCCATCTCCCTGGAGAATTCCATCCTCTACGAGCGCCTGGAGCAGCGCGTCGCCGAGCGTACTGGCGAACTGCTGCAGGCCAACGAGCAACTAAAGGCCACCCAATCACAGCTCATCGAAGCGGAGAAGATGGCGTCGCTCGGACAGTTGGTCGCCGGCGTCGCGCACGAGATCAACACGCCGCTCGGCGTGGCCGTGACCGCCAACTCCTTCCTCAGTGACGAAACCGCCGCCATCGTGCGGCAGCATAACGAACGCCAGCTTCGCCGCACCGACTTCGATCGTTATCTGACGGTTGCGCAGGACACGACGGCTCTCCTGGCAGCCAATCTGGACCGAGCCGCCCGCCTGGTTCAGAGCTTCAAGCAGACCGCGGCAAACCAAACGGCCGACCAGCGGCAGGCGTTCGACCTTGCGCACATTCTCCGCGATGCGATTGCCTGCCTTGAACCGGCTTGGCGCAAGGCCGGCCATCAGGTTGTGCTCGATTGCCCGCCGGGAATCACCATGGATGGTTATCCTGGAGCGCTCGCCAACGTGCTGGGCATCCTCGTGATGAATTCGATGGACCATGCCTATGCAGACGGCGAACGGGGCCTGCTGACCGTTGCGGCGGCCGATCTTGATGACGACACCGTCGAGCTGGCCTGCGCCGACAATGGTCGCGGCATTCCTCGAGAGCATTGGAACAAGGTTTTCGAGCCCTTCTTCACGACGCGGCGCAGCGCTGGCAACACCGGACTCGGCCTCCACATTGCCTACAATCTTACCACCGCCCGCTTCGGTGGCCGGATTTACGTCGACAGCGCTTGGCATCCGGGAACACGCATGGTTCTTAGATTGCCCCGCCGTGCTCCCGATCAGGGCACAGGGACGTTGGTGCAACAATCGGGGGAGTGGTCGGCTGTCTCGGCGGGCATGGAAGCGGCCCGCTAAAGCCGGGAGCCGCCGTCACAACATCCCTGACGATCTGGGAGAGCATGCAAAATCCCGGGGTGGTCAGGTGGCGATGACCGCGGCTGGGATCGGGCTATCGTTGGCAGCCGTCCCCGGATAGCCATGGCCGCGTGCGGGCCGCCGGAGCGCTCCCCCATATTTTCGTTTAGAGTTCACTTTTTTCGTATTGTGGCGCGTATCCCGAGCGTTTACTGTTCATATCCGAAACAAAGAGAACGCAAGCGGGAGGGCGGGGATGGCCGTGGTCTACGACCTTGCCATCATCGGTGGCGGCATCAACGGCTGCGGCATCGCGCGCGACGCGGCGGGGCGCGGCTGCTCCGTCTACCTCTGTGAGCAGGGCGATCTGGGCTCGGCGACCTCCTCGGCCTCCACCAAGCTGATCCATGGCGGCCTGCGCTATTTGGAATATTACGAATTCCGACTGGTGCGCGAGGCGTTGCAGGAGCGCGAGGTGCTGTGGCGCATGGCGCCGCACATCGTCTGGCCGCTGCGCTTCGTGCTGCCGCATCTTCCCGGGCTGCGGCCGGCGTGGTTCCTGCGGCTCGGGTTGTTCCTCTATGACCATCTCGGCGGGCGCAAGCTGCTGCCCGGCACCCGCAGCCTGGATTTGCGGACCGA
>Ga0196970_1000724_pt1 | contig 32683 bp, 24 predicted proteins | sample S1v_513CmetaG_FD_148672 | JGI IMG/M metagenome (GOLD analysis project Ga0196970, IMG submission 148672) | Soil microbial communities from Anza Borrego desert, Southern California, United States - S1+v_5-13C | ecosystem: Environmental > Terrestrial > Soil > Desert | place: USA: California... | reverse complement strand
CTATCCGTTTACTTCCAGTTGCTCTCCACGGTTCATTTCTGAACCGCAGTTACCTTCAGTCTCTGGCGGGAAGCGCCGCCAGACAGGGACTCTCACCCTGCGATGTGCGTTGTATCCCAAGCGCACTAGCGTCAGGCATCTTGCCTGACGTAGAGGGCGTGCATCTTGCCGCCCGGAAAACCCTCAAGCACGAGAGGCCCTCAGATTCTTTCAATGCGCTCGGCATCGTTTGAGGCTCCTTCCACCGGGCTTGAAGCCCGGCTCCACGGCAGGCAAGGATGCCTCCCGCAATCCGGGCCCGAACCCCTTACCGTTCAATGGAATATCGGCGCAACCCAAGAAACTGGCATCCGATGCGCCACAGGAAGAGCGGGTTGTTGCGACAATATCGCCGCCACAATCGCCGCGGTTCGCAGCAGAGCCGAAAAAACCATTCCAACCCGCTGCGTTGCATCCAGCGCGGCGCCTGGCGCACCCGGCCCGCATGAAAATCAAATGCCGCGCCGACCCCAAACATCAGGGTCGTGTCCAACCGTGGCAAATACTCCGCCATGAACTTTTCCTGCTTCGGCGTGCTTAACCCGACCCAGACGATGTCCGGCCTCAACTCGCGAATCCGTTCCACCAACTCCTTCTCCTCGCCTGCGTTCAGCGGACGATATGGAGGCGTGTAAGTCCCCACGATCCGTATTCCAGGAAATCGCTGTTCGAGCCGCCGCTTTAATTCGTCGGCAACGCCCGGTGCGCCGCCATATAGGAAATGAGTATGCCCGCTCTTTTGCGTGAACTCCGCAACGAGCAACATCAGGTCGGGCCCGTAAACACGATCCATCTGGCGATGACCCTGCCGTTTTCCGACCCAGACCATTGGCATCCCATCGGGCGTGTTGAGAAACGCCGCGTTCAGGATGTCGCGGAATTTGGGATCGTCCTGCGCCTCGATGACTCCATGGACGCCAGTAACGCAGACGTAACCCTTCGTCCCCGTTTTCAGCGCGTGCGCAATCGCTTCGAGGGCGAGGGGGAGATTGATCGTGCTGACACCAACCCCGAGCACGTTTGCTCGGCTAGGCGTCGGGGAGGGGGCAATCATTCCTTTGCAAGTGCGATTGCTGCGACGGCCATGAAGTGACGGCTGGTCTATTGTGCGGGAGCCGCGGCAGCAGCAGGGGCGGCATCGGCCTTCTTCTCTTCCTCCACTTTGCCTTCCGGCGCCTGTTTGGCAGCTTCAGAGATCTCGCTGGCAGGCAGGATGATCGACGTGATGTTCTGCCGCATGGCGCCGCTGCCGCTGGCACGCACGGCGCGCATGACAAAGATGCCCAGAAACTTTCCATCCGTGAGAAATGCCGGAGAGCCCAGCGTCGTGCTGGTCTGTCCGCTGTCGGGAATGTAAAACGTGCGCGGCTTCTGGATCACTGCGCTGATCCGTTCGACCGAAACCGCGTACGCCCTGTTCGCAGCCTTGTTCAAGCGATTCAGGGAAATAACAGGGTCGAGGATATCGGCCGTTCCGGTTTGTGAGAGATCAATCGCGGGCATTGGCTTCGCGGGTTTCACTTTGGGGCGAATGAATGCGAGATCCATGTCCTTGTCGCGCAGAACAATTTCCGCCGCCAGTTCAGTGTTGTCGTCGAGCAGGATCTTGATGTCGCTGACCTCCACCTCCACGCGGTAATCGTCCGAAAGGCGGCGATACATTTCCGTGGGATCGCAAGCCGACAACGCAAGCACTGTGAGGCCGGAAGGTTCCACAACGGTCCCTGTGATCTCCTGCCGGTTCTCGCTGCCGCGCCCTGAGGAGGTGGCCTTGATGACAACCTGCACGGTCACCACGGCGTGCTGATTTTTTTTCAACACCTGGCGGCCCTTGTCTGCAAGCTCATCCGCGTTTGTTACGGACGCGCTGAAGAGCGACACGGCGGCGAGCAACGGGCAAAGTAATTTCAAAGTCATGCTGATTCCTCTTACTTAAATGTTTGCTGCAAATTCAATGATGACGGGGTCTCAACAACATGCGTTGCGGCGTCCGGAAAACTTCATTCCGTTTTCCAGTTCGGTTCCATTTCCAGGTACGAAGTGCGAATGCCGCGCAACACTTTCATGATGACAACACTCTTCCGGTCCTTGCTGACCTGCTCCATGACCTGCCTGAGTTCTTCGACATTGCGGATCGTCCGGCTGTCCACCTGCAGAATCAAGTCGCCCACGTAAAGGCCGCCCAGTTCAGACCAGCTCCCGGAACGAACGTCCTCAACCAATGCGCCGCTTTGATTCTGATCCCACTGTTCCTGCGCTGAGTCAAAGAAGGAAACATCGCGCGCGGTGAACTCGAAATCCTCGTTGCGATACTTCTTCATCTCCCGCTGCAGGCGCGGTGACCGGATGAGCTGCACGGTCATATTGGTTTGGGCCTTGTTGCGCAGCAGCCGCAAATCCACGGACTTGTCCACGTCGTACTGCCGAATCAGTGTGCGGAGTTCGTCATCGTGCTCCGCGCCTGTTGCCGTGAGATTCTCGCCGTCCACGGCCGTTATGAAGTCACCAGGCTGCAAACCCGCCTTTTCCGCCGAACTCCCAGGGTAAACCCGCGTGATGTAGAATCCGCGCAAATCGGGCTGGCCCAACTCCCGCGCGATCTCCCTGCTGATCACCTGCGTTTCCACAGGCAGCCACGCCTTTGTCACTTCAAGTCCGGGATCCTTGAGTTCCTGGATTCCCACGTGCACCACGGCCAGATACTTTGCCGCCTTCCGTTCGAATGTTGCAATGACCGGAACGCGCTCGGTCTTTCCTTCCGTCAACCGGCTCGTCAATTCCACGAGGTCCTGCGCACGTTTGATCGGTGTTCCGTCCACATCCACAATGATGTCCCGAGCGTCAATCGAGGGCTTGGCTTCCCCTGCGGGACCGCCGGGCCGCACCGACGTAACCAGGACGCCATCGCGCGTCTCGCGCTTCAATTCCCGAGCGGCGAGGGGTGAAATATTCCGCACCGTCAAGCCCCACTGCTTTAATTCCTGTTGCTTCGGAAAAATCTCGCCTCGTTCCACAGGCACCACAGTTCCAGTCAAATCCTTGCCGTCGCGGCGGTAAATAATCGGGACCTCCTTGCCGATCGGAAGCCCGGTGCTCAGTTTCATGAACTCCGGCATCTGCTCGTCAAAACGCACGTTGATTTCCTGTTCGTTCAACGACAGCAACAGGTCCCCCGCCTGCAGTCCGGCACGGCTCGCGGGGGAATCGGTCAGCACGCCAGACACCAGCACTCCCCGCTTCTCGTCCGCGCGCTTGAACAGTGGCTGCACATCGATGCCAATCCAACTGCGCTGCACCACTCCTTTGGCGATCAATTCCTCCGCCACACTGCGTGCGAGATTGCCCGGGATGGCGCCGCTCAAGCCGTAGCTGATTTCGTTGATGCCGATGATGTCTCCTTCTAAATCGACGAGCGGCCCGCCGGAGTTTCCGCCATAGATGGCTGCGTCATGGGCAATCCACCGAACGAGCGCCCCAACATCTTCTCCATCCAAACGAAGGCGGCTTCGTGATCCCCAGAAGCGCGGCATCACCATTTCCGTGTTGCTGACGATTCCAAGGGTGACCGATTGCGACAGAGCCATCGGGCTGCCCATTGCGAGCACGGAGTCCCCGACGCGCAATGCGGCGGAATCGCCGAACGTGACAAAATGAAAATCGCGGCCGGGCGCCGCGCGCAGCTTGATCACAGAAATATCTGTCAATGCGTCCGTTCCGATAAGGTCAGCTTCGATTTCCTCCCGATCCCACAACGTGCAGAAGATCCTGCGGGCGTGCCCTGCAACGTGGTGGTTCGTGATGATGTAACCGTCCTTGGTGATGATGGCGCCGCTGCCGACACCCTGCTGCTTGATCTCGCGGCCTTCGCCGAAATCCGCAGACACAACCCGAATGCGCACCAGCGCCGGACGCACGTGCGCGATGGCGGAATCGATGCGCCGTTGCGCCGCGGGGGCAGCGGTGCGCGATGGAGTGGATGTGCAACTGGCGGTGACGCCAAGCAGGAGCAGGCAAAAGAGAAAACGCGCAGGGCGGAGGAAATCAGCTCGAGGCATGGAATTCTTGTAGTGGAAAGCCACCGCGATGCAAAGCATGGAGTTGCAATCACGTTCAAGGAACAGCAGTCTCCGCGTGTAGCGCATCCAGGCACTCACAGCCGCAACACGAGGAATGAACGAGCAGACCCGATCGGAATTCGATCAACTAAAGCGCAAGCACGTTTTGCTCGAGCAGGAGCTTGCCACGCTCAGCTCCCAGTTGCGGCGTCTCGAAGCACAACTGAACGCCGGCGACGCCCCGCAACCTGCAACTTCCCCGGAGCCCGCGCGACGGACGCCTCCCCCGATCCCACCCGTATTTCCAACCGCCCCTGCCGCAGTCCCGTTCGCAACGTCCGTGCCGAACCCTCCGCCATCCGCGCAGCCTTCCACTCCAAAACCGCCGCCGACAATCACAGCCGCCAAGGGCGAATCGGCGGCATCACGTACGAACCCTGCTCAGGCGGAACCCGGGGAAGAAAAACGGTCTCTGGAACTGCGGCTCGGCACCTATTGGCTGGTGCGGATCGGAATCGTGATGCTGCTGACGGGTCTCGTGTTCTTTGGCAATTACGCGTACCACCATTTCATCGGGAAGCTCGGCCCGGCTGGCAAGGTGTCGTTGCTGTATGCCGCCAGTGGATTATTGCTGACTCTTGGCGCCTGGTGGCAGCGCAGCGGCGCGGTCGCATCGGTGAAAAACTATGCACAGGTGTTGTTCGCGGGCGGGCTCGCGGCGGTTTATTTCACCACGTACGCAGCTCACCACATCCCCAATCTGCGGATTATCGAAAACGCACTTCTCGATGGCGCATTGTTGCTTGGCTGGGCTGCCTTCATGGTTTGGATTGCCGATCGAAAACAATCCGAAGTGCTGGCTTTGTTTGCAGTGGGCCTTGCTTATTACACCTCGGTCATCACGCGCGTCGGGGCCTTTACGCTCTACTCAAACCTGATTCTCACCGGGGCCGCCGTGTTTTTCCTGGTGCGCAATCGGTGGGCCGTATTGTCGATTGCCAGCCTGATGGGAACGTACGGCAGCTATGCATTCTGGCGATTCTTTGACGGCGCAGGCTGGCGATGGGCTTCTCCTTCAGAAGGGTTGTGGTTCGGCGCTTATTTCCTCGTGAGTTATTGGTGTCTCTTTACGGCTGCGGTGTTCCTGTCGAAAAGCGAAACGCTCCAGGGGCCGCCGCGCGCAGGCTTCCTGACAGTCAACAATGGCGCCTTTTTCTCGCTGTTCCTGCTCACGATGCTGCAAGTGCGCTCCGGCGGTTTCTGGAAGGTGGCTCTGGTCTTCGGCGCCGCGTTGCTCGCATGCGCTGAACTCTCGCGGCGGCGGTTGCCAGATGAATCGCTGACGCGCAATTCCTATCTCACCCAGGGTTTGCTGCTCGTCACACTCGGCATCATCGCAAAATTCGCCGGCCTGCAACTCGCCCTGTTGCTCGCGGCAGAAAGCGTGGTGCTGCTCAGCCTCGGTCTGGCGCGGCGCAACGTCATCCTTCAAACGGGCGCCTACCTTTCAGGGGCGCTGGCGGTTGGATGGGGAATCGATGGCTTGCAGCGTGATCATTGGCCAACATTGCTGATGGCGGTGAGTCTCGGATTGCTGATGCTCGCCAATGCCGTCATCGCCCATCGGCATTACCGTGAGAATCCCTCGCTCATTCGCCCCGTGCCCGCATTTTTCAGCATTCTCGCGCTCGTCAGTGGAGCTGCGGCGATCGCTTACAACGCAGCCCCTCTGCGGTTGCCTCCCGTGTTCGCACTCGCGTGCGCGGGCCTGACGTTTTCCATCTATGCGTTGCGGCTGCGCGAATTCAGCCTCTTCGCCCAAGGCTACCTGCTCATTGCGCAAGCGCTATGGCTGGCTCATACAGCGCTCGGGGAAAAATCGCCGCCCTGGTGGAATCCCGCCATCGTCATCGGCGTGACACTCCTTCTCAGTCACTGGTGGGCGTCGCCAAGGGTGATTCCGATCTCCCGCGGCCTTTCTCGCGTTGCGCAAACCGTTTACGGTCTGGCATTCGTCGCGGTGCTGTATTGCTGGCTGGAACCCAAGTTTCTGCCTTCAACATGGATGGCCATCACTGCCGGCCTTGCTCTGGTTCTAACCTGTTACGCGTGGGCCACCCGGGCCTTGATCCTCGGCCTCTGCGCCCAATTGTTGCTCGGCGCCAGCGTCATCATGTTCATCATGCATCGCGCGCCACATTGGTATCAGCCTTTCGTTCCGATGCTGGTGCTCGCATTGGGTGGCCTTGGAACTCTGACTGCAATTCGCCGCGCAACCCGTGCTGAAGATTCGCAATGGAAATCCCTGCTGCAACTCGCGCGGATTTATCGATGGACTGCCGCGTTGATGCTCCTCTGGTGGGTGCAGGAATACGTTCCTGCGCGCGAACGCATCTGGGTATGTGCAGGATGGGGAGCTCTCGCGTTTGTAACGGGGGGCTGGAAACGCAATTCGGAACTTCTCCTCATGAGCGCCCTGTTCACCGTAACCTCCCTGGCACTGTTTTGGTCGCCGCTGCATCCGGCGCCTAAAGTATATTGGCCGAACCTGGCCGCATTGATCGTGCTTCTCCTCCAGCAACGGCTCGCCCGACGCTTCGCTGACCGTTTCCAATTGGACGAGCGACTGCACACATGCCTGATCCTGCTCGGAGGCGTGAGCCTGTGGCTGCTGCTGACGCGCTGGATCAATCAATACGCAACTGGGTTTTACGTGACTGCCAGCTGGTCGGGCTACGCGCTCGCAATTTTCATGGGCGGAATTGCGTTTCGGGAACGTGTTTATCGCTGGCTTGGACTGGCGGTGCTCGGCGGCGCCCTTGCGCGCGTGGTGCTTTTCGACGTCTGGAAACTGGAAACCATTTATCGGATCCTCAGCTTCATGGCGCTTGGCATTGTGCTGCTTGTGCTCGGATTCATTTACAACCGGTATCAGGACAAGTTCCGCAGCTGGCTGCGATGAACGGAGAATTTTTCCGAAAACCAACGAGGGCGCCAATGCTTTCCCTCTGAGGCCCCATTCGACTCCTTCTCTTCCCGCTCCGAGCGGAGGAGAGGGCCGGGGAGAGGAGGCGCGTATGACCTAGAGCACCCTCTCCCGCTCCTGAGTTGCAGACGTTGGGAGAAAACAAGAATCGTGTCGGGATGCCCCCCGCTCGCCTCTGACCTTAACTTTCCTCTTTTGACGCTTTCGAGAGGACTCTAGCCTGCGCGCGTGTCGAAAATGCTGAAATCGTCGGGGTCAATGGCCGCGGCGACACTTGCCAGCCGCGTGCTGGGAATGTTTCGCGAGATCGTTTACGCACGATTCATGGGCGACGGCTGGGTCGCGGCTGCATTCCAGGTGGCGTTCACAATTCCCAATTTGTTTCGGCGCCTGCTCGGGGAGGGCGCATTGACGGCTGCGTTCATCCCCATTTTCAAGGAGAAGGAAAAAACCGCGGGCGAAAAGGAAATGTGGCGCGCGTCCAATGCCGTCCTTTCGGGACTCATCATCGCGTCCGCGGCAATCATCATCCTGGTAATCATAGGCATCACCGTGGCGCTGGGTGTCCACGAATTTGCCGCAAAAACCGATCTCATGCTTCGGCTGCTGCGCTGGATGTTTCCATACATGCTGCTCGTCTGCATCGCCGCCGTGTTCATGGGAATGCTCAACGCCCGCGGACACTTCTTCATCCCCGCGATGGGTGCCGCAATGTTGAACGTGGTGATGATCGCATCGGTGATCTTCCTCGCACCCCATTGGGGCGAAGAAAACGTATTGCACGAGCAGATTTTTGCGCTCGCACTTGGCGTCGTGATTGCCGGCGTCGCGCAGGCAGCCTTCCAGGTTCCCACGCTTCGGAGCGATGGCTTTCGATACGAATGGGTGTCGCCGTGGCGGAATGAGACGGTGCGCCGCGTCGTGCGCCAGATGATTCCGGGAATGATTGGAGTCGCCGCCTTCCAGATCAATGTGGCCGTCATTCAACTTCTCGGTTTCTGGCTGGACCGCGCCGAGGCGCCCCTGATCGCCCCATTCAACTATGCCGTGAGACTCCTCGAGCTTCCGCAGGGAGTCTTTGGAATTTCTCTCGCCACATTTTTGCTTCCCACGCTCGCAGGACTGGCGACGGAAAAGAACTACGGCGAGTTCCGCAGCATCCTGCGCAACGGCATGGCCTATTTGATCTTCATCAACCTGCTGATGTCGATCCTGTTGATAACGCTGGCAGAACCAATGGTGCGCCTCTTGTTCGAGCGCGGAAAATTCGACGCCAGCGCAACGCTGCGCGCCGCATTCGCTTTGAAATGCCTGGCAGGCAGCCTCGTTGCCTACTCGCTCGTGAATGTGCTCGCGCGGGCTTTCTACGCGCTGGGCGACACGCGCACCCCGATGAAAATCAGCCTGGTCTGCCTCGTCCTGAACCTGGTCCTTTCACTCGCATTAGTCTGGCCGCTTCGGCAGGGCGGGCTGGGTCTCGCCAACACGATCAGCTCCGCCATCAACCTTGGTTTGCTCTTGTTTGCGCTTCGCAAGAAGTTGAAGCACCTCGACCTTGCTCCGTTAAAATCGATGCTTCTGCCGCTGGCATTCGCCGCAATGGTGGCTGTTGGAATCACGTTGCTCCTCAGCGGGCTCTGGCAGGCGCAGGTCGGCCATGGCAACGTGATGACAAGGATTGGGGCCGTGTTCGTCCCCGCGGGTCTCGCGTCCCTCGGTTATTGGGCGGTGGCTCACCTGCTGAAGGTTCCCACGGCAACAGAATTGGCGAAGCTCCTTCTGCAACAGATAAAGCGGCTCACTTGAATTCAACAGATTCGAAACCGAGGCTCTTGAAGAAGGTGATCAACTGCGCGCGAGCTCGTTGGTCGGCCTCGTTCAGAATGCCCGTCGTGCGCGCCGCGCGCTGAATGTTGTCGAGCGCGTTGCGGCGCGTTGTCTGTTCAAGATCCTTCGTCGGCGGAGCCAGCAAACCCGTTGATCGATCAATCACCCGCGTCTCCTTCTCGTCCAGATAGGCGTCCGTGATGCGAGCGCCCGGCAACGTGATGATCACACGCTTGCCGCTGACTTCGATGTCGTCCGCAGTCAGGCCTTGCAGATCAATGCCCGCCTTCACCACGCCATGCGCGAGCAGCAACATGCGATTCTGGCTGCCAAGCATCTGGCCAACGATGTTCTCGGAGGGAACCTCGTGGACCTCCACCTTCTCGATCACATACTTCACGGTAACGAGTTCCGACAAAGACTGCACCTGCGTGAGCAGAGCGGGTGTGCTGGTGGCGCGGCCTGATCCCCACTTGCCAAATTTGATGCCGAGCAGAATGCCGAGCGCGAAGACCGGGGCGATCACGAGGATGATCAGGATTTTGCCCAGCTTGTTCATGTCCCAAGTCTAGTTCCGCGAAGCACTTTGCAAAGCGCGAACTCTGTTGCATCGTCACCATTACCGCGACCGGCGCCTTCCCTCGATCCAGCGGCTTCATTGCCCAAGCTCGGTTGATCCCTTAACATTGGGCCATGAACTTTGCGTCCGCCGGGCAATTTCCCATCTACAGGCCGCGCCGTCTGCGGCAATCCGCCGCTCTGCGACGGCTCGTCTCCGAAACGCACTTGAGCGCCTCGCAGCTCGTGCTGCCGTTCTTTGTGCGCAGCGGACGCAAGCTTCGCCGGCCGATCAATGCGATGCCCGGCGTGTCACAGCTATCCTTGGACGAACTGGTGAAGGATGCGACCACGGCCTTCGAAGCGGGTGTTCCCGCTGTGCTGCTGTTTGGAATTCCCGACACCAAGGATGCCAAAGCTTCCGGTGCCTACGCTGCAAAAGGAATTGTTCAACAGGCAGTCCGCACGTTGAAGCGCGAGCTGCCGGACCTGTTGGTGATCACAGATGTTTGCCTTTGCGAATACATGGAGCACGGCCATTGCGGAATCGTGGAGCAGGGAAAATCAGGCGCGCGGATTCTGAATGATCCATCTCTGAAACTGCTCGCCCAAACCGCCCTGAGCCATGCGGAGGCGGGCGCGGATATCGTGGCGCCGAGCGACATGATGGACGGCCGGGTGCGTGCGATTCGCGCCGTGCTGGATCAACGCGGGCATTCCGACACGCCCATTCTCGCGTACGCGGCGAAATTTGCGTCGGCATACTACGGGCCGTTTCGCGAAGCCGCGGAATCGACGCCGAAGTTCGGGGATCGTCGCAGTTACCAGATGGACGCCGCCAATGCGCGGGAAGCGTTGCGGGAAGTCGCGTTGGACGTTGCAGAAGGCGCGGACATGGTGATGGTCAAACCGGCTCTGGCCTATCTCGATATCCTGTATCGTGTGAAAACTGAATTTGGCTATCCCACCGCCGCGTATGCGGTGAGCGCGGAACACGCCATGATCAAGGCAGCGGCAGAAAAAGGATGGATCGACGAACGGGCGGTGACTCTGGAATCGTTGCTTGCGATGCGCCGTGCGGGAGCGGACATCATCATCACCTACGCTGCCGTGGATGTGGCGCGCTGGTTGAAGTAGCCTCAGCTCTTCACCATCGCCAGCGCAACAAGCAGGACGAGCAGGATGATCACGACGACTACAATGCCTGCGATCAGGAACATGCGATTCCCTTTGTTGCTTTTCTTGGAGAATGCCTTGCTCGTGGTGTCGAAACCGCCGGTGCGCGGACCCTGTTCGAGTTCGTCCAGGCTGACACCGCGCTGCATCACCATCGTCTGATCAAGCTTCTTGCCACCGGGAGTGGGCGTGGACGAGGGTGCAGGGGCGGAAGCTGATGAAGCACCTGGAAGCCCGGGTGCGGCAGCGCCATCGCTGTCGAGCCGCATTTCGACCTGTCCCAGCCGCAGAGTCTGGCCGGGCTTGAGGGTCTTTTCCGAAACCTGTTCGCCGTTGACGAAGGTGCCGTTTGTGGAATTGAGATCCTTTACCACCACGTCCGAACCGCGCATCAGGATTTCACAGTGATGACTGGAAACGGAGGGATCGGATATCTGGAAGGTATTATCCTCAACCCGGCCTATAGTCGTCTTTTCGACAGACAGTTCATGCGAGCGTCCGGACATTCCCGTGTTGAGGACAACGAGTCGAGCCATATTTTGTTACGCCTGTGCGATTATCGCCACGAACTAATTCAAGTCAAACGGAAACGATGTGGCGCGCATTGAGACGCAACGCGCGTTCCGTTGTCAACCGCGCTTCTCGAGCATGGCCCGGAATTCTGCAAACAAGGGCGTCGAGTCGTGCGGCCCCGGCGATGCCTCGGGATGATACTGCACACAGAAAATCGGTTTGGTCTTGTGACGCATGCCTTCAACCGTTTGATCGTTCAAATTAATCCGATCCACGGAGATGTCAGCTGGCAATGATTTCGGATCAACGGCGAACCCATGGTTCTGCGACGTGATCTCAACCTTCCCGCTTTCGAGATCCTTCACCGGCTGGTTGCCGCCACGGTGCCCGAACTTCAGCTTGAACGTTTTTCCACCAAATGCCTGCCCCAGAATCTGGTGGCCAAGGCAGATCCCGAAAATCGGAACGCCCGATTTCACAAGATCGCTCGCGGACTTCACCGCATAATCCAGTGCTGAAGGATCGCCGGGTCCGTTCGAGAGAAATATTCCAGCCGGCTTATGCTTCAATGCTTCCGCGGCCGGTGTGGTGGCAGGCACCACCTGCACCTTGAAACCCTGCTGGCGCAATCGACGCAGGATGTTGTACTTCATTCCAAAGTCATACGCCACAATGGGAATGTCAGCGGCCGGGAGCGGATCGCGCATGCTCCTGGCATCGCCGCGCGACATCCCGCGAACCAGGCTGAACCGCGCGCTCTGCTCGTCGTTTTCATCCCACAGGAAGGCTTCGCGATGCGTGACGTCCTTGACGTAATCCACGCCCACGAGTCCCGTCCATGCCCTGGCCCTGCGGACCGCTTCCTCGTCTGGAATCTCCTCCGTCGAGATCAACCCTTTCAACGCGCCGTGCACGCGCAACTTTTTCGTCAGTGCCCGGGTGTCGATGCCCTGAATTCCCGGAATCCCATTCTGCTCGAGGTATTCCGCGAGGGAAAAATCAGCGCGCCAGTTGCTGACAACAGGCGAGAGTTCACGAATGACAAATCCAGCCACGTGTGGACGCCAGGATTCAACGTCCTGCCGGTTCACGCCATAATTTCCAATCAACGGGTAGGTCATCGTGACGATCTGCCCCTTGTAGGAAGGGTCGGTCAGGATTTCCTGGTAACCCGTCATGGAAGTGTTGAAGCACACTTCGCCACAGGCGGTCGCGCGCGCGCCAAAACCTTCGCCATGGAACACGGAACCGTCTTCGAGAGCCAAAATTGCTTTCATTCGTCAGCGACCGGGCGCGATGCTAGAGCGGCACGGCAAAGGGTCAAGCTTTTCCCCGGGACCTCGTATGAACACACGCCCGCAATTCCTCCAATCACTTTTTTATCTTCTCCAGCATCGCCACGAACGCTTTCCCGTCTTCGCCGCGGTAATGGAATCTCTTCAATTCCTTAGCGTCGCTGTCGAGCACGACGTAGGTGGGCAGCACATTGCTGGCTTTCATCTGGGCGCCAAGCGCTTCATTGGCTGCGCGCTGCTCATTCGACATCGGCTTGCGCCTTGGAAAATCCACCTCTACGAGAACCAGATTGTTTTTGGCAAATGCCTGAAATGCAGGGTCGCTCGCGACGTACTTTGCGAACATCGCGCAGGGCGGACACCAATCCGAGCCCGTGAAGTTCATGAAAATCAGTTTCTTCTCGGTCTTCGCCTTCTCCTTCGCCTTTTCGAAATCAACAAACCACTGCGGTTCAGCCGCAGACGCCAGCGCTGCGGTCCAACACACGATCAATACTGTCAGAAACTGTTTCATAATAATCAGACCCCAACCAAATGGCTTTCCTCAATCCAGGTTTTTCGTCCCGCAACAATCGTTGCGACGGCCTTTCCCTTGAGCGGCCAGCCATGAAACGGGTTGTTTAAAGACTTGCTTGCCGTTTCCGTCCTGTCAAATGTCCACGCCCGTTCCGGGTCGAGCACCGTCACATCAGCATCCGCCCCCACGCTCAACGTTCCTTTCGCAACCCGCAGCAATCTGGCGGGAGCAACCGTAAACTTTTCGATCAACTGGAGCAGGCCCATTCTGCGCGTGTGATACAACTGCATCAGCGACAGCGAGAGTTCGGTCTCAAGGCCCGTGATGCCGAACGGCGCGTAATCAAATTCGACTTCTTTTTCGTAACCGCAATGGGGCGCATGGTCGCTCGCCAGGATTTCCAATGTGCCGTCAACGAGTCCTTCAAGGATTGCCTCGCGATCCGCCGCCGAACGAAGCGGCGGATTCATTTTCATCCCTGTGTCATACGCCGGCCACGCAGGAAGCGACGCTTCGGGAACATCGCCAACTCCAAAAATGGATCGTCCGTCCTGCGCCCAAAACTTCCCGCTGCCGGCGACGGCGGCATCGGTGAGGACGAAATGATGCGGACAGGCTTCGCCAGAGATCGGAACGCCGCGCTGCTTCGCCTCCCGAATCAGCCGCACGCTGCCCGCCGCGCTGATGTGCTGGCAGTGCACACTGGCGCCAGTGAGTTCCGCCAGGAGAATATTGCGGGCGACGATCATTTCCTCACCCGCAGCAGGCCAGCCCCGGAGCCCCAGCGCCGTGCTCCAATAGCCCTCATGCATCACGCCATCCGTCACGAGCGAGTAATCCTGGCAATGATCCATCACAGGAAGGCCGAACATGTTCGCGTATTCGCACGCGCGCCGCATCAGTTCGTTGTTCTGCACGCAATGCCCATCGTCGGTAATCGCCACCACGCCCGCACGCTTCAAGGATCCGATCGGCGCGAGTTCTTCCCCCGCGATTCCCTTCGTGATGGCGCCCGCCACCAGCACGTTGGCTTTCCCTTCCTGCTGCGCCCGATCCCGGATCAACGCAACCGTTCCCGCGTTGTCGATCGATGGGGATGTGTTCGGCATGCAGACGACCGTGGTGAATCCTCCGCGCGCTGCGGCGGCGGTGCCTGTCGCAATGTTTTCCTTCGCCGTCTGGCCCGGTTCTCGGAGGTGAACGTGCAAATCGATCAATCCCGGGCAAACGACGAGGCCGGATACGTCCATCCGCTCCGCGTCACTGGGCGCGCGATTGGTGGCATCAGCGCCCACTGCGGCGATTTTGCCGTCTACAATCAGCAGGTCCGCAGAGGAATCGAGACGGTTGGCGGGGTCGATCACCCGGCCACCAATGAGGAGCAGCGCGTTCATACGGCTGGAGAGTCTTGAGTCAGGCCAACGTCGTGTCGAGCTTGCAGTTTCCGTGCGCGGCCGCCTCTGCGCAGTTGCCCAGTTTTGTTCTGCCTGGCGTCGGAGTTGGGCTGGCGGAGCAAAGCGTCCGGACGGAGCGCCGACTTCCAGTTGGCTTTGCGCTTGAAATCCCCGGGGCGGCAAATGCGAGGTGATTCTTTTTGCCGACGGACACAAACCCCCAAGTGTGCACGATCGATTTGTTCATGGTCGTAAGCCAACGACTGCAAGTCGGCACTCCGCAGAAATGAAATCGTCTGCGCAACGGTCTGTGCTCGCGCATTGACAATGAATGCTCGGAACGTATGCTTTGGCCCGTTGCGCGAGCCCCTCCCGGGCTTGCCGCCAAAGCGCTCTGCGCGGAGGCGGGCGTAGTTCAATGGTAGAACGGCAGCCTTCCAAGCTGCACACGAGGGTTCGATTCCCTTCGCCCGCTCCATCCTCCTCCTCATTTCGTTTGCAATCGTTTTGCCGATCCTTCCTGATGCCAAACGCAGCAATGGCAGGGATTTACGAAGGCACGCAGGATTGACGCTAAAGCACGCTGAAAGCCTGCGCTCCAGCTTAAGTCTTTCGCACGCCGCGTCTCATTAGACGCAACTCTCCGCGAATGACGGTTTTATACGTTGAACGGCCAATCTCCCGCGTGACATTCAGTTTGAGTTTGTGTCTAATCTCAGCCGGGAGACTGCAGGCGTGTTTTACCTCCAGATTTGGCGGCTCGGCAGTCTCACCTTTTGAAACGTTTTTATGAAGAAATGGCCGCTCCAGTCAGTCTATAGCGCGTTGAAGCTATCGACGAACTACTGGAAAACAACCCGGTGCTGGCCGGCGTTGTTGCTCGCCCTTGTGCTCGCAGGCTGCAGTGCCGCGCGCTACGAAAAGGCTGCTGACCGCCGCGCCTACAAGATTCTTGAAGCAAAATCCAAAGCCGTTCCCAACGCGGACCCCGCCTTCACCATCGAGCAAACCAATGTCGTGGATCTCGCTTCGCTCCCGACCGTTCCCGCTGCAGCGGATTTTCTCGGCACCGATGGGACCAACGAGATCGGCGCACACATCCTGCCATTGGACGAGGCCTTGAAGGTGGCGGTTCGACACAACCGCACGTATCAGCTGCGCAAGGAACAGCTCTACCTTTCAGCCCTCAGCCTGACGCTGGCCCGGCATCAATTCGCTCCCCTTTTCTCGGGCGGGGGAAGCGCCGGCGTCGGGGGCCAGGCCATCAATGAGGCCGTGGAAGTCATCGACCCTGTGACGCAGGAACCGGTCGTCGTGCTGACCGACAGGCTCGTCGAGGATCAGCATGTGCAAGCCGACGGCGACCTGAACGTGGATTGGCTGATCCGCGACGTGGGCCGCCTGTCTGTTGCGTTGAGCACGGATTTTGTGCGGTTCATCACGGGCGATCCGCGTTCGGCAACCTCGTCGCGTGTGGCTGCAACATTCGTCCGGCCGTTGCTGCGCGATGCGGGTTTCAAGCGACAGATGGAAAACCTGACACAGGCGGAGCGTGACGTGTTATACGACCTGCGCGATTTTACTCAATTTCGCAAGGACTTCAGCGTGCAGGTCGCGACCGCGTACTATCGCGTGCTGGGCCAGCGCGATGCCGTTCGCAACAGCTTTCTCAATCTTGAAAGCTCCCGCCGCAATGCCGAACGCACGCGTGCACTTGCCGCCGAAGGCCGTGTGACCACCGCCGACCTCGGCCGTCTGGAGCAGCAGGAACTCAGCGCGGAAAGCGGCTGGATCAACGCCGTCAGCGTTTACCAGCAATCCCTCGACAACTTCAAGCTGCAGCAGTTGGGAATTCCCGTGACAATCAACCTCGTCCTCGACGATCGGGAACTGGAAAAACTGGTCATTCAACATCCCAACCTGGACGCCGAGAACTCCGTGAAAGTCGCGCTCGTCGCGCGCATGGACCTCATGAACGTGCGGGATCAACTCACCGACGCCGAACGCTCGGTGGCTCTGGCCCGTGACGCCTTGAAAACGCAGGTCGACTTCATCGCGACGGGCGGCTTCGTCAGCGGCGATGAACCATATGGCCGCCTCGCCCTGCCCGATCCCGACCGTTATAGCTGGAGCGCGGGACTCGATGTCGATCTTCCCTTCGATCGCACATCCGAACGCAATTCGTATCGTGGAGCTCTCATCGCCGCCAAGCGCGCGGTTCGCAACGTGGAACAGCAGGAAGACCAGATTCGCCTCGAAGTGCGCGAGAGCTGGCGAACGCTTGACCAGGCAAAGCGCAATTACGAGATCAGTGAGATTGGCGTCGGGATCGCAGAGCGCCGCGTCGAAGAGCAGGAACTGCTCTCTGAAGTGGGACGCGCCCGCGCGCAGGACCAGGTCGATGCGCAAAATGCGCTGATCGATTCAAAAAACGAACGAACCCAGGCGCTCGTGACGCACACCATCGCGCGTCTTCAATTTTGGAATCAAATGGGAATTCTTTACATCAAAGACAACGGCCAATGGCAGGAGGTATCCAATGCGGCAGCTTACTAAAATCTACACAGTCATTCGTCGGCAACCCGCGTGGATGCAGCTGGCGGGAGTCGTCCTGATCATCGGCGGCGCCATCCTTTGGTTTGGGCGCGGTTCAAAGGTCCAGGAAGGCGCTCCCACGTTCGCAGCGCGGCGCGGCGCATTGAACATCTCGGTCCTTGAAGGCGGCAGCCTGCAGGCCCTCGAAGCCCAGGAAATCAAATGCGAAGTCCGCGTCGGCTATCAGGGCGCCAAAATCCTCAAGATCGTCGAGGAAGGATATCTCGTCACGGACGAGGACGTTAAGAATGGCAAGATTTTGTGCGAGCTCGACTCCTCGGATCTCCAGAGCCGCATGGTGCAGCAGGAAATCCAATATCAATCCGCCCTCGCGAGCCTCACCGACGCGCAACAGAACTACGAAATCCAGCTCGGACAAAACGACAGTGACATCAAGGCCGCAGAACAGAAGGTCCGATTCGCGCGGATGGATTTCGACAAGTTCCTCGGCGACAAGGTCACGTCGCAAATCGTCAAGGACATCGGGCTCGATCAGTATCTCGCCGAAGCGACGACGAACAATGTGGAGCAGACGCTCAACGCATCCGCCGCCATTCCTGAGACCCCCACGCGAGCAGTCGACACCGACAAACTCATGGTCATGCAGGTCTCCTCGGCGGGCGAAGTTCCCGAGACCATTTCAGTGAAGCTGCCTGTTCGCGAGGCAGGCAGCACGGCAACCACTGCTGCTCCCGAGGTTGCGCCCATCGAGGAACCCGAACGCGTGACCCGCACGTTCTGGGTGGATTTCAGCCGGTACGCAGACATGAACCTGCTCGGCGACGGCGAAGCGAAACAGAAACTGCGCAAGCTTGAAGACGACTTGCAGGTCGCGCAAAAGGAACTCGGGCAGGCCTCGACTGCTTTGGAAGGTACACGGCGGCTGTTCTCAAAAGGCTTCGTCCCGAAGACTGAAATCACACGCGACGAAATCTCGCATGAGAGCGCCCGCTTGAAAGTGCAGACGGCCGAAACCGCCCAGGCGCTGTTCCTGAAGTACGAATTTCTGAGGTCTGCCGAGGAATCGCTTTCCAAGTATTCGGAAGCCGTTCGCGAACTCGACAAGGCCCGGCGCGTTGCCATTTCCAAACTTGCGCAGGCACGAGCGCGCCTCAACTCGGCGCGCGGCCAGTATGAAGTGCAATCGCGGCAGCGGCAGGATCTCCAGGAACAATTGGCAAAATGCGTCTTGCGCGCTGAAAAGAGCGGGCTCGTGGTGTATGGCGCGAATCGCGATGACGGCGTTTATTATGGCAACCAGGAACCCATTCGCGAAGGCGCCACCGTGCGCGAGCGCCAGGCGATCATCACCATTCCCGACATGACCCGCATGGCTGTAAACGTGAAGATCCATGAGAGCTACATCAAAAAGGTGAAGAAGGGTCAAAAGGCCCGCATCACTGTCGACGCGTTCCCCGATGAAACTCTGACAGGCGAGATCACCAAGGTAGGCGTGCTGCCTGATTCTCAAAATCGCTGGATGAATCCCGACCTCAAGGTTTACCTGACCACGATCGCAATCGACGGGACGCATGAGTGGGTGAAGCCAGGCATGAGCGCGAAAGTTGAAGTCCTCGTCAACCAGCTTGATGACGTCATTTACGTTCCCATCCAGGCGGTCGTGCCCGAGGAAGGCAAGCAGGTCTGTTACGTCGTGAACGGCGGATCTCCCGAACGCCGCCCCGTGCAGGTCGGCGAATTTACGGATGAATTCATCGAGATTCGGCAGGGAATTCGCGAAGGCGAACGGGTCATGCTGCGGCCGCCCACAGCCTCGGCTCCCACCTCGCCCTCTGAACCCAGGCCTGCAGACAAGCCACTCGAGAACGAAACGGCGCCGCCCGAAACGACGACCGGTCCTGCGACCACGGCGAAGATTTGAAGGCCATGGGATCGCCGATCGTTCAGTTTGCAGACGTTCGCAAAACGTACCAGATGGGGCCCGTGACGGTTCAAGCCTTGCGCGGCGTTTCGTTCAGCATCCAGCCCGGCGATTACATCAGCATCATGGGACCGTCTGGATGCGGAAAATCGACACTGCTCAACCTGCTCGGCTGCCTGGACCGGCCCTCCTCGGGACAGTATTTCCTGGGCGGCGATGACGTTTCGCAAATGGATGATGATTCACTCTCGACTGTCCGCGGCGCGAGATTGGGCTTTATTTTCCAGAGCTACAACCTGATTCAGCAGCTCACGGTGGTTGAGAACATTGAGGTTCCGCTCTATTACCAGGATCGGCCTGAAGACGAATGCCGCGAGATCGCCTGCCGGCTCGCGTCGCTTGTCGGCCTTGGAAAGCGGCTCGATCACAAGCCGTTCGAACTTTCCGGTGGCCAGCAGCAGCGCGTTGCGATTGCGCGCGCGCTCGTGAACGACCCGCTCGTCATCCTCGCTGACGAACCGACAGGCAATCTGGATTCGTCGTCGGGCAAGGAAATCCTGAAGGTGTTTGACGACCTGAATGCGCAGGGAAAAACGTTAATCCTCGTGACCCACGACGTTTCTGTCGGCGAGCGATCCAGCCGGGCAATTCGGCTGAGGGATGGCGAAATTGAAACCGATGTCCGACGCTAAGTTTATTCCCAAACACGGCGTGGCACCAGGCTTCTCAATGGCACGATTGCAACGTGCCGTGCGGCTCGGGATGAAGAGCCTCTGGCTGCATCGCCTGCGTTCGTTGCTGACGGCGCTCGGAATCGTGTTCGGTGTCTGCTCGGTAATCTCCATGCTGGCGATCGGCGAAGGCGCCAGCTATGAGGCACAGGAGCGTATCAAGAGTCTCGGCAGCCAAAACATTCTCCTGCGCAGTGTCAAACCTCCTGAGGAACAAAAGGTCTCGGATCGCGGAAGCCAAAGTTCCGTGCTGCAATACGGGATCACTTACAACGATGCCAAACGCATCGCCATGACGATCCCCGGCGTTTCGATTGTCCTGCCCGCGCGTATCATTCGCGACTATGTCTGGAACATCAGCCGGCGCGTCGACTGCGACGTGGTGAGCACGGTTCCGTGGTATCCCGAGATGCGAAACCATCGCGTGGCCGCGGGCCGATTCTTTACGGACCACGATATGACAGGGCAGGCGGGTGTCTGCGTGCTGGGCGCAGAAATGGTCGCAGCCCTGTTTCCATTGCAGTCGCCCATCGGCCAGCATGTACGCGTGGGAAGCGATTACTATCAGGTCATCGGCGTCATGGAACCACGCACCGAGATCAAAGGCGAAGAGGGGCAGGGCGATTCCAAATCGGCCGTGCATCGCATGTTCATCCCGCTGGAAACCGGCAAGTCGCGTTATGGCGAAGTCCTGATCCGCCGCCGCGCCGGCAGCACCGAAGCCGAGCGCGTCCAACTGCACGATCTCACGGTAAAGGTCGAATCGCTCGACAAGGTCATGGGCGTATCGGAGGCCATCAAAGAAGTGATGCAGCGCAATCACAAGAAGAAGGATTATGAAATCGTCGTGCCGCTTGAATTGCTGAAGAGCGCCGAACGGACCAAGCAGATCTTCAACATCGTCCTCGGGTCCATCGCCGCCATCTCTCTGCTCGTCGGAGGCATAGGCATCATGAACATCATGCTCGCGAGCGTTACCGAACGCACGCGTGAGATCGGCATCCGCCGCGCGCTCGGCGCCCGGCGGCGGGACATCGTCATACAATTTCTTGTTGAGACCGTGATGCTTTCCGGCGCGGGCGGTCTGATAGGCGTGATCCTTGGCGTGATGATCCCGCTGATCGTCACCCACACTGCGGGAATGAAAACGATTGTGACGTTCTGGTCGCCGCTGCTCGCGTTCACCATTTCGGGAATGGTCGGTGTGATCTTCGGAATCTATCCCGCCATGCGCGCGGCAAAGATGGATCCCGTGGAAGCCCTGCGGCACGAGTAAGCGCCGCCCGATCAATCGGAATCACGAAGCGCGAGAGACCACGGAATCGAACTGAAGCTATGTCCGACGTTTACCAGGAGTTGTTAGAGGCGACGATCGCGCACGTGAAGGATCTCAAGGCGCACGGCGTTCGGTTTATTCCTGTTTCGCCGGAAAAACTCGCGGCCCTCGCCGCTTTGACGCCTGCTGCACCCGTCCGCCGCGCCGCGTCAGCTTCCCCCGGCCCCGTGACATCGCGCTCGGTTGCAGCTCGCGCGCAACCAAGCATTCCATCCGCGAAACCCGTTGTGGTCGAACTTTCGGCCGCCGCAGTTCCAGCCCCGTCTGCTGCAATCGCCGATTCGCCCAAGGCTGCCGCATTCGAAGCCCTGAGAAAAAAGGTCCTGGAATGCACGCAATGTCCGCCGTTGGTGGCCGCGCGCCAAAATGTTGTGTTCGGCGTTGGGAATATTGACGCCGAGCTGATGTTCGTCGGCGAAGCTCCTGGTGCAGATGAAGACCAGGCGGGCGAGCCATTCGTCGGGAAGGCGGGCCAGTTGCTGACAAAGATCATCCAGGCAATGAACCTCAGCCGCGAAAAAGTTTACATTGCAAATATCTTGAAGTGCCGCCCCGACATGCCTGCGCAGGAATCGGGAAATCGCAAGCCAACCTCACAGGAGATGCAAACGTGCATTCCGTTCCTCCATGAGCAGATCGACCTCATCAAGCCGAAAGTGCTGGTGGCGCTGGGCGGCACGGCTGTCGAGGGCTTGCTCGGACAGGCAGGAGGAATCACGAAATTGCGCGGCAACTGGCAGACGTATCGGGGTATTCCCCTGATGCCCACGTATCACCCCGCGTACCTCCTCCGAAATCAATCGATCACCGAGAAACGCAAGGTGTGGGAAGACATGCTGCAGGTGATGGCGAAGCTTCAGATGGCGATCAACGACAAGCAACGAAACTTCTTTCTGAAGGCAGGGTCGTGAAACAGTGGTGGGCGAAACTGTTGGTCGTCCTGGCTGTCATTGCGGTCCTGCTCACAATTCTGCTCGCAATCCAGACATTTTCCTCACGATGCGAACTTGCCAATGTTCGCGAACGACTCCGGGGGGCTGGCGCACGCCTGGATATAAACAGCGTCCGCCCGCCGCGCGTTCCTTCGCCAAGCAACAGTGCACCCGCGCTGATGACAGCCATACCTCACCTGGATCTGGCGTCAGAGGACCCAATCAACCGCAATCCTCCTCGAGCCATGCGAATGACTGGCCCGGGAAAGGCTCTGGCAATCCTTCAGCAACCGTCCGTCGTGAACGGGCCTCTAAGCAATTCATGGGAGGAAATCACATCAGCTCTTGCTCACCGCCAACATGGGCTCGATCTTTTGAAACAACTCCCAAGTGGAACACGATTGGACTTCGCTTTGGATTATAAACAAGGATTCAACCTCCTCTTGCCCCACCTCGCGCCGCTGAAAGGCTGCGTCCAAATGCTATCCGCGGCTGCGTTGGTTGACCTGCACAAACGCGAATCGCGAGCCGCGGCAGAGAAGTTGCAGGCCCTCCTTGTTCTTCTCGCGGCGATGGACGATGAACGCATAGTTGTTTCCGAATTGGTCCGTTACGCGTTGGCTTCCTATGCAGTCCCGCTTACCTGGGAATTGCTACAGGCCGAGGAAGTAACCGACGTCGACCTTGCTGCCGTATCGGATGCTTGGGATCGCGTGTCCTTTCAAAGGCCCATGAAAAATGCGCTGATCATGGAACAAGCCGTTGCATCGGTTTCGATCGAGCAGTTGAGAAGGGACCCTGCCGCTGCTGCCGTAATGGGTGTGGCTGTCCCGGCCAGTGGATCAACCGATTTGCTCGAACTGCTGAACTCCGTGAAATCCAAGGCAGGGGTCTTAATGTGGCGAACGACATGGTCATACGAGGACGAGCGCCGCATGCTGGAGTTGAACCAAATCCTTGTCGAAACGGTGCGACAGATTGAAACCAATGGCTCATACCATTCAGCGCTCGCGCGGCGTGATCACGAAATAAAAAGCCGCGGCCTGGATCGTGAGCCCGAAAGCTGGCTGCGGCTGCAATTCGACGACACAATGCTGGGGATCTTCGGAGAGTCTTCGCTTGGCAGTTCTCTGGACATCATGCTGACTGCCGACGCGGGAAGAGTGGTTTCAATGACAGCAATTGCATTAAGACGGTATCACTTGAAGCACGGGGAATTCCCTGAACGGATCGAACAACTGGTTCCTGCGTTCAGCCCAGCCCCTCCACGTGATCCCGCAGATGGCAAAACTCTGCGTTATCGCCGCAATCAAGACGGAACGTTCACGCTGTATTCAATTGGCAAGGACTTCAAAGACGACGGAGGCTCAAGTCTGCGAGGTGCCAAGGAACATCATTGGTTGAAGGCCGAAGATTGGGTTTGGCCGCAGCGCGTCAGTGACAACGAAGCTGAAGCGTTCGTCAGGACGAACCCGAATCGATGAAGCGGTTCGTCAATCACTGGGCGTTAAAAGGTGTTGGCACGCTCGTAGTGGTGATGGCGCTTCTTTGGTTTGTGCTCCTCTTGTGGGCCACGGATGCTTCGAGTGCCGCGGATCGCTATCGCGCGGAGTTGCGGAGTCGCGGTGAAGTTTTCGACCTGGCAAAACTCGCGCCGCCTCGGGTCCCGCCCCAAAGCAACTATGCGCACGTGTTTGAATCAGTGGCGGCCGGCCTCGAGTTGCTGCCGGAGGACGCCCTTTCTACGAACGGAATGGGAGGCCCCACCATGGTCGGGCCAGGACGAATGGTTCTGGCTTCAAAACGGCCGCAATGGGAACTCAGGGACTGGGCGACCAACACTTGGGAGGAAATCGGTGACGCCGTAGACAAACGGAGCCCGCACCTGGGGCAACTGCTGCGCCTGCCGTTGGGCTGCCGCCTCGACTTTGATCTCGAATACATGGAGGGCCCGCGAATGCGACTCAGTCCCCTTGCAAAGCAAAAGTCCATCGCAACACAGCTCAACTCGTCGGCGCTCTATCACCTTCACCGCGATCAGACTGACAAAGCCGCGCGGAATGTGACCACTGTTCTCACGCTCATCTCAGCACTTGATGACCAGCGAATGATAATTTCAGAGTTGGTCCGGCATGCCATGGTTGCCACCGTCCTGACGCCCACAATCGAACTGCTGCACAACGCGGCCGTCAACGAAGCCGAATTGGTTGAGGTGCAACGTGGATGGAGCCACCTCGAGTTCGTCCGCCCGATGCAACACACGTTCGAACTCCAAAGAACCATGCTGCCCATGGCGATCGCCCTAATGCGCGACGAGCCAGACTCCTACTTTACGACCCCTGCGCCTTCTTCATCGTCGACTATGATCGATTCCTTGCGTGGGCTCGGCGAAAATGCGCGGTTGCGTGCGGCGGAAATCGTTTGGCGAAAATCATGGTCCTTTGCCGATGAACGGCGCGCGATTGAGTTTGCACAACTGTGCGTCGAGACAGTCCGACGGATCGGAACAAATGGCGCGTTCAAACCTGAACTGAATCATCTGCAATCCGAGCTCAAGGCCCGTGGCCTGGACGATTTCACGGCTAATTCATGGCTGCGCTCCGTCCTGGGCCAGGATATCGGTGAGATGTTCGACTCCACCGGCAGTCTATCGAAGGCTCTGGACAAAATGTTGGCAGCCGAAGCCACCCGGGTCATGGCGGTCACAGCCATCGCTCTTAAACGTTTCCAGCTTCGCCATGGTTCCTTCCCCAACTCACTGCAACAGCTCGTGCCGGATTTTCTGCCCCATGTTTCAAAGGATCCGGTGGACGGAAAACCACTGCGCTATCTGGCGAAGCCTGATGGCACATTTGTGCTGTACTCCGTGGGCGCTGATGGCATCGACAGTGGCGGCGATGCGACGCCGGCCCGAACTTCCCGCTCGCACTATTGGCTGTTGGGAAAAGACTGGGTTTGGCCGCAGCCTGCGGCAGACGCCGGTATCGAGGCACACAGGTTGGGTTCGGCAGCTCGTTGACTGCGCAAGGAGAGCGGTATTTCATGCCGCTTCAGCGCAAGACACTTCCAAACGTTCCAATACTCGTCCCGCACGCAAGCACTGGAACTCTTCAGCGCCGTGAAAGGCGGGTTCCTTTCAGAACTGAAACCCCTCAGTTCAAACTTTCCCCAGCGATGCTCTTTCTCTAGCTTCCCGGCCCATGGATTTCCTGAAGCAAGTCATCGACATGGTCCTGCATCTTGACAAGCACCTGGATGCTCTTGTCGGGCAATACGGACCGTGGATCTATGTCCTCCTGTTCCTGATCATTTTCTGCGAAACAGGGCTGGTCGTAACCCCGATTCTTCCCGGCGATTCCCTTCTGTTTGCAGTTGGCGCGCTCGCTGCCCGTCCCGATGGGCTCAATCTCTGGATCGTCCTGAGTTCGCTGATTGTGGCGGCGATTCTCGGGGACTCAGTGAACTACTGGATTGGGTATTTTCTGGGCGAGAAACTTCAAAAGAAATATCCGCGATTGATTCGACCGGAGCACGTCAAGCGTACGCATGATTTCTATGAGCGTTATGGCGGCAAGACCATCATCATCGCGCGTTTTGTTCCGATCGTCCGCACCTTCGCGCCTTTTGTGGCAGGACTGGGCAAAATGACCTACTCCCGTTTTATGATGTTCAACGTCTCGGGGGCGTTGTTGTGGATTCTCCTGCTCGTGCCCGCAGGTTATTTCTTCGGGAACCTCCCGTTCGTCCGAAATAATTTCTCCACGGTGATTCTCGCGATCATCATCCTGTCCATCGTCCCCGGCGTGATCGAATTCATGCGCGAACGCAAACGTCTCAAGCAGGGAAAAATATGAGCGGACCGCGGCATTCATGCTGCCTTCGCACAACACAGTTCCGAACTCGCCAACGCTCGTCCCACCACGCTAGCCACGGCGCGCTCCTCAGCCCGCACGCACGAGGGTTTTGACAGCGCGGTTCCCTGCAGTCATTGACTTCAATAGCTCGGGCAATTGACTGAGGCTGCATTCGCCATCGACAAAATCTGCTGCGCGAATGACGCCCCTCTCGATAAATTCCAACGCGCGGCGAATCGACCGCGGTGTGTGATGAAAACTGGCAAGGAGCGTGAGGTCTGAATAATGGATCAACGTGGTATCGAGCGTGATTGTTGTTCCCGCAGGACAACCTCCGAAGAAGTTCACTTTTCCCCCCTTCCGCACGAGCTGCACACTGGCTTCCCAAACCTCCGGCTTCCCAACCGCTTCAACAACCGCATCAAATGCACCCGTGCTCCCACCGCGCACCCGGGCGGCCAAATCAGAGCCGTCGCCTATGTCCACAACCTGTCCCGCGCCCAGCCGCTTCGCCGCCTCGAGCCGCACGGCCCGCCTGCCCGCGACCGTGACCTCGCATCCGAGTTCGCGCGCCAGGGCGACAAACATCAATCCAATCGGCCCGGCTCCCAGCACCAGCAGATGCTGCCCTGGCTGGAGTTTCAAATCTTCAATGCCTTGCACCACACACGCCAGCGGCTCCGTCAATGCCGCATCAGCGAACGACGTTTCCGGTTTGAGACGAAGCATGTTCTTCGATGCAATGCGCGCCGGAATAACAATGGACTCCGCGTAAGCCCCGTTCAGGAACAACAGGTCGTTGCAAATATTTTCCTGCCCCGCCTGGCAATGGAAGCACGTGCCGCAAGGGGCTGAATTCGCGACGACAACGCGGTCACCGATATGCCAGTCACGATCAGACAAGTCGTCCGCGGCATGGGAGATTTCCGAGATGACGCCAGCCAGCTCGTGGCCGAACACTGCGGGTGGGACGATCATCTTTGCGTGATAGCCCCGCCGAAAGACCTTCAGGTCTGTGCCGCAGGTGAGGGCTGCCTTGATCTGAATCCGCACTTCCCCAGCCTTGAGGGGCGCAGGAATCACTTCCTCGATCCGAACATCTTCTTTGCCGTAGAGCACAGCCGCTTTCATGAGGCGCGCAGTCTATCGGGTGCGGAACGAAGTGGAAGAAGGTTTTGCAAAGGAGTGCGGCCGTGGAGGCTGGCATCCTTGCCTGCCGTGGAGCCGGGCTTCCAGCCCGGTGGAAGGAACCTCAAACAAAGCCGAGCGCACTGAAAGAATCTGAGTGTCTCTCGTGCTTGACGTTTTTCTGGGCGGCAAGGATGCACGCCCTCTACGTCAGGCAAGATGCCTGACGCCACCCTCCTGCGGCTTCTACGCCGATCTGTGTTCATCAGTGTCCGTCAGGGTTTAAGCTCGTCTTCGCCGTCCTTGGACGAATTCGGCTTTCACTTTCGTGTGGTTAGTGTGTTTCGTGGTTTGAAAAATTCGCACACACACCTTGCCTCGATTGGCGTAATTGGCGTAACCGCCGTTTTGCTTCGTGCCGGTCATTTTACCTCATGGTTCACGCTTTCTTTCAATTCTGCATCGATGTTCATTCGTGTTTAATCCGAAATGCCTCACGCGACGGCCGCGAAGGACGCGAAGGAAAGCATTGAGCAGGAGCACGCAGAGGCAGCAGAGAAAGGGCAGAGGAATCTGTTTCCGAATCCGGTTTCATCCGTCTCCATCCGTGGTTGAATATTCAATTCCGCTGCTGTCTATTCGTGTGGTTCGTGTGGTTCGTGTGATTCGTGGTTGAACTTCCTCTCGTCAATCCGTGCAATTCGTGTCAACCCGTTTTGTCTTTCCCGATCTGCCTCCAGAATTCAAGAGAGGTTGCCTCACGGGAAGGGCACAAAGAGAAGACGTTTAACAAGAGCACGCAGAGGCAGCAGAGAAAGGGCAGAGGAATCTGTTTCCGAATCCGGTTTCATCCGTCTCCATCCGTGGTTGAATATTCAATTCCGCTGCTGTCTATTCGTGTGGTTCGTGTGATTCGTGGTTGAACTTTCTCTCTTCAATTCGCGTAAACACGTTTCCCCCGTTTTGGTTGCGGCTCTGCCGCGCTTCAACCGCGCGGAACTTCCAGTTTGAAATTAACCCCCGCCTTGAATAATCGCTTAACCAGCCGTCGATTGACAGGATCGCCGTGCCAATGCACCACGTTGCGCGCTGCAGTTTCCGGAACTCCCGCGTCACGGATCAAACGATCTGCACTCGCGGCGAAGACATTGTCCACGGATCCAAATCTCTCCAGCAGTTTTCGCGCTTCATTCACTCCTACGGCAGAAATTCCCAATCCAAACAACGCACGCCAGCCTTCCAGCTTCGTGCTCGCACGAACGGCATCGAACAGCGCCGCGGCCGCGGCAGCGCCAACTCCAGGCAGTGCGCCGATCTCACCCAGCCGCAGCCGATAGAGCTCGCTGGCGTCCCGCGCCAGGCCGCAAGATACGAGGAGCCGGACCAGTTGCTCGTCGACGGGAATATTCATCGCGGCTGACGAACACCAATGCGCGATGAGACGCCGGATCCGTGCGGGACAATCCATGTTGGGACATGATGAATCGAGATCATCTGGTTTCGCAGTGCGGTATAACGGCGAGCCGCACTCTGGACACGTGCGCGCGGGATCGAATTCTGCACCTGGCTCGAAAAATCGTTTGAAAAGCTTGAGCATTTGAACTGAGGGCAAGACCGCCGCGCCCGCGGTCGATCGCTACAACATGGCGAGAAACTCTTCCTCGGTCAAAATCCTGACGCCAAGTTCACGCGCCTTCTCGAGTTTCGATCCCGCGTCAGCGCCGGCGAGCACGTAATCCGTTTTGCGGCTGACACTGCCACTCACCTTGCCGCCAGCCGCTTCGATTTTCTCCGTGGCTGCCTCACGAGTGAGCGAAGGCAACGTGCCTGTGAGAACGAACGTTCTTCCAGCAAACGCTGCGTTGGTCCGCCCGCTGGCTTTCGACACGTCAGCGGCCGGCTGAATGCCCAGTTCACGCATTCGCGCGAGCAGCTTCCTTCCAGGATCGCCTCCCAGAAAATCAATGACACTGGCCGCAGCGACGGGACCGACTTCCGGCATTCGCGACTTTAAACCTCCGGAAGCCAGGCGCGCCTCAATCTCCGCAATTTCCAGCTTCAACTCCGCGTCACGCTTTTCCCGTGCGGCTCGATCCCCTTCATCACGCGGCGGGTTTCGACGCGAACGCGGGCTCACCTCGGCTCGCTCGGCTTCCAGGCGTCCCAAATCGCGGATGTCCCTCAGCACTTCGGAATCGGCCAAAGCCTCAAGCGACTCATGTGTTGCCGCCAGTTGCTTCGCTGTCGCTTCTCCCACGTCAGAGATGGCCAGCGCATGGATCCAGCGATGCAGCGGGGCTGTCTTCGCACGTCCAAGCGCTTCAACAATCTTCGCTGCATTTTTTTCTCCGAACGTTCGCGGTTCTTCGTCCGTGCCGAGATTCAGGCGTGCCAGTTCGCCGGGATTGATGTCGAAGAGATCCAGCGGATCGCGAACAACACCACGTTCGACGAGCTTCTCAGCCACGACGCCGCCAAGCGATTCGATATCGAGCGCCTTGCGATGCGCTAAATACTCGACACGCCGCGTGAGTTGAGCGGGGCAGCCGGCAATGTTCTGGCAACGCCATGCCACCTCTTCGCCGCCACTGCGCTCGATTTTGTCCCGTGCGATCGCGCCTCTGCATGCTGGGCATTTTCCGTTCACGTGCGCAAACAAGTCGAATGGCTGAGCGCCGTCGGGACGCTTTGTTTTAACAACTTCATACACCTCCGGAATCACCATCCCGGCTTTGCGAATCACAACTGTGTCGCCGATGCGGATATCCTTGCGGCGGATCTCGTCCTCGTTGTGCAGCGTCGCGCGGGCGATCGTGGAGCCTTGAACAAACACGGGTTCCAATTCTGCCACGGGAGTAAGCACCCCCGTTCTTCCGACCTGAACCGTGATGGCTCGCAGGCGTGTCTCGGCCGGAGTAATCCACGGCACGGGCTTGTGCACGATCGCATAGCCCGGCGCGCGGCTGCGTCCCGGAATGCGCGCCCAATCCGCCAACGTATTGACCTTTAATACGATCCCATCAATTTCATACGGCAACCGCCGACGCAGGTCGCGGTCCTCGTCGTAATTGGAGACGACTTCCTTTCGATAGACATCAAGCACCTCGTCAATTCCGTGGCAAACCCACCAAAGCTTCTGCGTGGGCAATCCCATTTCGCGCAGGGCCTCAAGCATTTCTGAATGGCGCTTGAACTCGATCCCCTCCAGCGCGCCCACCGCATAAAACACCGCGCGGATCGGGCGCTGCGAGACGAGTTTCGAGTCGAGTTGCTTCAACGCGCCAGCGGTGGCATTGCGCGCGTTCGGAAAAGCTTTTTCGCCCGCAGCAGCCATCCTTGCGTTCAATGCATCAAAGTCCTTGATGGTCATGTAAGCCTCGCCCCGGACTTCGAGCAGCTTAGGCGCGCTCGTTCCCGCACCAGCCGCTTGCAGCCGCGTGGGAATGGATCGGACAGTTCGAAGATTCACCGTGATGTCATCGCCTTCCGTGCCGTCACCGCGCGTCACGCCGAGCGCAAGCCGGCCGTCGCGATAATGCACGCTGACAGAAACGCCATCCACCTTCGGTTCCAGGATGTATTCAATTCGATCACGTCCCAACTGGCGGCGCAGGGTGGTGTCGAACGCGCGCAATTCGTTCAAGGTGTTTTCATCCTGAAGTCGATTGCGCTTCTCGCGGTCAGGTTCTTCCACGCTCGTGGGATGATCACTTGCTTCGACTTTATCGAGTGAGAGCATCGGCACGAGATGCCGCACGCGGGCGAATTTTTCACTGACGCCGCCGCCGACTCGTTGCGTTGGCGACTCTGGAGTGACCAAATCCGGGAAATTCTTTTCGAGCTCCTGAAGTTGTTTGAAGAGCGCATCGTATTCGCGGTCGGAAATGAGCTGCGTGCCGGCGACATAATAGGCGTGATCATGCCGCCGAATTTCCCCGGCAAGTTCCGCGTGGCGCTTATTGGCCTGCTCTGGCGTCATGCCGCGAAGTTAACGAACCGTGCTTCAGCTTGCAGGTGTTTTGTGCGCTTCGGCGTTCGTCGCGCGCCCCACGTTTTACCTGGAACGCAGCATCGGTCGCACGACGTGAACACCGCAGCGCGATGTCCATAACTTCCCACGGAGCCCGTCCATCATGGCTCCATCCCAATCGTATGGATGCGAATGCGTCGATATTCCATCTGTCCGCGATCCCCTTCCAATCCGATCGGCCCGGTTGCGGGCAATTTCATCGCGGCTTCGAGCACCTCGCCGTTGCATGTGCAATGCGCGACGTTGTTGGTCACCATGATCTCAATCTGGTTCCATTCCTGCGGACGATAATTCTTGAGCTGCTTATACGGTCCGGCCAGGGAGTAGTCGCGGCATTGCAATTGCGGGCCCCGGATGAAAATGCCGCTGTCGGCGTTGGGCGTGGCTCGGAACTCAAGCTTCAGGATGAAGTCCTTCGGAAACTCCTCGGTCGTCCACAGTTGCACAATCTTCCGTCCTTCAGGAGGCGTGGTCACAATCAGGCGCCCCAGCTTCGCCACGTAGCGGCCATCCGCGGTTTCTGTTTCATCGCTGAAGCGATTGGTTCCGTAACGCCACCCGTCCAGGTTGCTGCCGTTGAACAGCGGAACAAAGTCGTTCTCGATCGTGAAGTCGTCCCGTTCGCGTTCAAGAAAACCCAGGGTCGAAAAGATCGGGCGCAATGCGGCCGCCCATTTGGCGTAGCCCATGTCGTTTGGATGCAGCAGGTCCGGAAACTCCGAAGCCTTGGCGTCACCGTTTGCGTCGGCAAAAAGCGTCCAGGTTTCGATGAGGGTGACCTGTGGGTCCCCTTTCACTGCGGCCGCATAAAGTTCATTCAAACGTTTGATTTTGGCAGCTGGACGTTTCTTCGACTCCGCACTCGGCATCACCTGGCAAAGAACAATCGGCATCTCGGGGCCGTGCTGTTTGAGCGCGGCGAGGATCAGCTTCAGGTTCGCCGCGACAATTTCCGGATCCGCATTCTCCTCCAGGTCGTTGGTGCCGATCAGCAGCACGACCGCTCTGGGCCGCAGCGACAATACGTCGTCCTTGAGGCGAATCAAAACGCCGCGGGTGGTATCGCCGCTGATGCCGCGGTTGGCGACCTTCATTCCGGGAAAACTAGTCTCGAGGCGGTCGCCCCAGCCTTGCGTGATGGAATCGCCGAGGAAAACGACGGCCCGCTGATCCTGCTCAACACGCTGCGCCCACGCGGTTCGGCGTTCGAGCCAGACCTTCTGAAACCAATCCTGCCGCCGAATCGGCCCCGCGCCCGGCAATCCGTCATCGCTCGCGGGAATGCTGAGCGTCGTGCGGGTTGCTGGCGCGATTGCGGGCGTTTGTGCGACAGCAACCATCGTCAAACAGCAGCAACCGGCCAAGGAAGCCATCGTCGAAAGGATTTTCATAGCGAGTGGCGCCAGCTTGCTGCATTTGCGATAGGAAGCAAGCCCGCCAGGCATGCGGCCGCCATATCTTCTCCCCTCTTCCGAGCGCAGCCGGAGGAGGGGCCGGGGGAGGAGCTTCCTCGCCTCACAAACAGCAGGCGAATCCAATAACCCCTCTCTCCATCTCTCTCCCCGCTCGTGCCTCACGGAGCGAGAGGGCCAAATGAAAGACGGAATCAAGTTTCACTTCCCATGACGCCAATCACTCCGCCGCCTTATCTTCTCCCCTCTTCCGAGCGCAGCCGGAGGAGGGGCCGGGGGAGGAGCTTCCTCGCCTCACAAACAGCAGGCGAATTCAGTAACCCCTCTCTCCATCTCTCTCCCCGCTCGTGCCTCACGGAGCGAGAGGGCCAAATGAAAGACGGAATCAAGTTTCACTTCCCATGACGCCAATCACCGGGCTTA
>Ga0196970_1000723_pt1 | contig 32695 bp, 30 predicted proteins | sample S1v_513CmetaG_FD_148672 | JGI IMG/M metagenome (GOLD analysis project Ga0196970, IMG submission 148672) | Soil microbial communities from Anza Borrego desert, Southern California, United States - S1+v_5-13C | ecosystem: Environmental > Terrestrial > Soil > Desert | place: USA: California... | reverse complement strand
GAAGCTTCCAGCCAGGGGAAGCACGAAGGTCGCGATCACGGCTGCCAGTGCGGTGCGAAGGCCATAGACCGAGCGAACTCGCAGGGCGGCCAGCACGATTCCGACCAGTTCCACGAGCAGCAGCGGGAGCGAGACCACATCTGGGAAGATGGGGGTCGGGAACATCTCGCTAACGGTGGCGGTGAGCAGGGTTGCCACGAACGCCAGGACCAGTGCGATCAGCGCAGTGAGTCTCCATATCGGCCCCATCTGATCACTCCTCGGGTTGGGTGGAAATTTCGCTCTCATCGGAAAGAGTGTTTCGCGGCCGAAAAGGTTTGATCCGATGAGGGCGATACCCGAACGGACCCACCGGCGGGAGGTGCACCGAAACCATGCCGCCACCGAGTCAGCCCCGTGCCGGGACCATGCCGGGACCATGCCGGAACCATGCCGAAGCAATGTCGACACCGAGTCAGCCCCGTGCCGGGACCACGCCGCCACCACGCCGACGCCATGCCGCCACCGAGTTAGCCCCGCGCCGACACCATGCCGACACCGTGCCGAATCCATGTCGACACCGAGTTAGCCCCGTGCCGGGACCATGCCGACACCGGGTCAGCCCCGTGCCGGAACCGCGCCGCCACCATGCCGACCCCGTGCCGACACCATGCCGACCCCATGCCGGTACCATGCCGGTACCATGCCGACACCGTCCCAGACCCGTGCCGCAACCATTCCGCAACCACAACGACACCGCCCGGCGCAAAGGCAAACGGGAAACCCCCCGTAGGAGCAACGGCTCCTCGCAGGGGGTTCTTGGGGACAATGAGACATCTGATGTAATCCCAGAGCACCAGCAGGTGCGTTTCTCGTCCCAGCAGCAGAGAGGCAGGGGGTGAGCCGAGTACCTGGGCCATCGGCTGCAACCCGGTTTGCATGGAGTTGCCGAGCAACTGGATGATGAGTGCTGCGAGGCCGATGAGCAGGCAGACCAGGAGAAGGAGGATGCCTCCCAGTGCGGCAAGCTGGCCCAGAAACCAGGTGAGATCCGGTCGCTTACGTTCTAGCTTGTCGGGCCTTGTTTCATGCAGCACGGTATTCACGGCGCCGGGCAGCAGGGTGAGGGGGAGGCCGGCTGGCGCTGAGCGGAGGCGGCTGAGGAGCCCCTGTGTGCTGTCGGCCGCGGCGGCGCAGGTGGGGCAGTGGGCCAGGTGGGCCTGAAGTTCAGGGGGGAGGCGCAGGTCGCCGGTTGTGAGGGCGTGGTCGAGGGCAGCCTGCACCCGGGAGCAGGCTGGGGTGACAAGGTGGAGTTTCACCGGACCATCTCCTCCGCGTTGGGTGTTCTCCTGATGAGAGACCCGTTGGTGGGGAGGAAGCGTTCGAGAGCAGGTAAGAAAGAGCACGACACACGGGATAGGTGGCGTTCAATGGCATGCAGCGTATCCCAAGCAACCGATGGGAAGTCGGACTTTCGCCCCGCCTATGCCCCCCAGATCAAACTGGCGGCACCCCGCAGGGCCGGGTGCTGATCCGAAGCCCCCACCACCTGGCCGCCAGCAGCCGCCACCCGCTCCCGGAGCGACTCGCCAAACAGGTCCAGGCTCCGGGCAATCTGCCCGCCCAGCACCAGGGCGCCCGGGCGGAACGCCTCGGCCACCGGCCCCAGCGCCGCGGCCAGCAAGTTCCCCCAGCGGTCCCAGAGGGCGCCGGCCTTGGCATCACCAGCCCTGGCCGCCGCAGCGATCTCCTTTACATCGAAACCATGCGTGCCCTCGGGCGCCATCTCCCGCCACAGGCGAAGAATTCCCCGCCGGGAGATCCACTCGTCAATCATTCCGCCCTCAAAGGGCAAGTGATAGACTGCACCGCCCGGGGGGACACCATGACCGTCCTCCACCAGCCTGCCGCCCACCAGGAAGGCGGCGCCGCAGCCGGTGCCCAGCGTTATGGCCATCACCCGCTCCTGCCCCCGGCCGGCGCCGTACAGCGCCTCGCCCAGCGCAAAGGCGGATGCGTCGTTGACAAAGCGGATCGGCAGGTTGGCAGGCAACTGCAGGCGCTGCCGCCACTCCTCGGCCAGGTTGATGCCATAGATAGCTTCATATTTACTCAGCCCCCGGATCAGGCTGACGCCCGCCGCATAGTCGAACGGGCCGGGCATCCCTACGCCGATGCCCGCCACGGGGCGCCCCATCGCCGCCGCTCCGGCCAACTGATCCGCTACGATCGAAGCGAACCGCTCCAGAATCGTCTCGCGGTCCCGGTCGCTGCAGGCGTCGTACTGGCGCGGCTCGCCGGCAAGGCTGCCCCGGCGGTCCACCAGGCCGGCCTTCACCGAGGTGCCGCCCACGTCGAGCGCCACCACCAGGGCGTTATCGGCGGACATAGCTCTTCACCACCTGACAGGGACCGTCCACCGCCTCAACGGTGAACTGGCCGACGGAGGCGGGCACTACCCAGGTTTCAAGGTAGCCGATCTCCGCGGCATCGCCGGCCGCTACCACCCGGGCGCCCTGGCCCTTGACCAGCGTCAGCAGCACGAAGCCGCCGCCGGTCTGATCCGTCATCGACGTTTCGATATCAAGCCGGTTGACGGCGTAGAAAGTCATGGCCGTGCTGCCAAGGTGATACTCTGCTCCGCCTGCCTCCTGCCGCAGCAGCACGGGCTTGGGGACCAGGTGGCGCTCCACCCACTCGGTCCGGCGGGTGAAGTCGATCACCGCAAAGCCGTGTTCCGAGTTAATCGGCCGGGGCTTGCCCGCCAGGTCAGGCCGCAGGTAGTCGTAGACCTTGAAGGTATACCAGTAGGGCGTACTGCTGACTTCCAGCACCAGGTTGTTCGCCCCGCTGCAGTGCAGCGTGCCGGCGGGAATCAGGTACAGGTCGCCGACCTTCGCATCAAACTCGTTGATGTAGTCGGTCACCGCGAAGGGCACGCCCGCTTCTTCGGCGCCGCGGACGGCCTCCCGCAGCCCTTCCTGGGTGGCGGACTCCTTCAGCCCCAGGTAGACCTTGGACCCGGGCTCGGCTTCCACGATGTAGTAGGACTCATCCTGCCCAATGGGTTCGCCGAACTGGTTACGCATGTAGGTGTGGTGCGGGTGGACCTGCAGGCTCAGGTTGGTGCCGCCCATGGTGTCCAGGTAGTTGATCCGGATGGGGAAGAACTCGCCGAACTGGCGGTAGACCAGCTCGCCCATCAGGTTCACGGGCTGCAGCCAGAGGAGCAGGTGAAAGGGGAGGGCAAAGGCGGCGCCTCCGGTCGAGGCGGTCACAGCGTTTTCGGCGAAGACGACTTCAAAGTCCCAGGCGCAGTTGGGCCACGCAGGCGGCAGGTCGGCGACCTCCTTGAGACGCTGGCCGCCCCACACGCCGGGCATAAAGAAAGGCCGGCAGCGGAAGGGCTTGGATGCCAGGCCAGCGACGGCCTCCAGGAGCGCCTGCCGGCTGAGGACCACAGGCTGCGCCTCGTCAGAGCAGTCTGCGTACCAGTGTGCGGCCCGGGGGTCGAGCAGTATGGCACGCTTGTGGGCCTCCAGCAGAGGCCACTCGACATAATAAGCGATCTTGTACTTCTCGCCGGCCGAGAGGCGGCGGTCATCGCCCAGGTTGGGCAGGCCCGCTTCCGTCTGCCGGCGGATGATCTCGGCCCGGGGCAGGTCGCAGTAAATGCCCACGTCCGCCTGGCAAGCGCCGAGGGAATAAGGGCCCGCCACGATCACCACGGTGGCGCGGCTTCGAGCCTCCTCCACGGCCGCCGAAAGTCGGGCGGCGTCAAAGTAAGCGGCCAGGGGCTCGGTGCAGACGCGGCCAAAGACCGGGTTCTCCGTGAGCCAGGGCTGAAAGTGGGCACGAAGCTCCGCGGGGCCGCGCAGATAATCGGCAGTCCAGATCACCTCGCAGGCGGCGCCCCGGCCGGCGGCACCGGTGCGAAGCGCTTCTGTCAGGACCTCCCAGGCGACACCCCACATGCCGTCGACGGCGATCACAGCGGGGGCGACTGCGGCCTCATATGCGATGGACGTCAGGGCGTCCGTGCCGACTTGCGGTGGGGCGCTCAAAGAGACAGGAATGGAAGGGGACGGGTTGAACGGCACCATGACGCCTCCTCAAGCGATAGTTATTTCATCGGATAGAATAAGTACGGTTTGAACGACGGGAAGTCCTGCCCCTTGCCGCGCGCTATTGCCGCCACACCATGGAAAGGTGGGTCGGTGTCTCCCCCGTCTTGACGAACCCCAGGCGTTCGTAGAGGAGGCGGGCCCGGTTGGTCCGCATCACTTGCAGGCTTAGGCTCAGGTGCTTCGAGCCGGCCTCTGCCTGCAGCGCCCGAATCAGCGCCGTCCCGATGCCCTGGTCGCGAAACGCCGGCAGAATTGCCAGGTCCATCAACCTGATCTCCTGCGGCCGGCGGCAGATGATCGCCGTCCCGGCCCGGGCGCCCCGATCGACCAGGATGACGTGCTCTGCGTTGGGGCACCGGCGGCGGTAATAGTCTTCCCGGTCGTGGTATTCCTTGTGAAGGGCCGCCAGGGCAGCCCGCCTGGTGCTGGCAAAGACCTCGAAGCAGAACGCCTGGTCCGCCATGGTGGCAGGAACCATCACCAGCATCAGCCGTTCCTCCTTGTGGCTCCTCGCCCGGTCGGGTTAGTCCAATCTGCCCATCCCCTGGCCCACGGGTTACACTTACAGCCGTATGGCCTGCAGGAGACCACAGGTAGTACAATGCCCATAACATTCCACCACACCAAAGGAGCAACAGACATGAAAAACCTGCAGGGCACCGAGACCCTGGCGAACCTCATGAAGGCCTTCGCCGGTGAATCCCAGGCCCGGAACCGCTACACCTTCTACGCCTCCGTGGCGGCGGGCGAGAACCTGAAGCAGATCGAAGCCCTCTTCCTGGAGACCGCCGAAAACGAAGCTGAGCACGCCAAGCGTTTCTTCAACCTGATGGTCGAAGGCCTCCAGGGCCAGACCCCGGCCATGGTCGACGTCGTCGCCGCCTACCCGGTCGGCATCGGCCACACCCTGGAGAACCTGAAGGCTGCCGCTGCCGGCGAGCACGAAGAATGGACCGAGGCCTACCCCATGTTCGCCGAAGTCGCTGCCAAGGAAGGCTTCCCGGAGGTGGCCGCCGCCTTCCGGATGATCGCCCGGGCCGAGGAAGCCCACGAGCGGCGCTACAGCAAGCTCGTGGCCAACCTGGAGGCCGGAGCCGTCTTCAAGAAGGGCGACAAGGTCTTCTGGAAGTGCCGCAACTGCGGATATATCCACGAGGGCACCTTTGCCCCCAAGACCTGCCCTGCCTGCCTGTTTGACCAGGGCTACTTCGAGATCTTCGTCGAGAGCTACTAACAAAACCATCGGCCAGCCGTCCCACCCGGGGCGGCTGGCCTTTTGCATGCGCCCGCGCTGCCGGCGGTGCGGTACCAGTGTGAAGGGACAGGCATATGCTGACCATGGCGCATGTACGCCAACTATGGGAGTCCCTATGCAGGAGGATGCATCACGATGGGTAATCGCAGCCGTAACCGCAATCGCAACCGCTCTGTCTGCCAGCGGTGCCCGGACCTGGCCAGAATCGTCGGTGGAACCCCTGCGTGTGTGAACGATGCTTGCTTGATCCAGTTGCTCCGGGACGACCTGAACCCTACCATCCTGGGCATTCGGACCGAGTCCCCGCTGGTGCTGCCCGTCTTCTTCTCCATCGAGGAGGGGGTGGGGGCACGCACCCTGAACCTGGGCGAGGCGGTGCTCCGGCAGGAGGAAGTGAACACGGTGATGCGGGTTCTGCGCGAGAACAACATCATCGTGACGGCCCTGCACAATCACTGGCTCTTCGAGCGGCCGCGCCTGATGTATATGCACTGGGAGGCGCGGATGCGGCCTGAGCAGTTCCTGCGGGCCTCCCGGGAAGCCTTTCGGGCTGCCGGCGTCAGCACCCGCCCCCTGTAACGTCAAAAGCCCCGCCCGGCTGCAGACCGGGCGGGGCCTTCCGCGCAGGCTCATCTGACCTGCTTGTAGCTGTTCCAGGTAACGGCACAGTGCCCGAGGGCCAGAACCACCGTCGCGGCCCCCAGCCAGAGCGACCGCCCCCAGAGCGCTGCAAACCCAAAGGCGCACACCGGGAAGACCGCCAGCGGAATGGGGATGAAGAGCACCGGGCGCCAAAGCGTGGCGAACTCCTGGCCTTTCAACACATACCTGATCCAGAGGCTATAGTAGATGACCATACAGATCAGCATCAGGACGGCCCAGAGCGCCCGCGGGCCGGCCAGCCGCAAGGCGTCTCCGGCGAAGATGAGGAGGCCAAAGCAGCCCGCCTGCCCGGCCCGCTCCAGCATCGTATAGAGCATCGGGGCATCCTTCAGGCCGGCCGGCACGTTCCGGGGCGGGAACTTCGTGAAGAAGATCATGCTGGGCAGCAGCATCAAAACAGCGATGATGGTTCCGATCAGTGAAAAGCCCATCTTATTCCTCGATTTCTTGGTTTAGCAGTGTGAACAACTCCCGCATGCCCGGGTCCAGCTCGGCGCCGCTCTCCACCAACCGTCCCAATGCCGCCAGGCATTCCGTCAGACACTCTGCCGCCGCCTCGTCCTCATCGGCAGCCTCCAGGGCCTGGGCTGCGTGCATCAGCAGCCGGACCAGAATCTGCCCATCGGCGATGGATGACGGGCTGAGGCGCCGCAGTTCCCGGGCCAGGTCCAGCGCCTGGTGGTGGAGGGCCAGGGCCCCCTTGGCATCGCCCCGATCCTGGAGGAACGCGGCCAGCCGGGCAGTGATCAGCGCGAGGTCTCGGACCGGCTGAGCGGAACCGGGGGCGTCCTGCCGGAGCTGGCGGCGCACGGCGAGGCACCGTTCATAGCACGTGAGCGCCTCTGCCCCCTGGCCGCGTTCGGCCAGACAGGACCCCAGTTTCTCCAGGCTGACTGACAGATCCCGCAGCGCCTGCGCCGACTGGGGGGCGGCCTGCAGCAGCTGCTCACTCATCTCCAGGCTGCGGCGGTAGCCTGCCAGGGCACGGTCGGCATCCTCGGGGCGGCCCCGCCGGACCATCAGGTCCGCCGCCCGTTCCAGGGCGATGGCGCCGTCCCGCACTGCATCCGTCGACGACGGATTCGCCTTGTAGATGGCGGCACGCACCTCCAGCGAGCCCAGCAGGAGGCGTTCGGCCTCATCGAACCGGCCCTGCGCCGTCAGGATCTCGCCGGCGATGCCGGCGACCAGGGCGTACCCCGCATCACGGCTCTCCTGCTCCCACTGGGCGGCGGCGGCTTGCAGCGGCGCTAGCTCCCAGGTGCGCTCCCGCCAGGCTTCCTTCAGATGCAACGCAATGTCTACCAGGTGCTGTCGCACCAGGGCCATTTTTCTGGTGCGCTCGGTCTCGTCCATCTGCCGCCGCAGTCCGGCGCTTACCGCAGGGTCCATCAGGGCGACCTGCGGCGTTTCGGTCGGCAGGAGCCAAGGTTCCAGTTGGTTATGTACGTCGTCCCACAGGCCGGGATGCTCACGCTCCACCAGCGCCTGCAGCCAGGGCCAGGGGATGCTGTCGGGCGGGAGGAGGGAGGCAAAGTCCAGTACAACGTTGATTCCGGGCAGATCGTTTGGCATCGAAGATTCCCCCGGCGGATGTGAATATGCAGCTACCAGAGGAGGGGAATTCCGTGGGAGATGGCCCCGGACCTCCTCGCCTCGGGCCGCTGAAGGCTTTTGGCCTAGCAATATGATTCATTAGATTAGTGTGATCTGACTGGCCGACGGGGGCATGATTGGTGAGGCTCGCGACAATTGCGCCTGGGAGGTCCTCCACATGCACCGGTTCGCTGCATCCATACTCGCCATCATCCTTCTTGTCAGCACCGCATCCAGTGTCCTGGCGGCGCCTCCAGACTCCGGCCCTTCTGACCCGGCCGAGGTGGAAGCCTTCCTCGACCCCATCTTCGCCAAACACCTCGCGGAATACCAGATTCCCGGTGCCGTCTTCCTCCTCGTCAAAGACGGACGCATCCTCTTTACCAAGGGCTACGGCCTGGCCAACGTGGAGAAGGGGACCCCGGTGGTACCTGACCGCTCCCTGTTTGCCATCGGGTCGGTCACCAAGCTCTTCACCGCCACAGCGGTCATGCAACTGGCCGAGCAAGGGAAGCTGGACCTGCATGCGGACATCAACCAGTATCTGAAGGCGTTTCAGATTCCGGCCACGTTCCCGGAACCCATCACCGCCACACACCTGCTGACCCATACCTCGGGCTTCGATGAAAAGGTCTTCGGCATGGCGGTCAGGAGTTCCGCAGATTTGGAGCCCCTCGGGCAGTACCTGGCGCGGGAGCTGCCCCGCCGCGTTCGCCCGCCCGGGCAGCAGTCGCAGTACAGCAACCACGGCATGGGCCTGGCCGGCCATCTGGTGGAGGCGGTCTCCGGCCGCAGCTACAACCAGTACATCTCCGATGAGATTCTGAAGCCCCTGGGCATGAACCACAGCACCATGGAGATGCCTGCCGAACTGGCCGACGACATCGTGCCGGTCAACGGCTACGTGGGCGACCCGCCCGTTCGGCAGCCTGACTGGTTTCTGAATATCGGTCCGGCCGGCGACCTGAAGGCGACGGCCACCGATATGGCCGCCTTCATGATTGCGCACCTACAGAACGGCGATTACCAGGGCAAGCGGATCTTCCGGGACGAGACCGCCCGCACGATGCATGCCCTGCAGTTCGCCCCCCCATCCTGAGATGCCCGGCGTCGCCTACGGGTTCTTTGAGCGACTGCGCAACGGACATCGGGCGATTGAGCACGCCGGCGACACCCTGGGCACCTCCAGCATGCTGACGTTGCTGCCGGACGAGAACTGGGGCTTCTTTGTCTCCTACAACGGGCCGAAGGGCAGCCTGGCCCGGGAAGAGCTAATCGGCGCCCTGCTGGACCGCTATGCCCCGGGCCAGGTGGCCCTTCCTTCTCCGTCCGAACCGCTCAAGGGAGATGTGGCACGGTACGCGGGCACCTACCTGCTGAACCGGACGCCGCGGGACTCCTTTGCCAAGCTGCAGGGGCTGATCACCTCGTTCCCCGTGGTGGATAATGGCGACGGCACCCTGACCGTGCGGTTCCCCATGAACGCCCTGCCTTCGATGCACTTGGTCCCCGTGGCGCCGCTCTTGTTCCGTACGGATGACGGCCGGTCGACGGTCGCCTTCCAGGAAGATGACCAGGGGCGGATTACGCGCATCTACATACCGATGGTGCTCTTCACCGGGGAACGGCTGGCGTGGTATCAGACCCCTGCCCTGCACATCGGGCTGCTGGCAGCGGTGGCGGTGCTGGTCCTGACCGCCTTTGTTGCGTGGCCGGCGGGTGCCCTGCTGCGGCGGCTGCGCGGACGGCCGTCCCTGCCGGCGCAGGTTCGGGCTGCCCGCTGGCTGGGCTGGACCGTGAGCGCCCTGTTGCTCACATTCCTGGCGGGACTCGGGGTGTTCATGGCTTCGGCCCTCGCGACCGCCGTGTACGGTATCCCCGGTTGGGTAAAGCCCGTGATGGTGGCGGCCATGCTGGGTGCCGCGCTGACGGTGCCTCTGGTCTGGGCGGCCGTGCGGGCCTGCCGGGTGCCGGGGTGGTCGGTGTGGGGGAAGGTGCACATGGTGTTGCTCACCCTGGCTGCCGTGTTGTTCGTGCCTTTCCTGCAGTATTGGAACTTGTTGGGGTTCCGGTTTTAGGGCCGCAGTGGAGGAGCCTGTCTTAACCGGGTAGAATACTCTGCGCCATAGTCTGGAAAGGTGTGAGCGACCAGCATGGGGGAAAAGCCGGAACGCGACGTGGAAAAAGGGTACCCGAAAGAGGAGTTCGTCGCGAAGCTGCGGCGCCTCGCCGATGCCATCGAGAACGGCGAGCGCTTTGAGATCAAAGTAGCTGGCGAGCGCATCTACGTGCCGGCGCGGGCAACCTTCACGGTGGAGCACGAACGGTCCGATGACGAGGAAGAGCTCGAGTTCCAGATCAAGTGGGCACGGGAATAAGGAAAGGGACGGTCCCCCACGGGGGCCGTCTCTCAGCTTTACTTCGACTGCGTCAGCAGGATGGAGTTGACCTTTCCTTCCACGATGAAGAACTGGAGATAGAAGAAGTCGAAGTCCGCCCCGGTGCGGTAGGTGAGTACGCCGTTCTTCAGTTCGCCCTGCGGGCCGTAGGCCTTGCGCACGGCCTCAACGGTGTCACCGATCTTGATGCCACGGGGCGTGGCGCCTTCGCCCACCAGCCGGACCGACCAGACCGTGTCGGACGGTGTCACATACTGCACGGTGACGTGTCCATCGTCATAGATGGCGGTGTACGAGTTCGCGTAGCCCGAGCGCTCCTCTGTGGCGGTGCCGAGCGCGCTGTCGGCCTGGCTGCGGGGGCCGCCCAGGGTGGCGCCGGCCAGGGTCTGGTCCGCCTTGCCCATGGGCGCTGCGCACCCGGGCTCCGGCGAGACCCCGCAAATCAGGCTCGCCCGCTGCAGCAGCACTGCGATTTGTGCCCGCGTCACCGGGTCCCGGGGGCGGAAGGTGCGGTCGGGGAAGCCGCCGATCAGGCCGTTGGCACGGGCGGTGGCGACCCAGGCGTCAGCGGTGGGGGCGATCTGCTTGTAGTCGGTGAACCAGAGCCAGTTGTCCGGGTCGGCTGCCGGTTTCATGCCTTTCAGCTTGGTCAGAGCGACGGCGATCTCTTCGCGGATCGCGGGGTACTCGGGATGGAAGAGCCCGTCCTTATAGCGGGCCATGAAGGGTCCGGCCGCCACGATGTACTCGGCGCTCCAGCGGTCGTTCGTGACGTCCGGGTAGGGGGACGGGTCCGGGTAGTGGCTCAGGCCGAAGGCCATGACCAGCAGCTTGGCCAGCTGTTCCCGGGTTACGGTGCCTTCCGGATCGAACTTGCCGTTACCCACCCCGTTGATCACGCCCTTGGTGGCCAGTTCTGCGATAGCGCCTGCCGCCCAGTGGTCGGCGGGGACATCCGTGAACGGGGCTTCGGTGGATGCGGGGGCTGTGGTCTCTGTTGCCGGGGCCTCAGGGCTGGCCATGCGGGCGGTGACCGGAATCTGCACCGGGGCCGCTGATCCGGCCCGCACTTCGATCGTGCCTATGTACTCCTTGAAGGCGTTCATCTTGGGCGTCACCGGGACCACGCTGATCAGCGCCGTTGTGACGCCTTTGGCGCTGACCGGGCGCACATCGATCCAATCGGCGTCTGTTGTGATGGTGATGTCGGCGGCGGTCGAGAGCGCCAGGCTGTGGTAGGAGATGGCGTACTGCCCCGGAATCAGGGTGCCGAAGTCGACCCGGGCCGGGCTGATGGCCACGGGCGGCGGGGTGGACGGGCCGTTCACCGCCAGCACCACGGGCACGGAGACGTCCGTGGGGTAGCTGGAAAGCTGAATGCGGGCCACCCGCACATCACCGGGGGCCATGCCCCGGGCGCTGACCGTTACCTTGACGGTCCGGCTGCCGAACCAACTGTCATCGTCCAGGGTAAGCCAGCCAGCGTTGACATGGGCAAAGACCGATTGCTCAGCAGCTGTGGTTACCTTGAACGTGGCCTCGGCGGTGGCGTCGGGTGCCACGTTGAGGTAGAGGTAGCCCGGGTCGACGGAGATGACGTAGGTGGCTGCTGAGACCGGGCGGGCGCTGCCGAAGGACGCCAGGGCTGCGACGGCCAGAATCAGGAGGCATGAGATCAGGTGCCTGATGCTGCGTCTGGGCATGAACGTTGCTCCTTTGGTTGGGTAAGTAGTTTGGTGCTTACAGGCCGGTCAGTTGTTCGCTCACCTGCCAGAGGCGGCGGGCGGTCTCCGGGTCCGTGGAGGCCCGGGTCGACTTGACCGGGCGGCACTTGACGAAGTACTTGCCGGTGACCCCTTCCACGTCTGGCGAGGAGGCCAGGTAGATGGAGGTCTCGGCGCCCTGCTCCGGGCTGATGGTGAAGGGCTGCATCAGGCCGATCATCGCCTTCGCCAGCCGGGATGTGCCGGCGAAGTTGGAGCGGACGAAGCCCGGGTGGAGGGCGTTCGCGGTGACGCCCGTCCCTTCGAGACGGCGGGTCAGTTCCACGGTGAAGAGGATGTTGGCCAGCTTCGACTGGCCGTAGGCCCGCCAGGCGCTGAACGACTTCTCGGCCTGCAGGTCGTCAAAGTGAATCCGGGCCCCGACATGCGCGCCGGAGCTGACGTTGATGATGCGGGCCGGTGCGCTGGCTTTGATGGTATCCAGCAGGAGGTTGGTCAGTAGGAAGCCGCCGAGGTGGTTGACGGCGAAGGTGGTCTCCAGGCCGTCGGGCGTAAGCGTTCGCTGGAAGAGGATGGCGCCGGCGTTGTTGACCAGCACGTGCAGCCGGTCATACTTCGCCTTGAAGCCGTCCGCCAGTTGGCGGATCGACTGCTGCGAGGAGAGGTCGGCGATCATCAGCTCCACCCGGCTGTTGCCGGTGGCCTGACGAATTTCGGCCAGCACGGGTTCGGCCCGGCCCCGGTCCCGGCAGACCATGATGACGGTGGCGCCTTTGCGGGCCAGTTCGAGCGCTGTGACTTTGCCGATGCCTGAGTTCGCGCCTGTAACCATGCAGATCTTATCGGACATGGACTGGGCCATGCGTGGTGCCTCCCCGGGTGTTTACTTGATCATGTGGAAGTCGGGGCATCGGAGCCATGCCTCCAGAAACTCGGCATTACACAGGTTAGGAGATTCGGCATTTCACCCGGAACTCCTCGCCCTGTTCCCGTCGCTCCATGCTTATCCATTGTCCGGAAAGGCCCCGCACCCCCTCGCCCGAGGGAGTACGGGGCCTTGGAAGGTCACTAGGCTCCCCGGGCGCCCCGCAAGAGCATCCGGACCAGGGAAACCCGGCGCTGACGGGCCAGCAGTAAGTCCGTGATCCCATGCCCTACAATGCGCAGCCCCGGCCCCAGCGTGGCAAAGACGGCGAAGCCCAGGATGATCCCCAGCGCCTTGACCACGTCCCAGGCGCTCAACTCCGGGTAGAAGGACTCGCCGCCCAGGGCAAAACTGATCGCCCCCGGCCCGACCCAGACGCCCCGGCTCCCAAACCACCACGTAAGGCCCGCGGCCAGCACAAAGGCCACGAGCAACGCGGCCATCGCCAGGAACCAGACCTCCGCCAGGATCATGATGTAGTTCTGACAGCGGCCAAACCCGATGGCCCGGATCGTGCCGAACTCACGCATCCGCTGCATCAGGTTGATACCGATGGTCGCCCGCAGCCCAACGGCGATGATGATCAGCAGAAAGACAACGTTGCCGTTGAACATCATCTTCATCAGCCGCGAGTTGTTGGTGTAGAACGGTGATGCTTCGGCGTAGGACTCTGCTCGCAGCACCGTCCCCCCGGCAAGCAGATACGCATCAAGATCATGGGCGAACCGCTCGGCCCGGGATTGATCTTTCAAGAAGATCTGTCCGGCATCAAACTCGTCGGGGCCATAGCCGAACAGGTCCCGGGCGACGCCGTCGTCCATGAAGGCGTAGTAGTTGTCATACCCCGCACCGTTCGCATAGATCCCTGTGACCTCAAACGTCACCGACTTCCACTCGTCTCCGACCGCCGTCTCCAGGATGATCTGGCTGCCGATGGTCAGCCCTTGTGCCGTGGCACTCTCCTGGCTGAGGGCGACGGCATGGCTGCTGCCCTCCGGCAGGCGGCCGGACACCATCCGAATGGTGCCGGTGTTCAGCAGGTGGTCGCGGTTGGCCTTGGTTAGGCCGTAGGCGATGCTCCGGTTGATCTGGTCGCCCACTTTGGTCTGCACGGAGCGCCTGACCGCCGGGAAGAAGGCTGCCACATTGGAGGACGAGTCGGCCAGATACTGCTTCAGCCGCTGGGTCGCCTGCCGGTTGGCCTCCGCCTGCGCCGGGTCAAACGATTTCAACTTGGTCAAAAAGCGGGCGGCGTCGTTGGGCTTGACCGTCTTCATCTCCGACCAGACGACGGCCACATGGCCGGACTGCAGGTTCAGGTAACCACGGAGCACCTGCCGCGTCACCCCGTTCATGACGGCGTCGCTGAGCAGCAGCAAGAGGGCGGAGACCATGACGGCCAGCCCGATGAGACTGTTTCTGCGCTTCTGCGCCCAGACGTTGCGCAGTGCGATGCGGATCAGTGGCCACATCTGAGGAATCTCCCCTCGCCTTTACGATTCCGCCATCAGTTCGACGGGCCGCAGCGACGCTGCCCGATAGGCAGGCCACACGGCGGCCAGGCATGTAAAGAGGACAATGAGGCCGAAGGGCAGGAGCGCATCGGCAGGTTCCACTTGCAGGACGAACGCCTTGCCCATGATGAAGTCCAGCGGCGGGCTCGGATGGAGCGTCGTGCCGGCCAGCACCCGTGCGACGGCGATGCCAGCCAGTACGCCCAGGGCACCGAACAGGGTGCCGGTCACGGCGATTTCCCCCAGAAAGAGTCCGACGATGGTCCGGCGGCTGTACCCGAGGGCCCGGAGCGTGCCGATTTCACGCCGGCGCTCCACACCGACCATGGTGATCAGATTCATGATCAGCAGCCCGACGATCAGAGCCAGTACGGCAACAAAGCCGTAGAACATCGCACCGTACAGGGCAATCCCCCCGAGGATGAAACCGCCCATCCCCTCACGGGTCGTCATGCGGACATCGCTCGATGCCCGGCCCTGCACAACCGGAGCCAATGCCGCAGCATCCTGACCAGGGGGGAGGAAGGCGATCACATCGGTCACCTGACCGTCCCCATAGCCGAGCAGTTGCTGGGCGGCACCCAGGTCGGTGTAGTTATAGAAGGTATCGAACATGCTCAGGAGGCTGATCTCACCGATGCCGGCGACCGTCGCCGTGATCGGCCCGCCGGTCCCGGCGCCGGCCCCCGGCACCATGACGGTGATCTGGTCGCCGACCTTGACCTGCAGGTTCTCCGCCTGGGACTGGGAGATGAGAATCTCACCGGGGCGGCTCGGGTCCAGGCCCCGCCCCTGAAGGATGGTCATCGCCTGCTGGTACTCGCGGCCAGCCGGGTCCAGGCCGATCAGCATGCCGAAGTCCTGGAGTCCGCCGTTGGCCAGCAGCACGGTACTGCGTACCCGCCTCGCCAGGGTGGCGCCGGGCGCTGCCTGTGCAAAGGCCTGTTCCGCCATGGACGCCTGGGCGGCGGTCAGGGGTGGCAGTTTGTCCCACTCCCGGCGTAGGGAGAACATATCTGCTTCCTGCGATGAGCCTGCCCGGGCCTGCAGATCGCCGGTCAGCGAATCGATCAGCGATCGCTCCATATTCCCCGTGATGGTTCCCAGAAACGCATGCGCAAGCACCAGCAGCATGCCGGAGATGGCGATGAAGACCCCCAGGGCCGCAGAACGCCCCGGGTTGGCCCGGACATTGCGCCACGGCAGGAAGATGATGCTCATCGCCGTTCCTCCCCCGCAACCACGCCGTCTTGCAGATGGACAATGCGGTCCGCCCGCTGCATCAGCTTCGGGTCATGGGTGGAGAAGAGGAAGGTGGTGGACTCCCGCCGGCAGATTTCGTGCATCAGATCGATGATCTCCATGCCGGTCTTGGAGTCCAGGTTGGCGGTCGGTTCGTCCGCCAGCACGATTTCGGGCTTGGTCACCAGCGCCCGGGCCACAGCGACCCGCTGCCGCTGGCCGCCGGAGAGCTCATCAGGCTTGCGGCCGCCCATCGTGCCCAGGCCGACTGCATCCACAAAATGCGCGACCCGCTTCTTCCGCTCCGCTGCCGACACCTCTTTGGTGATTAGCAGCGGCAGTTCCACATTCTCTGCCACCGAGAGTACCGGAATCAGGTTGAAGGATTGGAAGATGAAGCCGATGGTCCGCAGGCGGAACTGGTCCAGCTGCCGTTCGCGCATGGCGCCGGATGACTTTCCGTTGATCAGAATCCGCCCCGCCGATGGGGTGTCCAGACAGCCGATCAGGTTGAGCAGTGTCGATTTGCCGCTGCCGGAGGCGCCCGCGACCGTAGTGAATTCGCCCCGCTCCACTTGCAGGTTGACGCCACGGAGGGCGCGCACCGTCGTCCGGCCAAGCTGGTATTCCTTGGTGACCGCTTCCAGTTCGATTAGTGCCATGCTTTCTGCTCCCAGTGAGGACCCCTTCGGGAATTTCTTTCTTATCCGAAATAATGTTCTGGCCAAACTGCTTATTCTCCTGTTTCTGGCGCTGGGAAGGTGGAACCGGTCCCTGCCTTCCTTCGTCCCAAGAAGAAAGGTAAGCCTGTCCGGAGGTGATCTGCCTGCAACTGCTTCGTAAGCGCTGGTGGCTGATTCCCGTCGTCCTGCCGATTCTGACCTACGCCGGGTTAATCATCGCCGCGTACATAAGCCCGCCGCTGCGCATCGGCGGGTATTCAACCGGGCGCATCCCGGAGCCGGCGGCCGTCATCGAGGTGGAGAATCATGGCTGGTGGCCGGTCACCTTGACGGGAGTGGAGGTCAAAGGTGTCTTGCCGCCCGATGAAGTCGGGGCCCTTACGACAACACAGGGCGAAATGGCACAGATCGCTTCCTTGATACCGCCCAGGTCGCCTGCGGCCAGCGGTGACCTGAAGGGCTGGCAGGTCGGCCCAAAAGAGCGTAGAATCAGTCATGGCGTGCGGCTGAACTGGTATCAGACGCAGGACCTGCGTTGGCTCGACTGCCCTGCCGTCCACTATCGCTACCTGCTCTGGCCGTTCACGGCCCGGGCCAGGAATTACTGCTCGGATACTCTCCGGGGCGCCGCCTCGTACGGCGGCCCGCTGCCCGCCGGACTCGGCGAGTGGGGACCTTGGCAGTCCGTACCGGGTGGCGTTCGCTACCGCACCCAGCGCCTGACCGAGGAGCGGGGCGACGAGCTTTGGATCGAACTGGAGCCGGACGAAGGTGCGCCACAAGTCGGCCTGACCTTGAACCGCTTTGTCGAAGAGCCAGGCGGCGGCCGTGCCCGCTTCAAGATGGGCGTCGTCACGTTGGAAGGCCAGCCTGCTGTGAGCCGGTACTTCACCGTTCCCCTGCGCTGGGGTGAACCCACGCCGGATATTCAGATGGAGGTCGTCTCGTCGCGAGATCTGTAGGATGGTGATATCTGTCACTGTTTGCCGCATCAATCGCGGGTATGCTTACACTATCCAAAGCCCACCAAGGAGGCTAATACCTACATGCGCATTGCCATCCCCGTTGAAAACGGCAAGGTCGCTCCGCACCTCGGCCACTGCGAAAAGTTCTTGGTTGTTGACGTCGAAGAGGGCAAGGTGACCAACCAGGCCGAACTGCCCAACCCGGGCCACGGCCCCGGCGGCCCGCCCCCGGTCTTTGTGGCCAAGCTGGGCGTCAACCAGGTTGTCGCCTGGGGCATGCCGCCCCACGCCCAGGGCATGTTCGCCCAGATGGGCATTAACGTGATCCTCGGCGCCACCGGCGACCCGCACCAGGTGCTGAACGACTATCTGGCCGGCAACCTGAAGCTGACCACCGAAGGCCTCGATGCCGGCGGCAGCTGCAGCCACGGCTAAACGCGAATAACCCCCGCTGGGCTCAGCGGGGGTTTTCTCATTGTCAGACTGTCCGTAGGAACTGCTCCAGGGGCAGGGTTGGCGCCTTTACGCCCTTCTTCACCCGATGATACCAGGCTGTCGCGTAGTACGTTGCGGCACAGAGCCTGTCCACGTCATGGACATTCGCCCGCGGCACCCAGGTAATCATGACCCGGTACCCCAGCCGCTCTGCCCGCCGCAGCAGACGGCCGAGGAGATGGTCCAGCATGGCGCATCCTCGCTCCGGTGCCAGCCGCCAACGGCCGTTGACGTGATCAACCAGGAACTTGCAGTCCGACCAGACCAGGACCCGGCTGCCCGCTGCCGGCCGTACCCTCAGCACCCAGGAGAGCGCCATGATGATGGCCGCGTACTCGGACATGATCGGGCTGGTGAGCGGTCCGCAGCAGACCGGGCGCCCCTCCTGGTAAATCGAACGCCCCTCCCGGAGCACCTCAAAGGCCGCATTGGAGAGGCCGTGGCGGCCCATCTTCCGCCGCCAGTTGCCGTCGCACTTGATGTGGAGGTCGCCCAGGGCCAAGCTGCGGAGTTGCCGCTCCAAGGCTGCGTGGCCACCGCCGCCATCGACGATGGCGGCCGCCTTCTCCCCGGGTTGGGCGATTCGGCCGCCCAGCGACTCGACCTGCGCCTGCACTGCCAACCGATCACCCGTCGCCCCGACAACTTGCACGCCCCGTCCCGCCATCACAGGCGCCACGCGCAGCTCTCTGAGCGTGCGGGCGTAGGCCGCCCGAGCCTCGGCCATCTGTCTGAGAATGGCCGCCTTCTCCTGCTCGAACTGGCTCTCCCGCCCGGCCAGCGCCGCCGCATGGGCGGCCTGCAACTCCCGCAGTTCCCGCTCTGCGGCTGCCACTTCACTCCGAGCCTGGGATACCTCTGCCATTTGCTTCTTTGTCAGTCGGCGGTTCTGCTCCTTGAGCCGCTTGCGGTCCCGCTCCAGGCGCCGCACGCTCTGACGCAGGGCGCTCGTCGTTCGCTCTTTTTCAGCCAGGCTGGAGAGCGATTCCGCCGACACCGGCGCGGCTGCGGCTGCCGTCTCCTGCTGCACCTGTGCGTTTTCGGGTTCCGGATAGACCAGCTTGCGCAGCGTCAGTCGCCCGACGTCACACCAATAGTGATACTCATCGACCCGCTCAGCTGCCCCATGCGCTTCGAGGAAGGCTGTTGCATCTGTCAGCACGCCCAGGTCCCGGGCCACGTTGCAGACCCAGACGATGTCGATCTCCCGGTCGGCCATGGCCTGTGTGAAGCGTTCGGCGGTCCAGTAGTCAGGGCCGGCGCCGGCGTTCTCGTAGTTGTCGTAGCAAACCCTCTGCCCCCACCGGACCATCGCCTCGCGCTTGGTCTCCTGACGCCACTGGCGAAGCAGCATGCGGAGGGCACGGCGCACGTTCGGCTCACTGGGCCCGTCCAGCCGCAGGCCGAACTGGCGAATCCAGCGGACCTGATGATCACGCGCAGCAAATCGGACCATATCTGCAATGACATAGAACCGGGCCGCTTCTTCTTCTGGGATCGCCGCGGCGACAGGGTCGGCGGCGACCAACTCCCGGGCCTTCTGCGCCCCTTCCGGCCAGGTCGGGGCCTGCGGACCTACCAGCAGCCAGTCGGTGGACGTTTTCATGAAGGCGCCCCCTTTCCGCCGGTCAGCCACGACTGCCGCTCGGCGAGGGCGGCAGCCAAGTCCTGCCGGAGTCGCTCCAACTCCGTTATCATCGGCAGCAGTGTCACCTGATGGCGCTGGGCCTGTTCAGTCTGTGCCGCAAGTGCAGCCCGCTCTGCCTCTGCCCGGGCAGTCCGCAACTCTGCCAATTGCAGCGCCAGCGCCTGGAGTTCGGGCCGGGCCTGTTGCGAGCGCTCCCGCAAAGCGGTCATCAGTTCCTTCCGCTGACGACGCAGATGGTGCACCGACTTGCGCATGGCCCGCATCTGCACGTCCCGCAGGTGGAGGCGACGGGCCAGCTTCTCCTGGTCCCAGCGGGTCGGCCGCAAAGGTGGCTCCGGCTCCGTCATATAGCGGTGCATGACGACCTTCGCCATTGCGACGAGGGTACGATGATCTGCCTTCTCTTCATCGCTCAACCAGTCCCAGGTCGGTTCGATCAGGTCCGGGGCGCCATACTGGCGCATCGCCGCAAAGAAGACGGGGGAGGCGGCCTGCTGAATTAGTTTCTCGATCTCGTGCCGGTTGCGCCGCCGGGCGAGGCCCAGCAGAAAGGCTTCGTCTGCCTGCATGGCGCCACGGGCGAGCACGGCTGCGCGCACCTCCGGGTCGCCCCAGCGCCGGAAGAGGTGCCGTCCCAGGCGATATTCGTCAGAGGCGATCTCCGTAGGCACGGTGATGTGCGCTTTCTGCAGCAGCCGCCGGGCATGCACCGCTTCCCCCGAGTCCAGGTAAATGGAGACCATCAGGAAATCCTCGGCTTCCTCCCGGGTGATGCTGGCAGCCTCCGGGCAGGCAGCGAGCCGCGCTTCGGTTTTGTCCGGGTCTTTCCTTGCTGCCCGAATCTCCATACGCGTCAGGTAGCGCCGATGCTTGGCCACTGCCGTCACCTCCCGTCCCTTTGTAGTTCAATACGTATGTTTGAACCTTAAAGTTCGTGGGGAAGGACAGAAAAAAGGCACCCGGTTTTGGCAAACCGGGCGCCTTCCTTATACGTTATCCACCTGCCAGGGGCGACAGGAGCACCAGCTCATCACCGTCGGCGGGCATGTGGTCCCGCTCCACCCGCTGCTTGTTGCAGAGCACGCTGCTGGGCAGCGATGCGGCCATGCCCACCGCTTCGATGATCTCTGCCACAGTACGGGGCTCGGTGAAGGCTACCGTCTGGGGCTCGTGCAGCTTTGGGAAGAACTCCCGCAGATGCCCCTCGAGCCTGACCGTTACTTGCATGACGCTGCCGGGGCGCAGAAGCCCAGGCCCAGTTCCTCAAGCTTCTCGGTCGTCGGGATGCCATCTTCGGTCCAGCCGCGCAGCTTGTAGTACCGGTTCAGCAGGTCATCGACCTGCTCACGGGTGAAGTGCTTGCCAGCGGTGGGGCCCGTCTCATGCCCTTCTTCGATCCAGCGGGGCGGCGGGTTGTCGAAGGCCCGGCCAAAGCCCGGAATATGCCGATAGCTGATCATGCGGGTCAGGTTCCAGATCCGCTCGCTCACCTGCAGCAGCTCATCCCAGGTGAAGGACATGCCGGTGATCGGCTCGATGAACCCGACGTAGCTCTCGGGATCGAGGCCTGCCTCGACCCACGGGAAGCGGCAGCAGCCCAGGGCGTCAAAGAGCGGCCGCACGTGCTGCAGCCAGATGACCCGCTCGGCCTTGCCGTCGAAGTTCTCCCGGCCCGTGGCCACGTCGAAGGTGACCGCCCACGACCGGCTGTGGTTGCCGCCGATGTCGCAGGTCAGGTAGGAGAGCATCATGGCGGGGGCGTATCGGGCTTCGTAGCCGGAGATCTCCAGGCCCTTGACGTGCATGGCGAAGCGCTCGGTGCCCAGGCCCACCTGGGTGGCGGCGGAACGCACGCCCTGGCCCAGGATTTTGCCAAAGCCACGGCCGTAGGCGATGTCATGGAACATGGCGGACGCAGCTTCGGCGTTGCCGAACTCCATGGGCCGGCCCAGGTCCTCGGCGGAGAGGAAGCCCTTCTCGTAGCACTCCATCGACCAGGCGACCACGTTGCCGGCGGAGATGGAGTCGAGGCCGAGTTCATCGCAGACGCCGTTGAGGTAGGCGACCTGCTGGATATCTGTGATGCCCAGGTTGGAGCCCAGCAGGGCGATCGATTCGTACTCAGGGCCTTCCTGCGGCTTTTCGCGGCCGTTCAGCACGCCCTTGCCCCACTTGCCGCAGGGGATGGCGCAGCTGGTGCAGCCCTTGTCGATTTCGGTGACCTTCGCCTTCATGGTGGGGCCGTCGAGGTTCTGGAACCCCTCGATGACGCCGGTCTGGAAGTTGCGGGTCGGCATGACGCCCTGGCTGGAGGCCCAGGGAACCACTTCGGGCGTGCCGTAGGGCTGCCAGGCGGTGAAGCCGGGCTGCTTCATCACCTTGTCCATCATCTTCTCGCCTTCGGCGAGGGTGCGGCGGACGTCATGCAGTTTGACGTCGTGCGTGCCCTTGACGGCGACCGCCTTTACCTTCTTGGAGGCCATGACGGTGCCGACGCCGGTCCGGCCGGCCTGGCGGCCGAAGTCGTGCTGGATGCACGCAAAGACGACGCCGTTGACGGCGGCGGGGCCGATGACCATGATCTGCCACTCTTCGCCGAGCTCCTGCTTGAGGCGGGATTCGGTGTCGAAGGTGGAGTCGTTCCAGTAGGAGGAAGCGTCACGGTAGGTCACCTTGCCGTTTTCGATGACGACAGTGACGGGGGTCTCAGACGCCCCTTCCAGAATCAGCAGGTCGATGCCGGCCTGCTTCAGTTCGAGCGACATGTGGCCGCCCATGTTGGAGTCGCCGTAGCCGCCGGTGGCGGGGGAGAGGGCGCCCATGTGAAGCTTGCCGCTGGAGGAGAGGAACTGGCCCGTGTAGGGACCCGGCGCCATGAGCAGCTTGTTCTCGGGGCCCAGGGGGTCGGTGCCGGGCTGGATCTCATCCCAGAAGGCGCGGGCGATGAAGCCGCGGCCGCCCAGGTATTCCCGCTTCCACTGCTCGGGGACCGGGGAGGCGGAGGCCTTCTTGGAGGTCAGGTCGATGCGCAGAATGTTACCGCCGTAGCCGGGAATCACGGGAATCACCTCCGGGTGGGAATGACGCCGTCGGCGTCGTAGAGGGCGCCGGTGGGGCAGAATTCCATGCATTTGCCGCACAGGGTGCACTTGATGGGGACCATGCCGTTGTCGTCGTGCAGGTACATGACGCCGTGCGGGCATTCCTGGACGCAGATGTTGCAGCCGATGCAGTCTTCACCGTTGATGAGCCAGGCGCCGTGTTCGTTCTGCTGGATGGCATTGGTGGGGCATACTTCGGCGCAGGTGCCACACTGGTCGCAGATGGCGACGGTGTAGCGCCCGGGGGTCGGGAAGTGACCGTGAACTCGGAGTGCGGCCTTTTTCGGGTTGAGCGCGCTCCAGTTGTCGAGCGCGCAGACCAACTCGCAGGCCCGGCATCCGCTGCAGCGGTCAGCGGCGAGGGCGAGCTTCATAGGGAATGCACCTCCATGCGGGTGGTATGCATCTGTGCATAAATTCCCGCCGAAGGGAGGCGACCCCTGCCGAGATCGACGTAGTTGCTCAAGATGATACTTAGTGTCTAGTGGGCGTTTTGTGAGGTTGACCCTCGGCTGCGCCTGTGGAGGCAGGTAGGGGTCCGCGGCGCAGCAACTTCCTCCGCCGCTAAACTCGCATTGTGCTCGGAAGTTGCTGCTTGTTCCCCGGTTTCTGCGTTTGGGCGGCCTTCGGCAACCGCCCAACCTGGGCACCGACGTCCATTCACCCCTACCTGCCCCCGGAGGCTTCTGGACAACTCCGTCTTAACCTTGCGGCGGACGGCCCCATCGAGGGGCCGTCCGCCGTCAGTGCCGGGCGCCGCTTCGGCTGGCCAACTTTGCCCGGGCCGGTCGGCCCGACTCTGCCGGGCGCCGCCGGCGGGCCCGCGAGGCCTCCTGTCCCGGGTCACAGGGGTTCCGAAGGTTTTTCACCGCCCCCCGCGGCAGTGGGTGGGAAAAGTGCACCGAACTGCTACGTTTTGGGGCTCTCTTCGGGGCTACCGGAAGATGTGCACGTGTCGAATTCGGGCGCAATCCGTAGATATCTCGGAGACCTTGGCGAATCATGGCTCGCATCGAGGCTCGGCGCCTTGCCCGACGGTCTGATTCCGTGACATTTGCCGGCTCCTCGGGTGTCCCACCGTGATCATTGTTTCCGAAGTAAGGGTCAGACCGGCGACCCGCCCTTGACGGGCCCAGCCAAGGCCACGCCAACCCACGGACCCTCCAAATCATCCGGCTCTCTTTTGTTGACTTGGCCCGTCCGTGCGTCCACGAAGATCACTGTGGTCGTCGAGTTGATCAGGATATTGACCTGCCATTGCCCCTCCAGAAACACTGGTGGGGGAATCTCAACAAGGTCCTTTGCCTCCGGTAAGTTGCGGACAATCTCCATGACCTGCTCAGGTGTCACAACCCGTAGAGGAACCTCCCGAACATCAATTGCAGAAATGACTTTGCGGTCACTCAGAGTAGTGAACGAGACAACACCCTGTAACCCCACAGCACGATTCAGACGTTTCCCGGAGGGGCTGACTGTGTTTCCCCAAATGGAGAACGTGCCGCTGCTAAGTCCTGTCTCGTACTTCCGATCCAAGTAAAACGTCATTCCCTCTGGAATGGTGCGTTGCCATTTCGCGTAAAACGCCTCACCAGTCCGATCGACCGCGAAGTATCTTTGCGTCTCCGCGGGGAGACGCAGACCGATCGTATTAAAGGCTGCAATCAAGACGGCCCAATCCTCTGCTGGATAAGGAAGATCCTGTGCGGCTGGACCGTACGCAATCTGCACCAGGTCCATTTGACCGTCATGGTACCGATATTTCTTCAGCAACGTATGGCGGACGGGGTCATGCATTCGATAGGGGATGACGACGGTCTGCGTCGGCCCTTCGAAGGACGGATGCAACCCAACGGAGACCAATTCTGTGGGTAGGCCGTCCCATGCCAGACGCTGAAAGCTGCGAGTCCTGGCGTCGTATGCAAACGCCTCGACCAAAGAGCCAATGCTTCCGCCGGTTTCCCTGGTGGTTACCACCACGGGTAGCGGGCCGCCTGCGTCAGCGACCAAGACGCTGTGGACGGCAGGAACACCGGCTGTCCCGAGAGGTAACAAGAGCGTCCGACCGTCTCCCATAACGGCACGTGCCTTCACGTAGCCTTGGGGTTGATGAAGGTCGCCAGTGAGCATATCAGTTCGACCGTCGCCGTCGAAATCCACAGTGGTTGGCAGTATGAGCGCCGAATCTTCGCTGCGCATCGCAACTTGTTCAGGTTGGCATGCAAGTAACATAAGAGCCATACCAAACCGCAACGATGCCTTGAGGAACACCATCCGCACCTCCCTAAATTAGTATCGGATAGACGACGTCCTGTAACTCTTGCGTGGGATGGTCTTATCGGGAGGCGCCCATCCCAAAGAGCAGGAGCCTGCAGCGCCACGGGTGAGTGACCTTGCAGGCTCCTATTCATGAACGGTAGCAGACGTCGCCCGTTGTGTCTCCCGACGGGTGACCGGGACCAGGTTACGGCATTGTGGCTACCCCGGGGCCAGTGTAGACCCGACAATACTTCCCGTGCATGCAAACCCAGCGCACGCCCACCGCACACCGGCTGCACGCCCTCTGCACACCCATCCCTGGGTCAGCCGCGGGCCCAGGCGGGCAGGGGCAGGATGGTCTGGCCCAGCAAGGTGTCGCCTTCGTAGGTCAGGTGATACTCGGCCGGCTCCGCCCCGGCCAGCATTGGGCGCAGGAAGCCCGGGATGTTGGAGACCACGTCGAGCTGGCCGCCCAGAACCTGGTCCACCGGGTACCAGGCGAGGACCCCTTCCTCGGTCTCGCCAACGACAGAACGGGGCTCTGCTGAGGGCGGCAGTTCAGCGGTAAAGCCATACATCCCGGCCTTGCCCTCGTAGGTGTGGCCTGCCCACGTCACGATCCCCCCGAACCGGGCGCCGGGCAGGGTAATTCCGGTCTCCTCTTGCACTTCACGCAGCACACAGGCCAGGGGCGTCTCGCCTGGCTCAAGCTTGCCCCCGACCCCGTTGAGCAGCCCGGCCAGCGGCGGAAACCGCCTGCGCAGCAACAGCACCTGGTCGTTGTGGCAGATAAAGCAGATCGTATAGCGCAGCGACTCCGCCAAGCGGAACCCCTCCCAAAGTGGGTCACATACGGCCCCATTCTATCTCCTTCAGACAGGGTTGTACATCACCTCGCCTACCGCGCACATCGTAGGGTCCTGATCGGAGAATCTGCCGCCCGAGAATCGGCACCCGTCCCGATGACGCACCCCCGGCCTTCCTTGCTACACTCTCAATAAGGAAGGAAGGGGAAGATCGTATGAAGCCGGTGATGCGGCTGAAGATGGCCCGCCGGGCCCACGTATCTGCCCGGCATGACCCGGTTCGGCTCCATGCGGTGGTCCCCACCATCGTCATCCACCTTGTCATCGCCGGCATCAACACCACCGCCGCGCTTGGCATGGGCACCGCCCCGGACCCGGCCCTGGCCACAGGCCTGGCCGCCTGCGCCCTGGGCCTTCCCGTCGTGGGCCTGGCCCTGTCGCTGGCCGGGTGGATGCGCACCGGTGCCGCCATGGTGGTGCTGACGTACATCAGTTGTGCGGGTCTGGGGCTGTTCAACTTCCTCGGCCTGGGCGCCCTGGAGACGGCCCTGCTCAGTCCCGCGACATCCTGGAAGATTGCCTACTTCGCGACGGCTTTCATGCTGCCGCTCCTCCAGATCAAAGGGATCCTGGAAGCTGGAAAGGTTCTCCTGGCTGACCACCATTAAAGCAAACTGCGCAGACCCGCCGATCACCCGGGCGGGTCTGTGCGCGTTCACTTTAGCCCAGGGCGAGGAGCTGATCAATCTCCGCCATCTGCCGGGGCGAGAGCGGGCCGAAGGCCAGCGCCCCGGCATTCTCCTGCACCTGCGCCGCGTTGCGGAACCCGGGAATGGGAATGTTCCGCTCACTGCGCGCCCAGAGCCAGCCCAGGGCGCCTTGCGCCAAGGTCCGCCCGCCCTGGGTCAGCACCTCCCGCACCGCCTGCAGCTGTTCCAGCCGCCGGGCGAAGACCGCCCCCTGGAAGAAGGGCAGGGTCCGGCGCCCATCCTTGGCATCGAAGGTCTCACCGGGGGACATCTTGCCGGTCAGCAGGCCCATGCCCAGGGGGCTCCGGTTGATGGCGGCCAGGTCGTGCTGGTCGCAGAGCGCCAGCATCCGGTCGTTCCGCACCAGCAGGCTCATCTCCACTTGCACGGCCGCACAGTGCGGACCCTCGGTGGCAAAGACGGCTGCCCGGTTCGGATCGTCGGTGGACCAGCCGTATGCCCGAATCTTCCCGGAGCGGACCAGGCGCTCCAGGACATCGACGACATGGACCGCATAGTCCGGCAGATAGTGGGGTAGATGGAACTGATACAGGTCGATATAGTCGGTGCCCAGGCGGCGGAGGCTGCCCTCCAGCGCCCGGTGGATGTACTCGGCGCTGGCGTCCATGCCGATCATACGCCGGGTGTGCTCGTCCGGCACAAGGCCGAACTTGGTGGCAAGAACGACTTGCTGCCGGCGCCCGGCCAGGGCCTGGCCGAGGATGCGCTCGCTGTGGCCGCAGCCGTAGATATCTGAGGTGTCGAAGAAGGTGACCCCGGCGTCCAGGGCCGCGTGAATGGCCCGGATCGATTCGGCATCGTCGACCTCGCCCCAACCGAAGTGACGTGCTCCACCGTCTACCGAGGCCATGGTGGGGCCGCCGATGGCCCAGGCGCCCATGCCGAGGGCGCTGACCTCCAGGCCTGAGCGGCCCACTCTGCGTACAAATGACATGCCCGATCCCTCCCGTGCTGATCTGCTGGCGTGTTGCCATCATCATCATGGGGGATCGGGCTGTTTCGCGTCGTCTATCGAAAGATAGATTCTGGGCGCAGGAGGCCCAGTTGCTGCCCGGCCGCGATGGCCTGGGTGCGGCTGCGCACGCCTAGCTTCTGGTAGATGCGGTGTGCGTGGGTCTTGACGGTGCCCACGGTAATGAAGAGCGTTTGGGCGATCTCCTGGTTGGAGCGGCCTTCGGCCAGGAGGCGGAGGACGTCGGCCTCCCGGTCGCTGAGGGGCTCGGCCAGGCTCGAAGCGACGGCGGGGGCGGGGGCAGCGACCGGGGCATCATCGATGAAGAGGCGGACCCAGCCTTCGGGCTTGGCTTCCGCTCTGGCTGCGCGCAGGGTGACCGCGGCCTCGGCCTGACGGTCCACTGCCTCCAGGAGCAAGGCGAGTGCGACGGCTGCCTTGAGGGCGTTGCCCCGCCGGCCGATGCGCCTGGCCCGCTCCACCAGGCGGGCGCCCAGGCCGAGGCCTTCCTCTGCCCGACCCGTGACACGCAACACAGCAAGAAAGGTCAGGTACTCGGTCAGCCGTTCCGTGGTGGGCAGGTCGTCCGGCTGCAGTCCAGCGCTTTCGGCCCAGGCCACGGCCGTGGGCAGGTCGCCCAGGCGGAGGGCGATCTGGGCCCGCCAGGCGCCGGTCGGGGCGTAGGGGGCGCCCTGCTCCAGGCGGCGCAGGGCGTCCCGGGCAGGAGCCCCGCTGCCGCGGGCGGCGAAAATCCGGGCCTGGGCCAGCAAGGCGCTGGCAATGATCTTCACTTCGCCGCCTCGTTCGCCCAGGGTGAGGGCCCGGTCCGCCTGCTCCAGGGCCAGGTCCAGCCGGTCCTGCTCAAAGTGCAGGTGGGCCAGGGCGGCATGGATGGTCCCTGCGGCGGGCAGGTCGCTCCAGCCCTGCTCTCGGGCGAAGGCAAGCGCGTCCTGCAGCATTCGCTCCGCCTCCCGGAGCCGGCCCTGCCCCTGCCGGACCCCGGCCAGATGCTGGGTCGCAAAGAGGGCCGTGCGGGCATTTCCCGCCTCCGTCCCCAGGCGGGCGGCGGCTGCGAACGCCTCGGCAGCCGCCCGCGGGTTCCGGTGCGACAGGGCAGAGCCGATGGTCATGGACAGGTCGCCCCGCAGGTTAAGCGCCTCCGCCGGCAGGAGCGCCAAAGCCCGCCGTGACCAGCGGACTGTGGCAGCCTGGTCGCCTTTCATGGCGGCGACCCTGGCACGGATGGCCGCCGCCTCGCCCCGGGCGCCGTCCCCGGGGGTGGAGGTGAGGCGCAGCCGGGCCTCGGCAGCTTCCAGGCGCCCGGCGTGGGCCAGGACCCAGGCCTTCAGCAGGCCCAGCCCGGGGCGCCGCCGAAGCGCCTCCTCGGATACGCCGTCGAGCCAACGGCCCAGCGTCACCAACTCCCCCCGCTGCCAGAGCACCGGCCCGTAAGTCTCTGCCAGGTCGGCCACGAGGGCGGCGTCGGCGCTTCGCAGCGCATGCTCGGCCGCCTGGTGCGCCGCGCCCTGCGCCCAGTACCACCGGGCCGCCCGCCCGTGCAGGACGGGCGCCAGACGCCCCCGGGCGACCCGGGCGCCCAGGTGCCGCATCAGCAGCGGATGCAGGCGGTACGCTCCCTCGGCGGGGCCATTCGGGAGCACCAATCCCGCTTCTGCCAGCTCCGCCAGGAGTGGCTCCGCGTCTGGCAGTCCGGTTACCGCTTCACACAACGAAGCGTTCAGTTCACCCAGCACCGCCGACTGCTCGAGCAGCTGGCGGGGCGCGGCAGACAGGTGCCCCAGCACTTCCTCGCGCAGGTACGCGTCGAGGTCAGCTGTGGCACCTGCCACTTCCGTCCCGCATCGGGCCAGCAGGCTTACTGCTGCCGGCCATCCGCCAGTTGCCGCCAGCATACCGGCCACATCGCCCGGGCGGACCAACCTGGCTACTTCAGCAGCGGTCAAGGCAAGGTCACCGGGCCCCAGCCGCAGCAGGGCGCCCTGCACCCGCAGCCGGGCCAGGGGGATGCGCGGCGCCTGCCGCCCGCACAGCACCACGTGCAGGCCCGGAGCCAGCCGCTGCACGGCTGCCCCCAGACTCGCCAGCGTCGCTGAATCGGTTAGCATGTGGCAGTCGTCCAGAATCACCCGGCAGGGCAGGGGCAACTGACGGAACACGGCGTCCACCGTGACCGGCCCGCCGCCCAGAACGGTCAGCCCGCTTCCCTCGGTCAGGGCCAGCGCCAGGCCCACGGGATCATTCGCCCACGGCGCCAGCGTCACCCACACCACTTGCCCGCCCTGCGCCGCTGCCCACTGGCGGAGTAACTCCGTCTTCCCAAAGCCGGCAGGCGCCGTCACCACAACAACCCCCGGTGACGGCGCCCTGTCCAACATCTGCAGCAAATGTGGACGCTCGATCATTATGCCACGTACCCCTTCGGCCCGACCTTCACATCGAAGCCGCCCATGATTGTCAGCGCCCGGACCCGGACCACCGGCCCCTCGCCGGCCTCAATCAGCGACCGGGAGATCAGGCCGCCGCCGTCCTTGCCCAGAATCTTGACCCCGCCCATCAGGGCGGTCAGTTCACATACGACCTTCACACCCGGGGGAACCCGCAGGTCGCCGCCGCCCATCAGGGCGTAGACGTCGACCAGCACGTCCTTTTCCGGCAGACCGGCCTGCGTCATGTCGATATCGGCACCGCCCATGATGTTGATGATCGACATGTCATCCCACGTGGTGCGGGAATCCTTGTTGCCGGACATGATCGCCACGTACGTTTTCGCTCCGGGCCGCCGAATGCCGCCGGTCATCATGCTGATGCCGATGAAGAGCAGGACCGCCGGTACCAGCAGCTTCCAGAAGACCGACAGCTCGACGTACCACCAGCCGTGGATGTTGCCCAGCACGGCGGCAAAGACCAGGGTCAGAACCATGTTGATGGCCAGGCTGCCCCAGAGGAAGCCCCGGGTGCCCGAGCTGCCCCGGAAGGCCACCTCAATCATGCCGCTGAGACCGAAGTAGATGGGGATGACGGGCCAGTAGAGAATGATCACATCGCCCAGGTCGAAGGTGGCGATGCTCAGGTTGTTAAGCAGCCAGCTGACGCCCAGCACCATCAGCACGATGCCCCAGAAGAAGCGGCCCGAAGTAATGCGTGACATATTTGTGCGACCTCCCTTACTCGTAGCGAACCCGCAGCAGGCCGGCCGTCATGAACACAGCCGTGATCCCCAGCAGCACCGCCAGCGGCAGCGCAATCCCTTCCCAGGCGCCGCCCCGCAGCATCACTTCCCGGAACCCATCGATGGCCCACGCCTGGGGCGTCATGTAGCCGATGCGGCGCATCGTATCGCTGACCATGCTCAAGTCCCAGTAGGCGCCGCCCAGCATGGCCGTGGCGTTGATGAACAGGATGCCGATCGACATCTGCTGCTCAAACGTCTTTACGATGCCGGCCAGGAAGAGGCCCATGCCCGAAGCGCTCAGCACCGTGCCGGCGCCCATGGCGAAGAGAGGAAGCATGGGTCCCCAGGAGACCTGGAACAGGAACCGGGTCGCCACCACCAGGACCGTGAACTGAATCATGCCCGTCAGGAAGAAGCTGAGCAGGTAGCCGCCCATGATCGTCACCCGGGAGTTCGGGGTGGTCAGGAGCCGGCCCCAGGTGCCGTGCTTCCGCTCCGTCAGAATCACGCCGCTCATCATGAAGCACTGCATCATCACGAAGGTGACCGTAAACCCGACCGAGGCGCCGGTGGCGGCCGTGAAACCGGTCTTCTCCACCACCGTGCGGGTCACCGCATGGGATGTCACCGTGGTCGACACGTTCTTCCGCTCGGCGACGACCTTGGCGAAGGCTGCTTCCACCTTGGCAGCGTCGCTCCGGTCGGCTTCGGGCAGGGTCCGGAGCGCCAGTTGGTAATCCTGGCCCAGCCGGGCGATCAGGCCCCGGATGGTGGGACCGACGCCCATGTACGTATTGCGCCCGGGCACAGCGAGCAGCTGCACATCAGGCGCCTTGCCCGCAGCCAGATCGGCACCGAAGGCGGCGGGAATCACCACGCCGGAATCGACCTTGACGTCGGCGAAGAGCTTCTTCATCTCTTCGGCGGTGGCGGTCTGCACGCTGATCGTCGCTTCGGCATCCAACTGGCTGATCAGCTGCCTGGCAGCAAAGCTGCCGTCGTGGTCAACGACAACGATGGGATAGACGTGGCTGTCGCTGGCTGACCCGCCGGCACCGCTCATCAACCCGCCGAAAATCAGTGTCAGAATCAGCGGCATGCCAAACATCGTAATCATGGCGCCCTTGCTCTTGAAGGTGGTCCGCAACTGGAGCAGGGCGATGGAGATCATTCTGCGCATGAAGCTTACACCTCCTTACTTGGTTGCCATGCGCCAGGCGCCTACGCCGGCGGTGACGACACCGATGGCGCTCAGCACGGCGACGGGCGTCCACAGGTAGCTGATGCCGAGACCCGACATTTGGTCGAGGAAGCCCTGGAGGGCCCAGTAGTTCGGAATGAAGCGGGCGACCATCTTCAGTCCTTCGGGGAAGAGGAAGATGGGCAGCATCGAACCGGAGAGGGCGGCGAAGATCATCCCGATGGTGCCGGTGGCGCCATCTGCCGCACGGGGGTCCTTGAAGAGGCCGGCCGCTGCGGTGCCGATGCCCGCCGACGCCATGGCGAAGGCGATGCCCAGGAGGAGGGCGGCGCTCCAGTTGCCCCAGTCGACTTTGTAAAGCAGCCGTGTGCCGATCATCAGAATCACGAACTGGGCCGTGACGATGGCCATGTTGCCCAGGACCTGCCCGGTAATCAGCGTCGCTTTGGTGGTCGGGCTGATCAGAATCCGGGCGAGGGTGCCGTCGTGCTGTTCCTGGAGGATATCCTTGGCCCGGTTAAAGGCGGTCATGACCATGAACATGATCGCCATGGCGGCGGCGTAGTACTGGATCGCCTTGACCGGCTTGGCGCCGCTGGGGGCGACGGTAATGGTGGGCAGTCCGGCGTTGATCTGTTCGACGATCTGCTGGGACTGCTCGTGACCGATGAGGTGGGCGGCCAGGTTGCTGGTGGTGACCTGCTCGGTGAAAGCACGCACAACCTGATCGACGATGTCGGCGAAGGTCTGCTGGCCGGGGTCGGAGTAAATGTCGATGTTGGCGGCCTTGCCGCTGAGCACGTCGGCGGAGAAGGTGGCCGGCACGAAGATGACCGAGACGGCTTTGCCTTCGGCTACCGTGGCCTTGGCCGCTTCGAGGTCGGTGGAGGTGGACAGGTTGATGATCTCCTTGACGTCATCGCTGAGGAGGACATCTTCGGCCAGCAGCTTGCCCAGGTTGGTGGCGGGCACCTTCTCCAGGACCGCCGCCGGGGTGTTCGGAGGCATGGCCGGCTTTGCGTCCTTGTCGGCGTTGACGATGATCACATCGAATGCGGGGATGCCGCCGCCGTCCATCATGTTGCCGAGGGCGGAGCCGAGGATGCCGATGAGCACCATGGGCATCAGGAGGAGCACGATGAGCGCCTTCTTGTCCCGGAAGAGCCGGGAGAGGGCGTTCCAGGCGATGATCAATACCTTG
>Ga0196970_1000722_pt1 | contig 32742 bp, 40 predicted proteins | sample S1v_513CmetaG_FD_148672 | JGI IMG/M metagenome (GOLD analysis project Ga0196970, IMG submission 148672) | Soil microbial communities from Anza Borrego desert, Southern California, United States - S1+v_5-13C | ecosystem: Environmental > Terrestrial > Soil > Desert | place: USA: California... | reverse complement strand
CGGACCTGTCCGACATTGCCGAGGCCATGGCGATGATCGAGGCGGCGGTGGCCGACGGGCGGGACACCCTGCAGTCCGACCGGTTGTTCCACGTGCGCATCGCCGCGGCGGCCGGCAACCCGGTGCTGGTGTCGGTGATCGAGGGGCTGTGGGCGCGCATGATGGCGGCCCCAGTGTTCGTCACCCTGCGCCGCCGCACCGGCCTGACCGACTACGAGCCCTCGATGGTCACCGACCACTCCCGCATCCTCGACGCCCTGCGCCGCCGCGATCCCGTTGCCGCCCGCGACGCCATGCACGCCCACCTCGGCCAGGTCGAGGAGGTGATGCTGTGCGGTGAAAGCAACGGCTGATCCTTCAAGGAGACTCCCCATCATGGAACAGACCTGGCGCTGGTTCGGCCCGAACGACGTGATCCGGCTCAACCACATCCGGCAGGCGGGCGCCACCGGCATCGTCAACGCGCTGCACGAGATCCCCTACGGCGTCGTCTGGCCGGTGGAGGAGATCGAGAAGCGCAAGGCGATGATCGAGGGCGACCAGAGCCTCGGCCTGCGCTGGAGCGTGGTGGAGAGCCTGCCGATCCACGAGGACATCAAGATCGGCGAGGGCGACCTGACGCCGCTGTTCGACAACTACCGCCAGTCGATGCGCAACCTGGCGCAGTGCGGCGTCAAGATGATCTGCTACAACTTCATGCCGGTGCTGGACTGGACGCGCACCGACCTGCGCGCCCCGCTGCCCGGCGGCGGCACGGCGCTGCGCTTCAACGCGTTCGAGCACGCCGCCTTCGACGTCTACATGCTGGAGCGCCCGGGCTCGGAAGCCGACCACAAGCCCGAGGTGCTGGCCCGCGCCAGGGCGTGGTTCGACAAGGCGTCCGAAAGCGACAAGAAGACGCTGCTGGACAGCATCATGTCCGGCCTGCCCGGCGCCTTCGACCGCTACGACGTGCCGGGCCTGCGCCGGATGATCGCGCGCTTCAAGGGCATGGACGCCGCCGGCCTGCGCGAGCGCCTCGCCCACTTCCTGCGCGAGGTGATCCCGACCGCCGAGGAGGTCGGCATCCGCATGGGCATCCACCCCGACGACCCGCCGCGCCCGCTGTTCGGCCTGCCGCGCGTGGTGAGCACCGAGGACGACCTCGCCCACCTGCTCGACGCGGTGACGTCCGAGGCCAACGGCCTGACCTTCTGCACCGGTTCGCTGGGCGCCGGGGTCAACAACGACGTGCCGGCGATGGCAAAGCGCTTCGCCGACCGGGTCCATTTCGTGCACCTGCGCAACGTCGCCAAGGAGCCGGACGGCTCCTTCCAGGAGGCCGAGCACCTGGGCGGCGACGTCGACATGGTGTCGGTGGTGACCACGCTGCTGGAGGAGCAGAAGCGCCGCAAGGACGCCGGTGACCCGCGCTGGCGTCTGCCCTTCCGCCCAGACCACGGCCACGAACTGCTGGACGACGTGGGCAAGAAGACCCACCCCGGCTACCCGGCCATCGGCCGCCTGAAGGGCCTGGCGGAGATCCGCGGCGTGATGACCGCCGTGGCCAGCCTGAAGGGGTTGCCGATCTGATCGTCAGTACACACTTGAAGGGCGTGGCCCCGCGCCGGCGAACGCGCGGCCGCCCCCTTGATTCGTAGGGCTACGGACACCAAATAAGGTTCCTTCCCGACATCCCTTATCACGACCACGGCTGGCCCCGAGCCACCCTCCGGTCCCGTGCTTCGCCCCTCTGGCCTGCGGCTGGCCATGGCGGACCCGGACGGATTTTCTACGGGGCGTTTCGCGGATGTCGGAGCGGGAGACGTGCATTGGCCGAAACGCTGGTATCCGACGACCCTCTGAACCTGTACCTCAAGGACGCCCGCAAGTACGAGTACCTGACCCCGGCCCGCGAGCAGGAGCTTGCCATCCGCTGGCGGGACCATCAGGACGCGCGGGCGCTGGATGCTCTGGTGGGCAGCCACCTTCGCCTTGTGTTCAAGATGGCGAAGGGTTTCCAGGGCTACGGGCTGCCGCTGTCCGACCTCGTTGCCGAGGGCAATGTGGGGTTGATGACGGCCGCCCGCAAGTTCGACGCCGATAAGGGCTTCCGCTTCGCCACCTACGCCTCGTGGTGGGTGCGCGCGGCCATTCAGGAATACGTGCTGCACAACTGGTCGCTGGTGAAGATCGGCACCACCGCGGCGCAGAAGAAGCTGTTCTTCAGCCTGCGGCGCCTGCGCGCCCGCATGCAGGAGCTGGAGAGCGGCGACCTCTCGCCCGAGGCGGTGACCGCCATCGCCACCGAGCTGGACGTCCCGGAGGCCGAGGTGGTGGAGATGAACCGCCGCCTGGGCAACGACCGCTCGCTCAACGCCACCCTCAGCGAGGACGGCGACGGCGAGTGGCAGGACATGCTGGTCGATGAGCGCTCCAGCCAGGAGACGCTGCTGGCCGAGTCCGAGGAGCGCCAGCAGCGCGTGCGCTTCCTCAAGCTCGGCCTGGATGCGCTGAACGACCGCGAGCGGCAGATCCTGGTCGCCCGCCGCCTCAGCGACGAGCCGGTGACGCTGGAGGAGCTGAGCCAGCGCTTCCACGTGTCGCGCGAGCGCGTCCGCCAGCTCGAGGTGCGGGCGTTCGAGAAGGTGCAGAAGGCGGTGATGGCGCAGCAGCGCGCGCTGACCACCGCTGCGCATCGGGCGATGTGACGTGCTCGAACCGGGCCCCCACCCTAGCCCTCCCCCACTTCGCGAGGGAGGGGACCGGCTCCTTCCCCCGCGAAGTGGGGGAAGGCTGGGATGGGGACCGACGAGACCACTCACCCACAAGCTAAAGCACAGCAATTCCCAAGAAAAAATGCTGCGGCGCGCAAAACAGCGCCTTGCACGGCCGCCCGAAGCGGCCATATAGGGCGTCATGCTTCAACAACGGAAAGGAGGTGATCCTGTGTCTCATTGCTCGAATCTGCGACCGTTCGTCGCCGTGACCAGGATTGTCGCCTTCGGCGGGGTTCACCTCCTCTGAATTCGGCACGATCGCGGTCCGAGCGGATTGCGGTTTGACAATGGAAGGGCCGCCGGGCTTGCCGGCGGCCCTTCTTTGCGTCCGGGCTACCAGATCGTCTTCGCCAGATCGTTGCCCCGCGCCGCCAGCTCGTCGAGCAGGCCGCGCGCCTGTTCCTCGTCGGTCCAGCGCGCCACCGTGTCGATGCCGGCGGGCGTGTCCGGCTGGCCGGCCCGGTCGCCATCGCCGCGCACGTCGTAGACCTGCCCGTTGCGCACCTCGACCACCGCGTGGCGGCCGCCGTTCTCGACCAGGCGGAAGCTGCCCTTCTCCTCGATCACCCTCATGTCGTCCCCATGCTGCGGTTGCGTCGTTCCCGCCCCTCAACCCGGCCGGGGAGCGAATGTCGCGCACCGGCGTTCTTCCGCTGGAGCATCCGGAGACCGACCGTGGCGAAGACCGAAACCATCGACATCGCCGGCGTCCGCCTCTCGCACCCCGACAAGGTGCTGTGGCCGGAGCAGGGCGTGACCAAACGCGACTTGGCCGAACACTACGTCACGGTGGCCGAGCGCATCCTGCCGCACGTGGCGAACCGGCCGCTGACGCTGGTGCGCTGCCCATCCGGCCGCGAGGGCGCCTGCTTCGTGCAGAAGCACCCCTGGACCGGCCTGCCCAAGGCGGTGCGCCGGCTGCGCTGCGGCGACGAGGAGTGGGTGGGCGTGGACGACCTCGCCGGCATCGTTGCGCTGGTGCAGATGGGCGTGCTGGAGCTGCACCCCTGGGGCGCCACCGCCGACGACCTGGACCGGCCCGACCGCGTCGTCCTCGACCTCGACCCGGACGAAGGGGTGCCGTGGGCGCGCGTGGTGGAGGGCGCGCGGGCGCTGCACGACGACCTGGAGGCCATGGGCTTGCAAAGCTTCGTCAAGACCACCGGCGGCAAGGGCCTGCACGTGGTGCTGCCCGTCGAGCCGGCGGCGGGCTGGGAAGCGGTGAAGGCCTTCGCGCACGACCTGGCGGCGCGGCTGGCCGCGCGGGAGCCGGACCGCTACACCACCAACCCGCTGAAGGAGGCGCGCACGGGGCGGATCTTCCTCGACCACCTGCGCAACAGCCGCGGCGCGACGGCGGTGGCGGCCTACTCGACGCGGGCGCGGCCGGGTGCGCCGGTGGCGACGCCTTTGCGGTGGGAGGAGCTGAGCGAGGATCCGGCGGTGAACCGGCGCACGCTGGCGGACCCGCCGCAAGGCAACGCGTGGGAGGAGTTCTTTTCGGTGCGGCAGCGATTGCCGGGGTGACTCTTGCCCCCACCCCGGCCCTCCCCCGCTCTCGGCGGATCGAAGATCCGCCTGCCGCGTCAGCGCAAACCAAAGGTTTGCGCGAGAGCTTCGCAGGGGAGGGTGCCTTCATTCCCCTCCCCTGCGCAGCGGGGGAGGGGTCAGGGGTGGGGGCAAGGGAGCGTTACGCCGCTCGCCGCGCCCGCCTCGTCTTCCCCCGCTCCTCCACCCGCTCCATCAGGTCCGCGACGCCCAGCGCGTCGTCGAACTCCCCCTGGCGCAGCAGCGTCCGCCCGAAGACGGCGAGCGTGCCGAGCACCGCCTCCTCGTCGGTCACGCCGTACGCCGGGCGCTCGTCGCGGTCCACCATCAGCGCGCCGAGCACCGCCAGCTCCTCCGCCACCGCGTTGACCGCCCGGTCGAGCGCCGCCTCGTCGCCCGGCGGCACCGTCAGGATCGGCTTCAGCAGCGCTTCGTAGGACAGCTCGCCGTCCGGCTCGGCCGCGTTGGGGAAGAGGGCGCAGCCGGCCACCAGCATCATGGCCCGCTCCTGCGCGCCCGACAGCTCGGGGCAGCGCGCCATGCGGCGGCCGTTCACCAGCACGTCCCAGCCCTCGCCCGCGGCGTCGGCGACGAAGCGCAGCTCGACTTGGCGGCCCCGGCCTTCCAGGAACACCCGGCGCGGCGTCTCGAACCGCCACGTCATCGATGGTCGCATGTCGCCCTCCTTGGCGCGGCGGCGCGCCCGGTGCAGAACGCCGGTGGCTGGGGTGGGAGCGGTGTCGGGCGGATGAAATCCGCAGATCTGTCAAAGACATATGGGCACCGATCACGGCGCATCAAGCGAAGTCCGTCGTCTCATTCGGCTGGGGCGACGCTGCACAAGGGGGTGGCGACGCTCTCCAGCGGCTGACGCTCGGCCTTCACGCCGATCCACAGCTCGATGCCCGCGGCGATCACCATCAGCGCCGCGGCGATGCTGTAGCCCATCATGATCTGCGCGCGGTCGCCGGTCTCGATCAGCCGGCCGAAGAACCACGGCGCCGCAACGCCGCCCAGCAGCGTGCCCAGCGCGTAGAACAGCGAGATCGCCGTCGCCCGCGCCTCCAGCGGGAAGCTCTCGCTGACCGTCAGGTAGGCGGAGCTGGCGGCGGCCGAGGCGACGAAGAAGATGACGCTCCAGGCCACGGTCTGCGTGGTCGCCGTCAGCATCCCGTGCAGGAACAGCCAGCCGGTGCCGAACAGCAGCACCCCCGACAGCGCGTAGGTCGCCGCGATCATCGGCTTGCGCCCCCAGGTGTCGAACAGCGGGCCGAGCAGCAGCGGCCCGGTGAAGTTGCCCAGCGCGAAGGGCAGCATGTACCAGCCGGCGTCGCTGTTCGGCACGCCGTAGAACTTCGTCAGGATCAGCACGTTGGTGAAGAAGATGGCGTTGTAGAAGAACGCCTGCGCGATCATCAGCGACAGCCCGAGGAAGGAGCGGCGCCTGTACCGGGTGAACAGCACCTGGGCGACCGCCGCCATCGAGGTGTCGCGCCGCAGGTCCAGCGTGAGGCCCGTCCCCTCGACCGGGGCGAGCGGGCGCCCGGAGGACTCCCGCACCCGGCCCTCGATGCCCTCGACGATGGCCTCCGCCTCGCCGATGCGGCCCTTGATCATCAGCCAGCGCGGGCTTTCCGGCAGGAAGGTGCGCAGGAAGATGATGAGAAGCGCCAGCACGCCGCCGATGAAGAACGCCACCCGCCATCCCACGTCCGGCCCGAGGAACCCCGGCGCCAGCAGCACCACGGCGCCCAAGGCGCCCAGCGCCGCCCCCACCCAGAAGCTGCCGTTGATGGCGAGGTCGGTGCGGCCGCGGTAGCGCGCCGGGATCAGTTCCTGGATGGCGGAGTTTATGGCCGCGTACTCGCCGCCGATGCCCGCCCCGGTGAGGAAGCGGAACGCCGCGAAGCTCCAGTAGTCCCAGGCGAAGGCGCTGGCCAGGGTGGCGAACGCGTAGACCGCCAGCGTGATGTAGAAGAGCTTCCTGCGCCCCCAGCGGTCGGTCAGCCAGCCGAACAGCAGGGCGCCGATCACCGCACCCAGGATGTAGGCGCTGCCCATGTCGCCGATGTCGGCGTCGGTGAAGCGCAGGGTCGGGCTGTCCTTCAGCGCCCCGGCCAGCGAGCCGGCCAGCGTGACCTCCAGCCCGTCGAGGATCCAGGTGATGCCCAGCGCCACCACCACCAGCGAATGGAACCGGCTCCAGGGGAGCCGGTCCAGCCGGTGGGGGATGTCGGTGCTGTGGATCACCCGGTCCCCTTCCCTCCGTTTACGAGGCCGCCAGCGACTTGCCGGTGGCGCCCAGGTCGGCGAAGGCCTCGTCCAGGCGGGCGGCGATGCCCTTCTCGCCCTCGCGCAGCCAGACGCGCGGGTCGTAGACCTTCTTGTAGGGCTTGCCGGTGTCCGGATCGATCTGGTGCTTGAACGCCTTCTCGTTGTCGAAGACGAACTTGCCGATGGTGGACGCGAAGGCGAACTGCGTGTCGGTGTCGATGTTCATCTTGAACACGCCGTAGCGCACCGCCTCCTCGATCTTCTCCTTCTCGGAGCCGGAGCCGCCGTGGAACACCAGGGCCAGCGGCTTCTCGCCGCCGCCGTGCGTCTTCGCCACGAGGTCCTGCGAGTTCTTCAGGATCTCCGGGCGCAGCTTGACGTTGCCCGGCGCGTAGACGCCGTGCACGTTGCCGAACGACGCCGCCACCGAGAAGTGGCCGATGGGCGAGAGCACCTCAAAGGCGCGCAGCACGTCCTCCGGCTGGGTGTAGAGGTGGGCGTTGTCGGCGCTGAGGTCCTCGGAGCCGACGCCGTCCTCCTCGCCGCCGGTGACCCCCAGCTCGATCTCCAGGCTCATGCCCATGGGGGCGAGGCGCTTGAGGATGCGGGCGCACTCCGCCAGGTTCTCCTCAAGGTGCTCCTCCGACAGGTCCAGCATGTGCGAGCTGAACAGCGGCTTGCCGGTGCGGCGGAACTCCTCCTCCGAGTGGGCGATCATGCCCTCGACCCAGGGGACCAGCTTCTTGGCGGCGTGGTCGGTGTGCATGACGACGCACACGCCGTATTCCTTGGCCAGCAGGTGCACGTGGCGGGCGGCCGAGACGGCGCCCAGGATGCGCGCCTGCGCCGAGTCCTTCATGCCCTGGCCGGCGTAGAACTGCGCGCCGCCGCTGGACAGCTGGATGATGACGTCGGACTTGTTGCGGGCCGCGGACTCCAGCACGGCGTTGATGGTGCTGGTGCCGATCACGTTGACCGCCGGCAGGGCGTAGCCGCCGTCGCGGCAGGCCGCCAGAAGGGTGCGGTAGTCCTCGCCGGTGACGACGCCGGGTTTCAGCGTGCTCCGGGTGGGGGCCGTGGTCGTGCTCATGCGTTCCGCCTTTCACTTTTGTCGGTTGGGATTCGGCCAAGGGCCAGCCGACGGCAAGCCCAACAGCGTTTTCGGCGGGACGTTGCCCCAGCGCGCGCATTTCCGCAACCGAACCGATGGGGTGAGACTTTTCGTCCGAGGCGGATGGGGATGTCCCATTTCTGTCACCGTGCGGCCACAGCCATCTCACACCTACCCCTTTCGATAGGGATGCACCATGGGCGAAAACCCGAGAGGAATACGACCATGTGGCGAGAGCTTCTCCGGCGCGCCGGCGCTCCCTTCCCGTTCCCCGTCGCGGCGCCGGCGGGCACCGCCGGGTCGGCCTGGGCGCTGGCCTGCGCCGCCGCCGGGGACAATGGTGACGAGTCCGAGACCGCCGCGCTGCGCGCCCGCGTCGCTGCGCTGGAGGCCGAGCTGGGCCGCGCCGAGCTGCTGCTGCGCGAGACCAACCACCGCGCCAAGAACGCCTTCGCCACCATCGCCTCGCTGGTCGCCATCCAGATGGCCGACGTCCGCGACCCGCAGGCGCGCGAGGTCCTGCAGCTGACGCAGGAGCGGCTGTCGGCGGTGGCGCTGGTGCATCAGGCGCTGCAGGGGCGCAGCGAGGACGCGGTGCTCGACCTCGGCGCGCTGCTGCAGCGCCTGGGCGGCGCCGTCGCCTTCTCCATGGGCGCGGAGGAGCGCGGCATCGAGGTGCGAATCGCCGCGCAGCCGGTGCCGGTGGAGGCCGGCGCGGCGGTCACCCTCGCCCTCATCGCCAACGAGCTGCTGACCAACGCGCTGAAATACGCCTTCGCCGGGCGCAGCGAGGGCTGCGTCGACCTGACGCTGCGCCGCCGCGCCGGCCGTCTGCTGCTGCGGGTGCAGGACAACGGGGTCGGCGCCGCCCCCGCGCCCGGCCGCCGGGGCACCGGCGGCACCGGGCTGACGCTGGTCCGCCGGCTGGCCGAGCAGGTCGGCGCGCGGCTGCGCTTCGGCAGCCGCGGCGGCACGTCGGTGACCGTCTCCATCCCCTGCAGGGCGCTGTGAAGCCCCATCCTTCCTAGGTTTGTCCCTGCGCAATTCCGTTTGCATCGCGTAGAAGAGAGCAGGATGCTGACGCCGCTGGATTGTCGGAAGGGATGGACATGGCCCGCACGGGAACGCCGCGCCTGCGGCTTGGTGTCGCCGCCCGGCTGACCGCCGGTCTGGTCGGGCTGACGGTCCTCACCATCCTGGCGGCCTCGGTGGCGCTGTACGGCACGCAGGCGTTCCGCGACGGCTTCGACCGCATCGCGCTGAGCCGCTTCGGCCAGCTCGTCGCCATGGCCCGGCTGACGCAGCAGAGCCACAGCGTCGCGTCCTCCGCCCCGCGCCTGGTGGGCGCCATCGACCGCCGCGACCTGGAGCAGCAGGTCGCCAACACCCGCGACCAGTTCCGCCTGCTCGACGGCGCGGCGGCGAGCCTCGTCAACTCGGGCGCCGATCCCACGGTGGTGGCCGGCCTCACCGCCATGCGCACGCAGCTGCAGGACAGCCTGAACCGGCTGGCGACGCTGGTCGCCGACCGGCAGGACGCCGACGCCGCGCTGGCCCGCGCCATGGAGGAGCTGGACCGGCAGGCGCAGGACTCGCGACGGGTGCAGAGCCGGCTGGCCGAGGTCATCACCGCGCTGTCCGAGATCAACGCCAGCCAGGGCGACACCGCGTCCCTCGAAGCGCAGGTGCGCACCGGCGACGTGATCCGCCGCATGACCGACGACATGGCGCGCGCGGTCAACATCATGCTGCGCGTCGTCAGCGTCCGCTACCCGGGGCAGCTCGCCCCCATGCTGGAGGAGGTGCGCCGCCTGATCGTCCGCGCCCACCAGGACTCGGCCGAACTGCCGGGCGCCGTCGCCGACGGCTACGTGTCGCTGATCAACCAGCTGAGCGCCCAGGCCGAGGGCCCGGCCAGCGTCTTCGCGCTGCGCCTGCGCCAGATCGAGGTGACCGATCAGGTCGCCTCCGTGCTGAACGCCAGCAAGGACGACCTGGACCGCTTCGTCGCCAGCGTCACCCGCCAGTACGCCACCCTGGAAGCCGAGATCGCCGCCGAGCGCACCGACTTCACCGCCTTCATCGCCACCACCTACAACAGCCTCTTCGCCATCGCCGCGGCGGCGGTGACCGGGGCGGCGGTGATCTTCCTGTTCCTGCGCCGCCGGGTGATCGGCCGGCTGACCGGGCTGCAGCACTGCATGGTGGCGAACGCCGAGGGTCAGGCGGTGCCGATCCCCGCCGACGGCCACGACGAGATCGCCGACATGGGCCGCGCCTTCGGGTATTTCGTCGGCGAGGTCGGCCGGCGCGAGACCGCGCTGCGCGCCGCCAAGGACGAGGCGGAGCGCGCCTACGCCCAGCTGGCCTCCGCCAACGCCTCGATCCGCGAGGGCATGCGCTACGCCCAGCGCATCCAGCAGTCGCTGCTGCCCGACGTGGACGCGCACGGCGGACTGCTGGAGGATCTGGCGGTGGCCTGGCAGCCGCTCGACGCGGTGGGCGGCGACTACTACTGGATCGGCGAACAGGACGGGCGCTGCGTCATCGCGGTGATGGACTGCACCGGCCACGGCGTGCCCGGCGCCTTCATGACCGCCATCGCCGCCTCGGCGCTGGCGCGCATTCTCCAGGACCACGGCCGGCACGACGACCCGGCCGGCATCCTGGCGGCCCTCAACACGCTGGTGCGCGGCGCGCTGCGCCAGGACCGGCCCGAGGCGACCTCGAACGACGGGCTGGACGCCGCCATCGTTGTCCTCGACCCCGCCGCCCGCCGCCTGTCCTTCGCCGGCGCCAACCTGCCGCTGCTCTACGACGACGGGCAGGCGCTGCACCTCGTCAAGGGCGACCGGCACAGCCTGGGCTATCGCGAGTCGCGCCCGGATTTCGGGTTCCGGCGCCACGACCTGGATCTGACCCCCGGTATGCGCTTTTATTTGATGACCGACGGGGTCACCGACCAGATCGGCGGCCCGACGCGCCGGCTGTTCGGCCGCCGCCGCGTGCAGGAGCTGCTGCGCGCCGGCGCGCACCTGCCGATGGAGGCGCAAGTGCGGCAATTGCTGGACGCGCTGGCCGAGTACCGCGGCAACGAGGTGCTGCGCGACGACCAGACCTTCATCGGATTCGTGCCTCGCCTCGCGCCGGCCGGCGATCCGGCCGAGGCGCGCGCGGCCGACGCGGTGCCCGCCTGAGTTGCCGTACAGCACAATCCCGTGGCGCACACGGGAGGATGCTTCTAGTATCGTGCCACAAACGGTGACGTATCGGCAGGAGCACGCGAAGCATGGCGTCGGCGGTGATAGCCGTGGTGGAGGACGAGGCCTCGCTGCGCCGCGACATGGTGGAGTACCTGCGCGGCTGCGGCTTCGACGCCATGGGCGCCAAGACGGGCCGCGAGTTGAACGACATCCTGGCCGCCAAGCAGGTGTCCGTCGCCATCCTCGACGTCAACCTGCCGGGCGAGGACGGCTTCACCATCGCCGCACGGCTGCGCGAGACACCGGGCATCGGCGTCATCATGGTGACGGCGCGTGGCTCGACGGTGGACCGCGTGGTCGGGCTGGAGATCGGCGCCGATGCCTACATGGTGAAGCCGGTCGAGATGCGCGAGCTTGAGGCGCAGGTGAAGTCGCTGCTGCGCCGCCTGGAGTCGGGGCCGGCGCACGCCCCGGTCCCCGCCGCCCCACCCGCCGCCGACGAGGAGCACTGGACGCTGCACTCCACCGACTGGTCGCTGACCAGCCCTGGCGGCGTGCGCGTGTCGCTGACCAGCACCGAGATGAAGCTGGCCTCCCTGCTGGCCGCCCAGGCCCGCCAGCCGGTGTCGCGCGACCAGATCTCGCTGGCGCTCTACAACCGCCGCTGGGACCCGCAGGACCGCACCATCGACACGGTGGTCCGCCGCCTGCGCAACAAGCTGGAAAAGGCCATCGGCGAAACCCCTCCGCTCAAGTCGGAGCACGGCGTGGGGTATGTGTTCTCCGCGCCGGTGCGGACGGTCTAAAGCCCTTCTCCCCTTGAGGGAGAAGGGCTTCGGGGCAGTGCGGGTGCGCTCCCGCGCTACTCCGGCACGACCCGCGGAAAGGTCAGCGTGAACACCGCGCCCTGCCCCGGCGGGCTCTCCACCGTGATGGAGCCTTTCAGCGGGCCGACCGCCAGGTTGTGCACGATGTGCAGGCCCAGCCCGCTGCCGCCCTCGCCGCGCCGGGTGGTGAAGAACGGCTCGAAGACGTGCGGCAGGTTCCCCGGCGGGATGCCGGCGCCGTCGTCGGCGTAGGTCAGGCACACCGTCTCCGGGTCGGGCTGCGTCACCGTGATGCGCAGGCACCCCGCCCGCCCGTCGCCGTAGCCGTGCGTCAGCGAGTTCATCACCAGATTGGTGAGGATCTGCGACAAGGCGCCCGGATACCCTTCGACCATCAGGTCCGGCGGGCAGTCGACGCTGACCGTGTGGTTGCCGCGCTTCAGGTTGGGCTGCAGGCTGAGCAGCGTCTCCTGCACGTAGGCGCGCAGGTCGAAGCTGCGGCGCTCGGCGCTCGCCCGGTCGACCGCCACCTGCTTGAAGCTGTTGATGAGCTGGGCCGCGCGCTCGCAGTTGGCGAGGATCAGCGCCGTGGTGTCGGTGGCCGTGGCGAGATAGCGGTTGAAGTCGCCGCGCCCCAGTTCCCCCTTCTCCACCAGCGCGGTGAGCCGCGTCGTGGAGTCGGCGAGGTGCGAGGCGCAGGACACCGCGATGCCGACCGGCGTGTTGATCTCGTGCGCCACGCCGGCCACCAGGGCGCCCAGCGAAGCGAGCTTCTCCTGCTGCACCAGCACGTCCTGCGCCTCGCGCAGGCGGGCCAGCGCGTCCTCGGCCTCGCGGCGGCGGCGTTCCGCCTCCTGGTTGGCGGCGGCGAGCTGGCCCTGCAGACGGTCGCTCACCCGCACCAGCCGGCGCTGCTCGCGGTAGCTGCGCTTGAAGCCGTCCACCAGTTCGGTCAGTTCGGCGCCGACTTCCGGCGCCAGCGCGGCCAGCCGGGCTTCCAAGGCCTGGGCCCGCTCGATGACCTGCTCCTCGGCATCGAACAGATTGAAGCTCATGGGTCGCGGTCCGCCGCCTCGCGCACGCTGAAGGTCACGTGTTCGAGGTCTTCCGAGAAGTCCTCGCCGAACTCGCGCATCGTCTCGTCGTCGGGGTCGCAGTACCAGTCGACGGTGACCGGGCGGCCCTGGCGCGCCGCCTCCTCCAGCAGCTGGAAGATGGTCATCAGCACCTTGGCGCTGGAGCTGTTGAAGTAGACCAGCTCGATATCGACGTGCAGCGGCGCGTCCGACGGTTCGGCCAGATGCTCGCGCAGCGCCGCGACCACCGGGCCGAACAGCGTCGCCACGTCGTCGGGATAGGATTCGCCGCGCAGCGCCAGCCGACCGGACGCGAAGTCGAAGTCGATCTCGGGCGTCCGCGGGGTCGCCGGGATGGTCATCCGTTCCGAGGCCATGTCAGATGCGAACCTTGAGGCAGAAAAAGGACTTGTCGGTGTCGGTGGCGGCGAAGTCGTACTCGATCGGCTCGCTGGCGCGGCGTGCGATCTCGATCAGGCCGATGGTGGCGCCGCGGCTGCCCTCGTCCGGCGCCTCGCGCAGCTGCTCGCGGTAGTGCGCCTTGATGCCGTCCTTGTCGAGGGCCTTCAGGAAGTCCAGCCGCTCGCGCAGGCGCGGCACGTCGCCGTTGCGCACCGTGTTGCCGCAGACGATGAAGAACTTCCCGCCCTCCATGCCGATGGTGACCATGCCGGCGCTGAGCTCGATGGAGCGGCCGTCGCTGGCGACGATCTTCTCCGCCGAATAGCGGATGATGTTCTGCATCTGCTCGACGAAGACCGAGAAGACGCGGCGCACCGTCGGGCCGTCCGCGTCCTCCAGCGTCATCTTCTCGCGCAGCGCCTCGCCGAGGGAGAACAGGATCCCCTCCGACAGGTAGCCGCTGAACGAGAAGATGATGCCCTTGGAATCCAGCTCGCGCTTGAACGCGGCGTATTCCTGACCGAGCGTCGCTGCCATTCCCGACAACCCCATGCCCCGCAAACCCCATGCGATGTGCGCCCGACTATCTCACCATCACCGGCGGCCGTCCACCGGCGGCGCGACCGGCAGAAGGATGCGGAAGGTGGAGCCCTCGCCCACCGCGCTCTCCACCGTGATGGCGCCACCGTGCAGCTGCACGATCTGCTGCACCGTGTGCAGGCCGATGCCGGTGCCCGGATGGCCGCCGGTGTTGCTGCCGCGGAAGAAGCGGTCGAAGACGCGCCCCACCTCGTTGGCCGGGATGCCGCAGCCGCGGTCGCTCACCTCCAGCACCGCCAGCGGGCCGTCGCGCCGGCCGCGGATGGTCACCTGCGCCGTACCGTCCGAATACTTGACCGCGTTGCCGATCAGGTTGGCCAGCACGAGACCGAGCAGGTGCCCGTCCCCGGACACCGACTCCGGCAGGTCCGCCACGTCCAGCGCGATGGTGCTTTCCGGGTGCGCGGCGCGGTGCATCTCCGCCGTGGTGCGCACCAGGGCGGCGAGGTCCACCGGCCGGCGGTCCAGCGTCAGGTTGCCGGACTGCAGCCGCTCGTCGGTCAAGTAGGCGTCGATCAGGCCGGTCAGCCGCTGCACCGCGGTGCGTATGACGCCCAGCCGCTCCAGCCGCGCCGCCTCCCCCGTCTCGACCCGCAGCGCCAGCAGCTGCGCGGCGCTGTCGATCACCGCCAGCGGCGTGCGGAACTCGTGCGACACCATGGTGAGGAACTGGCGCTGCTGGGACTTGGCCTCCAGTTCGCGCTCCAGCGCGCGCTCCACCCGCTCCTTGGCGGCGAGCAGCGCCTTCTGGTTGGCGGCCAACTCGGCCGTCCGCTCGGTCACGCGCTGTTCCAGCGAGCGGTTCAGCGCCAGCAGGTCCTCGTAGAGGCAGACGTTGTCGAAGCCGATGGCGACGCGGGCGCAGAACAGCTCCAGCAGCCGGTGGTCGTCCTCGCCATAGGGCTCCGGCCGCTCCAGGGCGAAGGCGGTGGCGCCGTGCTCCAGCGTGCGGAACATCAGCACGCAGCGATCGGTCCCGAAGACGCTGCGCTCCGTCGCGAAGGCCTCGGCCACCGCGACGGCGATATCCGGCGGCAGGGCGGCCTCCGCCGGCTGCCCGACCGCGGCGGCGTACCGGCCGCTGCCGGAGACCACGGTCAGCACCCGCGCGCCGTCGCCGCGCTCGGACGGACGGCAGGCGACCACCGAACCACCGGCGTTGTCGACCACTCGGCCGAACTGCTCGACCAGCCGCTCGACCAGGGCGCGCATGGAGCGCGTCTCGAACAGCGGCGGCGTGGCGTTGACGATGCGCTCCAGCCCCTGGCGGTGCCGCTCGATGGTGACGATGTCGCGCCACGAGCGCAGCGCGCCGACCAGCGCGGTGAACAGCTTCTGCGCCGTCAGCTCGCTCTTGGCCTTGTAGTCGTTGACGTCGTAGGCGACCACCACGTCGCGCTCCGGCGCCTGCCCGGGCTGGCCGGTGCGCAGGATGATGCGCATGCGGGCGTTGCCCAGCTCCTCGCGGATGTGGCGCACCAGCTGCAGGCCGGCGTCGTCGGTTTCCATCACCACGTCGAGCAGCGCGACGGGAATGTCGGGCCGCTCGGCCAGCACGGCGCGGGCGTCGGCCGCCGACAGCGCCTTCACCATCTCGAACGGCCGCCCCTCGAACTCGAAGTCGCGCAGCAGGACCGAGGTCATCTGGTGCACCTGCGGATCGTCGTCGACGACCAGCACCGGCCACGGCGCCGCCGCCGGCCGCCCGACCACCGCGAGGTCGGCCACCTCGTCGTCGAAAAACAGGGGATCCTCGATGGCCATCCGCCGCCGCTCCGCGCACCACGTCCATGGCAGAAGGGAAGCACTGCACACCGGCCCGGTCAAAGGTGATTTTTCGGAAATGCTTAGGTATCGACACATCGTGACGCATACCGTCGCATTTGGTGGCTGGAGCCTTGTGCGCCGCACTCTTACCCTGGCTATAGGCAAAAAGGGGGCGGGGGCCAGACGCCATGGAGAACATCGAAAGTCTGATGGCCATGCGGGTCGAAACGGTGCGAGAACTGCTGCGCCATCTCGACCGCCCCACCGTCCTGCGTATCTTCGACCGCATGTCCAAGACGCCGCCGCGCAACGGCCAACTGGCCTCCCGACTGATGTCCGTGGTGCTGGAGCTGCTGAACGGCGGCCGGCGCGAGCACGCCCGCCGGCTGTGGACCTCCTGGCTGGAGCCGGTGCTGGTGCGCGACCACCTCGGTCCGGCCAGCGGCCGCCCGCTGCCCGGCACGGTCAACGCCACCGACGCGGCGGCGTGGTGGTCGGTGCTGGCCCCGCACATGGCGGAGCTGGTGGCGGACGTGCAGGAGCGCGTGGCCGAGCGCGCCCGCCGCGCCCCGCTCGACCGCATCCTGGAGTCGGAGGAGGCGGAGCGCTGGGCGGAGACGCTGCGCCGCCGCTCGGTCATCACGCTGCGCACGGCGCGCAGCAACCCGCAGGTCCTGGACGCGATGCTGCACGCCGCCAACGCCGAGCGCTCGCGCCTCGCCGGCGTGCCGCTGGAGCGGCTGCGGCCGCTCGATGCGCGCGACCTCGACACGCTGCTGGCGGTGCTGGAGGCGATGCCGGCGTGGTACGCCGCCGACTGGCGCGAGCGTGAGCACGACCACCTGCTGGCCTCGGTGCGCGGCGCGCTGAGCGCGGATTGTCAGGCGGGGACCGCATGAGCACCGAAGCCGTCTTCGCCGTCCTCCTGGTGCTGCTGGGAATCGGCGCGCTGGGCGGCATGGTGGTGATGGAGGTGTCGCGCCTCGGCCTGCTGTCGGCCCGCCGGGCGCTGGTGCAGAAGCGCATCGAGACCTTGCGCTCCGAGGCCGAACGGGCGCGCGAGCGCGCCGCCCAGCTGGACTCCGCCATCGAACGCGGGCAGGCGCAGCTGGCGCATCTCGCCGCCGAGGTGCAGCGCCTGACCTCCCTGCGGCGCACCGTCGAGGCCGACCGGGTGGAGCTGGTGCACGACCTCGGCGCCCCCGATGGCCGTCCGGCGCCGTTCCGTTGCGTGCTGCGCACGGTGCCGGACTTCGCCCGCCTCGACCAGCGCCACGTCGTCTTTTCCCGCGACATCTGGCAGCGCAAGAACGTCGCCCACGTCTGGGCCGACACGCCGGAGCAGGCGCACGCCCTGCTGCTGCGCGCCTTCCCCGCCCGCTCCGGCGTGCTGGCCGGCGCCATCGAACGGGTGGCCGAGCGGGTGGCCGAACGCGTCGCACCGCCCAGGCCCGAACCCGTTCAGCCCCCGGCGCCACCCGCGACCCCGACTGCGACCCAGACTGCGACCCCGACTGCAACCGATGAGCCGGACGGCTTCGTCGCCGACGCCGCGCTGGTGGCCGCATGAGCATCTATCTCGCCTACGCCGCCGTGGGCTTGCTGGTGATCAGCGTCATCGTCGGCCGGATGGCGCGCCGGCAGTTCGAGACGGCGCGCAAGGCGCTGGTCGCCGACGAGGCGGTGCTGACCACCGCCGGCCAGGCGCTCCAGGAGGCGCTGCGCGCCCGCAACGACGCCGAACAGCGCCACGCCGGGCTGGATGGCCGTCTGGAGCAGGCGCAGGCCGAGGTGCGCGCCGCGCAGCAGGCACTGGAGACCGTGCGCGAGGCGCCGGTCGAGCGCTTCCACGTCTTCGACCGGCTGGAGCCGCGCCCCGGTTCGCTGTGGTCGGTGACGGTGGTGCGCCGCCCCGATGCTCCCGGCGGCCCGGCGCCGTGGACCGGCGAGCGCACGCTGGTCGTCGCCGCCAGCGGCCAGAGCGAGGCGCTGGAGCGGGTCATGATGCGCTATGCCCGCAGCTCCGGCTTCGAGGTGCGCGGGGCGACGCCGTGCCCGCTGTTCGGGGCGGACCAGACAGCGCCGAAGGCGCGCAAGCGACCCGTGGACTAGGGAATGCGTTGACACCGCGGCGGCGCGCGCCAAGCTCTGGGGCATGGCCGACACACCCACCATCTGGACCATCGGGTACGAGAAGGCGTCGCAGGACTCCGTGATCGCTGCCCTGCGTGCGGCGGGAATCCGGACGCTGCTCGACGTGCGCGAGCTGCCGCTGTCGCGTCGCGCCGGCTTCTCCAAGAGCCCGCTGCGCGCCGGGCTGGCCGAGGCGGGAATCGGCTATGTCCACCTCAAGGGCCTGGGCACGCCGGCCGAGGGCCGTATGGCCGGGCGGATGCACGACCACGAGCGCTTCTGGGCCATCGTCGAGCGCCGCATGGAAACCCCGGAGGCCGAGGCCGACCTGCAGCGCGCCGCCGCCATCGCCCGCGAGGAGCCCGCCTGCCTGCTGTGCGTCGAGGCCGACCCATGCGTCTGCCACCGCCTGCGCGTGGCGCAGCTGCTGGCCGAGCGCTTCGGCTTCGCGGTCGAGCACCTCCATCCGGTGCTCCCCGACGGAGCGCGCCGCTAACCCCGATCCACCCGTGCCGGCCGCCGGCCGGCGGACGATAGTGGGGCGCCATGAAGATCGGGATCCTGTCGGACATCCATGCCAACGGCCCGGCGCTGCGCGCTGCGCTGGAGGCGATCCGCGCGCGCGGCGCCGACCGCGTCGTCTGCCTGGGCGACATCGTCGGCTACAACACCGACGTGGCGGAGTGCATCGCCCTGCTCCGCGGCGCGGACGCGCTGTGCATCGCCGGCAACCACGACCGCGCGGTGACCGGGCAGATCCCGGTGGAGGGCTTCAGCAACACCGCCATCCGCGCCATCGCCTGGACGCGGCGGCGGATCGAGCCCGAGTCGCTGGCCTTCCTGCGCGCCCTTCCGCTCAAGGCGGCCCTCGGCGGCCATCTGGTGGCGGTGCACGGCGCCCTGCACGTGGACGAGGGGTGCGAGCTGCTGCGCCTCACCACGCCGGAGCGGCGGCGGATGAGCGCCGACGCGCTGGCCGCACACCCTTCCGGCGCACAGGTCTGCGCCTTCGGGCACACGCACCGGCTGGGCGTCTACGAGATCGGCGCGGATGGCGCGGAGCGCGAGCTGACCCGCGAGTCCGACGCGGTTCCGTTGCGCGAGGGCTGCCGCTACCTCGTCAATCCCGGCACCGTCGGCGAGCCGCGCGACGCGGAGACGCGCGCCACCTTCCTGCTGTTCGATACCGAGCGGCGCGTCATCGAGGTGGGCCGCGCCGCTTACGACGCCGCGGCGGTGGCGGAGCGGACGCGCGACGCCGGACTGGGGCGGCGCCTGGATTTCCTGCCGGGGACGGTGCGCACCACGCTGTGGCGCGGTGTCCAGCGGATGCGCCTGGAGGGGCTGGTCCGTCGTCTCAACGGCGTAGGCCCCGGGTCGTGGTGGTAGGAGACGCCCTGTTCTTTCGGATATCCCCAGAAATTGTGGATAAGCTTGTGGGCGAATCTGAGGGGAACGCCGCGGCACCCCGGAGATGACAGGCCCGTGACGCCATTGCCCACGAAATAGGCACCCCCAATCGGCCCCGGAATCCTTGATTCTCCTAGGCCTGCCCATTGCACGGGCAGGCCGGTCGCGGTTGCCGGGGCCGGCGGGAAGAGTCAAGCGAACGTCCTGGCAACCTGTGCACATCCGCCTGCGGCGGCCCGCCGCAGAAATTAGGCCAAGGTCATAGAACGTCCGCGCAGCCGGCATGGGACGCGGCTTTCACACCCTACTCGCGTCATGCCCGGGCTTGTCCCGGGCATCCACGCACCCGAACGTCCACAATGGTGCAGGCCGTGGATGGCCGGGACAAGCCCGGCCATGACGGAATGGGAAACCTCGCCGCCTCACTTGGCGGCGATCACCTGGATCTCGACGAGGTATTCCGGGGCCGCCAGCTTGGCCTCGACGGTGGCGCGGGCCGGGGTGTTGCCGGGCTCGACCCAGGCTTCCCAGGCCCGGTTCATCGCGCCGAAGGTGGCGATGTCGACGAGGTAGATGGTGGCCGAGAGGATCTTGCTCTTGGAGGTGCCGGCCTCGGCCAGCAGGGCGTCGATCTGGCCCAGGATCTCGCGGGTCTGCGCCTCGACGTCGGGGCTCGGGGTGTTGGCGACCTGGCCGGCGAGGTAGACGGTGTCGTTGTGGACGACCATCTGGCTCATGCGCGGGCCGCCGTGGAAGCGCTGGATCGACATGGGAATCTCCTGAAAAGGCTGGTGTGAAGGACCGGGGCTTGGTAGTCGGCGCACCGGAGTCCGCGCAAGGGTTTCTTCTTGCGCCGCTTCGCGCCACACTGCGCCCCGTTCCATTCCGAGAAGACCCCCCATGAGCGACGACACCAAACGCCGACCCCTGGAAACCCCGTTCAAGCGCGGCGACCGCGTCACCATCCACACCGGCGAGAAGGGCCCGCAAAGCCTCGCCCGCGTCGAGGGCTTCAAGAGCGAGGGCCGCTGCATGGAGCTGTCCGACGGCTCGCTGTGGCGCGCCGACGGCAAGCGGCAGTGGCACTTCAAGGGCGGCTTCTACAAGGGCCCCTGGGTCGAGCGCGAGGCCCCCGGCGACGCCGACCACATCGCCAAGCGCCGCACCATCGGCCACCTGCGCAAGTGGGCGCACGACCTGAGCATGGACAGCCCGCTCAGCGGCCCGGCGCTGCGGCGGATCCTGGATCTCGTGGAGAAGGAGACCGCGGCGGCGGAGCGGGAGGGGGAGACGGAGTAGACGACACTTGCCCCCACCCCATCACTCCGCCGGCAGCAGGTCCTGGTTGAACAGGGTCTCCAGGTCGGCGGGCGACACGGCGCGGCTGACCAGATGGCCCTGGATCTCGTCGCAGTTGGCCTGCTGCAGCACCTTCACCTGCTCCACCGTCTCCACGCCCTCGGCCACCGCCCGCATGCCCAGCGCGTGGCACAGGCCGATGATGGCGCGCACCAGTTCGCCGTCCTGGGTGGCGCCGCGCAGGCCGGCGATGAAGCTGCGGTCGATCTTCAGCGCATGGATCGGCAACCGGCGCAGCGCGCTGATGCAGGAATGGCAGGTGCCGAAATCGTCGATCGACACCGCCACGCCCAGCCGGTGCAGCCGCTCGATGGCGTCGGCCACCTCGGCCGGGTGGTCGAGCAGCGCCGCCTCGGTCAGCTCGATCTCCAGGTGCTGCGGCGCCAGGCGCGTGTCGGACAGCACGCGGCCGACCACGTCCACCAGCTCGGCGGTGGCGAACTGCCAGGGGGAGACGTTGACCGACATGCGGATCGGCGGCAGGCCGCGGTCCTGCCAGCTCCGGTTCTGCCGGCACGCCTCGGTCAGCACCCATTCGCCGATGGCCGGCATCAGGCCCATGCGCTCGGCCGTCGGCAGGAAGGAGGCCGGCAGCAGCACGCCCATCTCCGGGTTGTTCCAGCGGATCAGCGCTTCGGCGCCGATCATCCGGCCGGAGGTCATGTCCACCTTGACCTGATAGGCCAGCGCGAACTCCCGGCGCTCCAGCGCGGCGCGCAGCCGGCTCTCGGCGACCAGCAGCTCGTGGCTGCGCGCGTTGAGCTGCGGGCTGTAGACCTGGAAGCGGTTTTATCGCATTCCACCCAAGATTTTTCCTGAGTACCCAACGAAAAGGGGACCCGCTTGGGTCCCCTTTTCGTTTGCCGGGTCCCGGTGGGGCGTTACGACCGGTCGGCGGCCTTGGTCAGGTTCCCGACCTTGTCCGGGTATAGGGAACCCGGCGGGGAGCAAAACGACTCCTGCCGGCGGCAGAACTCGATTGTCTCCCGGCACGCCTTGACCCAGTGCATCGCCGGGATGGATCGGAACTCAGCCGCGACCCGGTCCCGGTTCATCTTCTGGGTTCCCTGTTCCAGGTCCGACCTGGAGAACGACCCCGACCGGGTTCCGACCCGGTAGGCCGCTTCCTGGAGGGTGGCGGTGTCCGTGAGGTACCGGTCCCGGAGCCGGACATACGCTTTCTCCGCGGCCGGGTCGTAGTTCTGGCAGAAGTCCAGGACGGCCGGCACGTACCGGAGGATGGTCGCGACCTCCAGGGCGTTCTGGGTTTCGGGCTGGGGCGTGGTGGTGAAAGGCTGGGCCGCCGTGCTGGTGATCCCTCTGGGGGTAGTGACAGGGCGGGCTGGCGATGTCTTGGACGCCGGCTGGATCGCGAACGTGTTCACGGCGTCCACCCCGAGGTAAACGAAGTCGCCGGGGGTGCAGGCGTTCACCACCACGGCGAACAGGACGCACGCAATCAACCGCAACATGGCGTCACCTCCGGGTTAGGCGTAAAGCGTGAACCCAGCCGGCCGATTCGTCAACCGCAACGAGTCACCACTTAACGTTTCAAATGTGGATTGGGTGACAGCCCTAGGACTTCCTCCACCAGGGGGACCAACTCGGGGTCAAAGGTGCTGAAGGCCCAGAGGGTCCGGGGAGCCCCTGTCTTGGGATCTGGTACCGCCTCGATCACGCACCGGGACAGTTTAACACCCGACATCTCCTGGAACACGTCAATCAAGTCCAGGACATCCCGCTCCGGCCGGGGGATGATCAGCACCGTGTTGTAAATGGAGTGGAGGTATACGGCGTAATTCATGTTCCAAAACAATTGGGGCGGGTTTGTGACCCGCCCCAGTCGTCAATCAGAGAGAAGGAGATACCCGAGTTGCCTCGTGCACATGTATTTAGCTTCCGGGTGGCGATTGCTGTCCCGGTGGGGTGGTCAGGCTGGTTCTTTACTTCGGGAGAACCCCCAGGAGAACCCCCAGGGGTGGCGATCCGGCCGATTACTTGAGCCGGAACCCAGGCGGGGCAACGGGTTGAAAGTACCGGACGGTTCACCGGGGGTTCTGAACCATTGGGGTACCCAATCGCGAATGTTTCCGGTGGTCCGCCCGGTGGAAGAAAACAGCAGAACAGTTCGGCGGTGCCGGTGGTGTCACGTAGATGTTGGGCAGAATAGAGTCACCAGAGGGATACCCAAAGGAACACGGTTGGGGTTCTGAATTCCTATGAAGTACCGGGTACTCAGATGTGGAGGTTAACCCCGCTTTGGTGCCTAGGCGTTAACATGTTTTTACTTTTCCTTAACGCTGATTTTCGTTGACGGCTGCGAATTGTGCCGCCACGATTTGCCCAGTTGGGAGGCGATCCCCTTTGACCGCGGTGCTTTCAAGCGGAAAACGAGGAATCGTCATGGATGTTGAACAACTTACCGATTTGGGCCGGCGGGCTGTCGCCGGTCAGGTGTTGCTGGCCCGCCTGCACTTGCGGCGGCAGGGCGAGCGGTTCCGGATCTACGCCGGGGACGACGCCGTCACCGTGGACCTGGACGCCGACGCGGCGGCCCGGACGGCGTGCCGGTTGTGCGGGGTGGTGCCGGAGCCGTGGTTCTTGTCCGAAGTGATCGCGTCGGCGGTGGAGGGGTGACCATGGGCAATCCCTTCAACATTCCGCCCCTCGGGGAATTCCAGGTGGACACGTTCGACGGGTTCGTCTGGCAGGAGGGAAAGCGGGCAAGCGACTTCACGAGGAAGGAAGGGCAGAAGATCCTTGCCGCGGTTGACCGGGCCTTCCCCGACGCGGAGTTGATCCGCACCGAAGGGGAATGGGTGCTGGTGGACGACGAAGCCTTAGACCTCTGACAACCCAGCCGGGGGGCTGGACGCCGGGGGCGGCATCGGGCCGCCCCCAAGGGGGAGGTGCGACCATGAAGCGTGTGATCGAGCTTGAACAGCGGGCCGAACGGGTGCGGGGCGTGGCCCTGCGGTTGGGTCACCACCCGGTGGGGGCCGCGACGGCGGACAGCATGGCCCTGGGGGTGCTCGCCAACGCGGCGGGGGTGGCCCTCGACCTGGAACCCGGTGGGGTGGACTTCCGCCGGGTGGTGGCGGCCCAGGCCCGCGTGCGGCTGGCCCAGCGGATCAGGGCGGAGTTCGCGGCGGCGGAGCCGGACGAAAACACGACCTGGAACTGATTTGGAATTTCGACTCCGGCCTACCGGATCGCGTAGGGGAGTCGCAGCGGCCCAGCCGGGCCGGCAGCACAAGGGGAACAGAATGGTGAAGATCAGGAATCACGATGTGGACGACCACATCGCCGAACAACTCGACAACGCGGGAACCGCGGATGAAATCGCGGGGACGATCCGCGAACTTGTGGATGAATACAAGGCAAACGGCCGGGAACCGAGAATTGTCGGCGGGTGCTGGGACGAATTCTGGACGGATGTCAGACTGTTTTTGGCGGCACGTAAGGACAATCGAGAAGACGAATTCGACACCACGACCCTTGAGGACAAACACACCCCGTTGTTTGTTGATGGCGGCGGGTGGTGTGTGGCCGTCATTGATACTGGTGACTTGGATATCGGTGCGGTGGAGGTGGTGGAAGTGAACCCGCTTCCGCCCGAAGACCGAAACCAGACCGCGGCCTAAAGCCCCCACTGGCGGTCACACCGCCAGTGCGACCGGCCGCGAGCAACGCCGCGGTGTGCCGCTCGATCCCCAGAGGGTGCCCCGCGGCGTTCACCCCACCAACCGAAGGGCGGGGCGGTGGTGGTGGACCTCCTGGGGTTCAGGGACCCGGTACCCGGTGAATTCCCACCGGGAGCCCTGAAGGCCCAGGCGGAACCGCTCGATCAACGCGGCGTCCAGGCTGAACAGGATCAAGACGGAGCCCAGGGCCATCCGGCCGTCAAATTCCGTTCGGTGGCCGGGGACGAACTTGATCCGGCCCCGGCGAAGCCAATGGGGCCACGGCAGGACGAAGTCATGGTACCAGGGCGTGGAGGTGTTGCCGGGCAGCAGGCCCAGCACCGCCCGGAATTCCCCGTTGCAGACCCCCAGGGCCGCCTTGACCAGCCAATCCTGTTTCGAGGAATAGGGCGGGTTCATCCAGATCACCCCGCCCGCGGGCCACGGCTGCACCAAGCCGTCGTCAGCCTGGGTGTAGTGGACGCGGGCCGGCACGGTGGGACCGGACATCGGGGAACACGGGTCACAGTCGAATTCCGTGATCCCCAAAGCCCGACGGAACACCGCGGTTTCATCGGCCGGCGTGTACCACTCGTCATTTGCCTTCGGGTTGTTCATCCGCATGGCCGTTACCCCTTGATCCCGAGTTCACGGTGGACAAGCTGGCGGAGACATCCCCGGTACCCGCCGGCCCGCCGGGTGTCCGGCACCGCCGCATTGATCGCGGCTTCCTCGCGGGCGAGTCGGTGGTCAACCTCCGCCTGCCAGCCGTCCTTTTCGGCACGGGTCCGGCCCTTGGGCGGAAGTCCGTCCACCACCCGACGGACGGCGTCCGCCACCGGGTACGGGGTCAGGCCGGCGGGAACCGGGTGGAGGGTGACCACCTGGGCGGGCTGGTGGGGTTTGGGATCGGGGGCGGGCTCGGGCTCGGGCTGGACTTCAGCGGCGGCGGGCTCAACCTGGGGGACGGGATCGTTCGCGGTGGTGGGGGCGAACTCCGCAGCGGCATCGTGGAAGGCCAACGCGGTGTTGATCAGACCCAGGAGCTTCACACGGGTGTCGGGATCAGCATCCGGCAGGGCGGCGGCAATCTTCGCGACAACAACGGGGGTAGTGGCGACTTCGTTTGCGAGGTTCAGGGCAGTAGACATGACGGGGCACTCCCGGAATATTAGGACATGGGCGTAACCTGTATTTGGTTGGCGAGCGGAACACGGCCGGTGACCTCCATCGGCTGGCGTCAGCGGGACAATCAACCGCTGACGACTTCAGGGATACCACACTTTCGGGATCTGTCCAGACCCCCGGCCCACTTTTTTTCGAGGGTGTCAACGGGTTTGTACGGGTGGGCTCAGGGTAGCGTAACCCAGGCTGGAAATCTGTCCAGACCACCGGGACGATTTTTCGGGTACCGGGTGGGTCAGTGGACCACCGGCAGCCGGGTCATCAGGGCGACCCGCACCAGGGCCAGCAGGAGCCACGCTGCGGTTCAGGGTAGTAGACCGCAGCGTGGGCCATTTCAATTACCAGTAATTTTCATTCGGACGGTTGGATAGACCGTACGCAACAAGAATTCTGCCATTTCAAGGGATGTTTCTGCTTGCTCTTGTGTGGCCTCTGCCCCCTCGTGGACAATGTGTTGCCGCATGTCTTTGTAGTCTTTCATCTCCACCCACCGGGTTTTAGAGCTTCCATTTCTTGTTATTTTAGAAAGCTCGAATCCATATTCTTCAATGATGTTGAGCACGAGCTTCATGAAGCTGTTGTTTCGGGAAATCAGCCCGACGATTAGTGGACTTGCAGGTTCATCGTGTATCATGCCAGAGGCTATAGGCTTTAGCAGTACGTCACGTAAAGTTATTTCAACTGATGCTTGAGAAAAAACAAGAGATGCAGAGGGGCTGATTTCCAAAAGACGAACGGCCTCATCCAACATCCGCTCCGCTGCGGCTGCTACGTCTGGATTTTTGTCGTAATAAGAAGCCATGCGGCTGGCGACAAATTCGTCAATGATCTCGTCACGGTGTGTTTCGAGGATGTCATTGACCATTCGGTCATATGCCTCCTCCTGCCATGCATCTTCTGGAGTCATGCTCATCGGTGGCTCCTGTAAATCTGAAACTGTGGTGTGCCGTCAAAGGCGAATGTGCATGGCTCCATTCTACTGAGGCAAGGTGCTGGCCGGCAACGGCTACCGCTTCGGCGGCGGCTTCAGGGTTGGGCGAATCTCGTTCCAGCACCCGTACAGCCGGGTCAGATCCCCACCCCGGTAGGCGTCCCGAAACAGTCCTACGTCTCGTTCCGACGCCCCCAGGCGGCCCAGGAGGTACACAAGGATTTCTCCGGTGATCAGCACCCGAGCCCGCCAACCATCCCGTTCGTCCCGCATGGGGTCACCCGCGACCCGGTGGTTTCGCCCGGCTCATGACCTCCCGCAAGGCCGAGTCCAGGGTGGACAAGTCGCCCCGGTCCCACCCCTTCCGCCACTGATCGAGGACGGACTCGTCAGCACCCAGGCGGGCCATGAGGTGCATGGCGAGGCTGTTCAACGCGGACATCCTGGAGGCGTTCGCGGCCCCGACAGCACGCATCCGGTCAACGTCGTCCTGCATGGTTCCCCTCCGGTCCAGTGATGGAACAAAACTAGAACATCGCCGGGGCGGTGTCCACCGGCCGGTGGTTGGTGCGTGTCGTGGCTCCCTGCAACCGGACGGGACTTCCGGTTCCGCCATTTTCATTTTTTCAAGGTTTCAATTGAAATTTCGCGGTTTAGCCCGCGGTGTGCTAAATACCTCTGATCATATGGGGCAGGCACCGGAAACATCCGGTGCTTCTGCGGCAAGGCTAGGGGGGAACATGACCCCCGGTATCAGAGGAGCGGCCCCACCCGACTCGCGGATCGCACGTCAGACTTAGTTCAGGGCTGACGGTGAGGTTTGGGCGAGGTGAAATAAACCAGAAAAAATGATCCGGGCTCTGAGTTAGACATCAACCCGGACGGACTGGACAAGTCTCGCAGCTTCCCAGTCCTGCCGCTAGTCCCTTTGGGGAATAATCAAGACGTAAACGAGGTACAGCCTAACCGCCTCAATCCAAGGTCAAACTTGGTTGTCTCTGCGAGAGTCCAGGCTCCATACCGGAAGTCCGAGGATAGATCGAGCCCTGTAAAGGGCTTGGTCTGTCCTCACCAACCGGAAGGGACACGGCTTAGAGAAAGATTTTAGGTTTTCCCTCTCTGACAGATCCAATCAAAGAAATCCACCGAGTGAGGCCGAGGTGAGCGAGCTTGCGAGCGAACCCGAGGACGAGCGACGGTGGAAGGTGGACGGGAGCGAGCTTGCGAGCGATCCGGACACCTCCGAGCCCAACTGAAGGCCAGACCCACGGGTTTCGCCGGATGGCCAGACCAGCGGGTAAATCCCCAAGGTCAAACCCATGGGCCAGCACTGCGAGTCTGATCCCAAGGCCCAACTGAAGGCCAACCACCGGGCCAGACCTACGGGTTCCACCGGAAGGCCAGACCTCCAGGCAGATCCCCAGGCCCAGCCGTCAGGGCAAAACCCACGGGAATCAGCCCAAAGGACGGCCCCAGCGGGCCACGTCGGTAAATACCCCGTGGCACACCGGGACAGGCCCGGAAGCCGGCCCAAGGGGGATCCCACCATGCAGACCTTCACGTTCGACAACACCGCCGCCGACCACGACATCCCCGGCATTCGCCGCGACATGGCCCGCCTGGAACGGGAGTACCGGCAGTTCTGCCGGGAGATGGACGAGCGGTTGGACCTCCTGGCCGTCGCCGTTGCGGCCGGGGAGCGGGGCGACCGGGAAGAGGTGGCCCGCCTGCATGCGATCCTGTTCCCTGACCAGGAGGACGACGACGAATGAGCCGGCCGCCAAGGGATGACATCGACTGGGACGCGGTCCGGTTCGGCTTTGAGAACGGCGACACGTTGGCCGTTCTCGCCAGTGCCGCGGGGTGCTCGATCACCACCGTGCGGAACCGGGCGGAAGCGGAAGGGTGGAGCCGGCCGAGCACCCACACCGCACCCCAGCGACGGCCGGACATCGACTGGGAGGAAGTCCGGGCGGCGTACGAAGCCGGCGAGACGTTGGCGGGGCTGGCCCAGCGGTTCAACCTGAACCGCGGCTCGATCCGTCACCGGGCCGAACGGGAAGCATGGCAGCGGGGCCGCGTGGTCCAGGCGAGCAAGGGCGGCAGGCCCAAGGCGGACGACGCCGACGCGATTCCAGACTGGGCAGAACCCCGGCTCAAAGGGTACCCGCGGGATTACCGCACGCTGACGGCGGCCCAGTGGATCGCGGAGTTGAAGGCCCAGGCCGGGGCGGAGTAACCGACGGCGTCAGAAGAACGACCCCATGGTCTTCGCTACGCTGGTGTAGTTCCCGAATGCGTACGCCGCGATGCAGACGATCAGGACGACAAGGACCCCCATCAACGCAAGGTACAAATACTTTTCCGCGTAACCTTTTGGGCACGCGGGTGTGTCACGGCAAACGCACGTGTCGCAATCGGCCGGGGACCGGGCAAAGGGACAGTCGTCGTTCATACGTCACATGGTTAGGATTCTAACCAATCCGGTATGGCACAAATGTGGGTTGATTGTGAAGCGAAAATGAAAATCACTCATACCTAAGACCGGTTTGGGATCGGAAGCCAGTGCCCTCGACCCCAACCGGACGGGTGTTACGCGGAAGCCTTGCGGCGGCCCCGCTTGGGTGCCGGGGTTTCGACCTGGGCGGGCTCCGGAGCCGGGGCAGCACGGCGACCACCGCCGTTGCGGCCCAAACCTGCCTGAACCGCAAGGGCAGAACGGGCTGCCGCGTAGTTCGGTGCGGTCATCGGGTAATCCCGCGGAAGGTTCCAACGCTGGCGGTACTGGTCCGGGGTCAAGCCGAACTCAGACATCAGGTACCGCTTGAGCATCTTCAGCTTACGGCCATCCTCCAGGCAGACAATGTAATCCGGCGTGACTGACTTGCGGATCGGCACGGCGGGGGCTTTCCTCTCTTCCACCGGCTCCGGGGCCTTGCCAAGCCCGTCCAGGGCGGACCGGACGGTGTTGATCAGGTTCGGAAGATCAGCAACCGCAACGGCGTTCTTGCTGACGTACCCCGCGACAATTGCCGCGGTCAACGCGGTGGTGTTCGACTCGGTCATGGTGTTGTTCCCGGTGGTCATCCTGTAGCCGGACAATCGGGACGAATTATTCCGGTGTCAAGCGGGCCGAAAACAAAAACCCCCGGCGGATTGCCGGGGGTTCTTGAGCAGCCTTGAGGGAGGAGAAGCCGGGGCGGGTTGATTGCTCCAAAGACAGAAGGGGGCTGTGGTGGACCCCACCCCGCCTCCAGAAGTACTTATTCCGGGGCTTACCGGCACGGGAACATGGAGATCAATTCATTAATCAGCAAAACGGCAATCGGTTGATTCATGGTTATTTTGTTACGCTTCAGGTGGCCGTCAATAATGGCTTCAAGTTGCGATGTCGCCATAACCATATTGTCTGGTGGACAGAATGTTCCTTTCCCAGTTTCGTTCATCACCAAAGCACTTGATACCAACATGCCGTCATAGAGGCCGTCCAACCACGGCTTGGAGAAGCCATACCAACTCCCGCCTTTAGTTTTTGACTCCAGGTAGTTCTGGACTGTCATGCCGACGGCAAAGGCGTGCTGATGCACTGTAAGTACAAGGACCGACGCAAACACCAACCGCAGCATGATGCCCTCCACGTGGAATATGTTAGCAATTCTGACCTATTTTACGGACTTCCCCGCGTTGTGTGTTTCGCGTGTTGAAGCAACTACAGGTTACAACCAGGCCCTCCACAGGGCGTCCGGACCTCAGTCCTGCCTTTTAGGACTGCAACCACCCATAAAGTTCTCTAAGTGTCATTACGGAAAATCAAAACCGGCTGAACCCGTTGGAATTCCTTGGTTTCCGGTTTCGCCCCGCACAGCCCCCCATTCCTACACCACATGTAGCGGGTCGGGGCCGTGCTGGCCCCCCTGAATCCAGTCCGGCGGTAGGACCAGGAGCCGGCGGTGGGGCCGCCGGGCGGGGAGTCGGGCTCGATCCCGCCCAGTCACATTGTAGGGCCGCCCGTGCGGCAGGGCAACCGCCGGGCTCCAGGTGGTCGGGCCGGAGCCGGAAGGCCACCAGCGGGCGATTTTCGGGCGGGGCGAGGGGTTCCGGCCGGGTAGGGTTGGCGGGGCCGGCGGGCCACCGGGGGGTGGTTTAGGTGGCGGCCGGCTCCGGGGCTGGAGTCGCGTTTCCCCCCGAATGGTCTGAAAGTGTCCCTGATCCCTAAATCCCGAGGAAAGACAACCAACACAGCCGGTTTGACATGGTCGTTTTGTCGCCGTATGGCTTATCCAGCCCACATAGGTTGAGGAATGGTATGTCACCGAACGTCGATCTTGATGGAACGCCCGACCACGGCAACGCCCAGTTTTCGAATGGGAACAAGCACCACGTCCGGGTCAGTCCGATGGAAACAGACCGGTTGGACCCGGATTTTGTCAGGGATGTATTGGTTCCAATGTTCGAGGAGATTGCGGACGGAACCGACACGCTTGGGAAAAGGAACGTCAACGGAACTCCCGAACTTCATGGGGTTTTTTCGAGTCGCGAAGCGGCTGAAAGATTTTATGAGGCTCTGCGGGGTATGCAGGTGGACGCCAACAAGTCGTGGTGATCACTCTTCCCTAACAACAATTGTCCGGGTGGTCCCATCCTTCCGGGGCCGCCCGTTTTTCTTCTTGACCACGATCCGGGGGCGATCCGCGATCACCGCGGCGACGTGCGGCTTGACCACGCGGGCGAAGTGTTCCACCGCGTATTCCCGGAGGAACAGACCCACCTCGTTGTACCGGTAGCCCAGGCCCTTCTGGAGCAACCACGCGTTGATCAGGCTGATCAAGTAGAACTCCGAAATCCGGTGTCCGTTGACGATGTACCGGTGGTGGAAGTCCACCATGCTGGGCTCCTTCGCCTCGGCTTTCGGGATCATGGCCGCGGGTAACCACTCCAGGTCCAAACCGGTCATTTCGATCCACATCCGGACGTGGGCTCGCAAGTCCATCATGACCTGGGCGTTTTTCTTCCCGGATTTGCTCGCCAGCCTGTCGTACGTCTCCGGCACCAAAACCCCTCAAAAATACACGAAAGATCCGCGTGTATTTAGGTCCGGACCTAAATACTCACATGGCACGATCAAACACCACCCCCACGCCGGCCGAAGTCCTCGAACAACTGCGGGACCTGGGCTGGACCGTCCCGGACACCATTCGGCCCATGACCCTGGACGAATTCCGGGAGGACATCTTGAACCAACTGGTCAGGAAGTCCCGTGACCCGTTCATCCGGGAGGACTGGGCCGCATTGGTCCACATGATCACCACCGTGTACCGGGATGACCTCGCCCGTGCATGGGTGGAGTACTGCGAGGCACACCCGCAGTGACGATGATCAGCCCGCACTTCAGCCTGGAACAACTGGTGTTCGATCCGCTGGCCTACTGGCACGCGATCCACCAGCAGTTCGAGCCGGGGCCTTCAGTCCAGACGGCATTGCGGGAGACATCCCAGGCCATCCTGGAACCACTGTACAAGATGTTCGGGACGGACCTGCAAATCATCTCGGGGTACCGGCATAAGCATTTGAACTTCCTATACGGCGGGAACAACCGGGATTACCACGTGATCGGCCGGGCGGTAGACATCCGGGTTCGGGGCCTGGACAATTGGCGGCTGATTGACGCCATTCGGACTTCAGAAGACATCCCGTTCCACTACTTGGCCCCGGAGTACATGCAGCCGGGGGACCCGTCGTCCGGGTGGGTGCACGTCAGCCACATCACGAACGCCCCGAACAAGCGGGCCTATTGCTGGATGCGGGACGGCGTGCTGCGGACGAACGACACGGTGCAGGACCCGGAATTTGACGACCTGGAGGACATCGCCAATGACAATGAGCCGTAACCCTCTCCTGTGGGCGTTCCTTGCCGTCCTGGCCCTGCCGTTCGGCCTGGGGTTCTGGTACCCGGTGGCACCGGCTGTCATGGTGGCCCTGCCGGCGATCACCGCCGCCGTGCTGGCGGTGTCCCTCTACCTGGACGACCGGCGGGCCAACCACCACGCCGTGGCTCTCCAGGAGCTACACGCCCGCGTCCTCGATCTCCAGGGCCACCTGGATGCCGTCCGGCAGACCCAGGCCGAACACGTCGAACGGGTCAACGCCCTGACAGCCCGGAACTTCCGATGACCCGCAGAACCCAGCGGAATCCCGCTGTTCCCCTGAATGACCAGATCAGCAGCGACACGGAAGAAGTGGTTGCAAAGTATCTGGCGTACCTGAGACGGAAAACGCCGGACAAGTTCCGGGCGTTCGACGCCAACTTTTTGAGACAGCTTTACGAGTTCCAGAAAAGCCAGACCCCGCACGTGGAGGAAGACGACTTCACCAGTCTGGACGACGCCGCACTACTCGCTGAATTGCAGAAGGAACTGACCGGGTCCGCGGACACCGCCGCCCCGGCACCTGATGACCTGGACGAAACTCGACCGG
>Ga0196970_1000721_pt1 | contig 32801 bp, 30 predicted proteins | sample S1v_513CmetaG_FD_148672 | JGI IMG/M metagenome (GOLD analysis project Ga0196970, IMG submission 148672) | Soil microbial communities from Anza Borrego desert, Southern California, United States - S1+v_5-13C | ecosystem: Environmental > Terrestrial > Soil > Desert | place: USA: California... | reverse complement strand
CCCATGAAATCAACGAAAAGGGAGCGACAATAGCCGCCCCCTTGATCTCCTATTGCCCCGACAGCTTCAGCTAGACACTACGAATATCCAGCACAATGCACTTGACGAGACTTAGGAAATCAGCCCCTTTCATTCGCCCCTAGTGCACCGACTGCGGCGGCACTTCCCGATGCCGCCCGGAACTCTGGGCCGCCGCCGACGTCTGCACCGCTTCCGCCGGGACCCGGACCGCCTCGGCCTCCCGCGGCGCCCCGCCGTGCCAGGCCAGCGGCGCCCCGGTTACCGCGGCAATCTCCGGCGTCATGGCGCACAGGTCGCTCCGGTCCACCTCATGGACCGACACCTTCCCCACGCACCGGACGCCGGTCACCAGCTCATCGGCCACGGCCTTGAACCAGTTGGCCACGTCCCGGGCGCCCTCCTCGGGGTCGAACTTATCCCGGTGCTTGCCGTCATGCCAGACCAGGGTTGTCGGTGGCTCAAACGGGGCGATCTTCGTCCACTGCGCATGGACCGCGGCCATGACCGGGGCTGCGCCCACGGCCACGGCATCGGCGCCCAGGGCCAGCGCCTTCAGAATCTCGCCCGGGGTCATGAAGCCGCCCGAGACCACCAGGCTGACCCCGGTTCCCTCCAGCAGCCGGGCCGCCCGGCAAAGGGCCATCACGCTGGGGATGCCGAAGTCGTCCAGCAGAATCGGCTGTGCGGCGTGCGACGATGCCTGCGCCCCGTCCACGGTGACAAAGTCGACCCCGGCATCCAGGGCGACCTGAATATCCGCCTCGATATCATGGCCGGCGGCAATCTTGATGCCAACCGGAATCCCGTCGACCTGCGAGCGAATCCGCGAAACCAGTCCCCGGAAGTCCTCCGGCCGCTCGACGCCCGGGAAGCGGGAGTGGATCACCGCATCCTCGCCCTTGGCCAGGCCCATCGACTGACGCTCCTCGTCGGTCAGCTTCCAGGCCGGGGTCGCCTGGGGCGAACCGGCCTGGGCGCCCTGCCCGGCCTGAATCTCAATCGCATCGGCCTGGCGCAGGATCTCCGGGTGCTCGGGCCAGCCGCCCCGGGTGTACTGGAGGATGTAATGCTTCGCATGCTCACGCTCCGGCGGATAGAGCCCGCCCTCGCCCGAGTTGGTCGCTGTATCGACTTCAGCCGAGCCCTTGGCCAGGGCGATCTTCATGCGATCGGACAGCGAGAGCCCGAAAGACATCCCCGTGATGTAGACCGGCAGGCCCAATTTCAGGGGCCGCTTCGCACGAGGCCCGATCACCGTCGTCAAATCGATATACTCGTTCTCGCCCGTCGGCAGATGGGCAAGCTGGGCCGGCACAAACATCAGGTCATCGAAGTGCAGGAACTTCTTGGTCGTGTAGAGCGGGCGGGAGATCGCCTTGCCCCGCTCCGCCCGCAGGGCGGTCTCCAGCAGGACCCGCGGGTGACGCCCGCTGGCCGCCGTGAACATCTCCGCCAGGTTTTCGTCCATCTTGCCGTCGCCCATGATCCGTCCGGCGATCCGACCGGTCACTTTGTTGATGAGGGGCTCGACACCAAGCAGGGCACCGATGATGCCCGCACCAGCCGCCGCCCCGGCGCCCCAGGCCACGCCGCGCCAAAAGGACATATGTTGGGACCTCCCACCTCAGTTGGTCTATTTAGTATGACCAACGGCGGGCCATCCAGATCACGGCGGCGACCACCGCCACAATGCCGGTTGACAGGTAGATCATGGGAATCGGCAGATAGGAGGCGAGGGGGAAGGTGACGGTCATCATCATGCTGAAGCCGGCGGAGTGCATCGACAGGATGGTCGCCCGCTGCTCCGACGGAATCGCCTCGTTGAGGCGGTAGCTGTGAATGGGGTAGATGATGCCGTCCGCAACGCCGGCCAGCACCAGGCAGGCCGCGCCGATAAGGGCGGCCACGGCGCCGAAGGAGCCAGCCACGCCCATGAGCAGGAAGCTGGCTGCCACCAACAGAGGGCCATACCGGAGCACCCGACCGCTGGTCACCCGCCCGAGCCGCTCGGCCAGGCTGCTGCCCACGGTGCCCATGCCCTGCGACAGCGCAAAGACGATGCCCGCCCCGCCCATCGCCATACCCATGTAGGGGAGGTAGGCCTGCCCGAACTGGAACGCCATGGCGTTGGCCGTATTGTAGACCCATCCGAAGAGGATCAGGCTGAGGGCCATCTGATTGCCCCGCACGTACTTCAGGGCCGTGACCGTCTGGGTGATGACGCTCACCCGCTCGGTGCGCTCAGGGAGGCGCTCTTTGACCGTCCACACCACCGCCAGGGTCAGCAACGCCGTGATGCCCTTCGCCACGGAAGGAAAGACGGGGTTCCACTGGTACATGAAGCCGGCCAGAGCCGGCGCCAGGGCCAGGGCGCCGATCTGGAGCGCATTGGCCCTGGCCATCGCCTTCTGGGCCCGCTCGGCGCCGCCTTCTTCAACGGCGGTCTCGTAGATCAGGGCGGTGTCCGCCCCGGAGATGAACGTGGTCGCCAGACCGGAGATGAACATCAGCAGGCAGGCTGCCAGCGTCCCGTGAATGAAGAAATAGCCGCCGGATACCAGGGCGCTGATCGCCAGGCCGATCAGCATCGACTTGCGGCGCCCCATCAGGTCGGCGACGGCGCCGGTGGGGATTTCGCCAACGAGGATGCCGAGGTGGTAGGCCGCCTCGGCCCAGCCGGGGTTGCCGCCCCGCAGGATGACAAAGGCGAGCCAGGTGGTGTAGGTAAACTGGAGCCCGTTCAGAAACGCATATGCGTACAGCCGCTTCATGGCAGTGGAATCCTCCCGCATGCAAAATAAAAAGACGCTGTCGGACATGCCGACGGCGCCTCACGCGTGGGCTCGCGGGAGGAAGCGAGTCAGCACCCGACCCCAAAAAAGGGCATAGTAACCCCTTGGGCGGTGCTTAGCACGCTTCTTTGACCGTGTACATCGAGACGGTGACGGCCCCGGAACCATTACGAATCTGCAGCATCCGGACCGCCTCCCTTCTTGCACACTGTTGACGATTATATCAACCTTCTGGATAGGGATCAAGTCATTTCTACAGCCTGGGTGCTGCAGAGTCTATGACATCGAGGATGAAAGAAACTTCGCCGACCCTGCCGGTGGACACCCTGACGTATTGCCCGACCTGCAAGGCGCGGTACGCCCGTCCCTCCATATCGGCGCACTGGTAGAGCCGGCCGTGCTCCTCGCCCGGGCGCCGAATCCGGACCGCACCGGGAACCGGCCCCCCGACCGTGGACCGCACTGGGAGGGGGCCCGCCAAAACGGACCATCCTTCCCGCTTCTCAACGACCCACCCTTCGACGTGTGTGATCCCCTGGGTCGGTTTGCGGCGTGGGCGTTGTCGCAAGATCAGCCCCGCGGGCAGGGCGATGGCCGACAGTACGGCAATTACCACGAGTACGTGCGTCAAAGGGACACCCCCGGGCCAATGGTCCATCCTGTTGCAACGCTACCTTGTAGGGTGTACCAAGATGATGCCCGGGTCGCTCAGAACTGCCCTTCTACCTCACGGAGCCTTACCATGAGTGCTTCGAGTTGTTCCGGTTCCCTGACCTGGTTCTTGGCCCTGCGCAGGTATTCCGCTCCCTTGCGGGGGTGCCCGACCTGCAGGTAGATATCCGCAATCCTGAGCAGCAACTCCGGGTCCCTGGGAGTGACCTGCAACGCAGCCAACGCTGCCCCTAACTCGCTCTCAGCCTTCAGCCGGTCCCGCCGTCGCCGCCGGCAAGGAGCGCACTGCTTCGGGACCGAGTGCAGCACAAAGCGCAGCTCTTCATACCAGAAGCGCTGCTCGCCTGCAGAAAAAGTGAAGATCTGCCGGCAGTCACTACATGACAGCTCGACGTCGTAATAGGCCAGGTAAGGGGCGTGCAGGCAGAACACCTGGGCCGACGGGTCTCCTTTGAGTGCCCTCCCGGCCTTAAGGCAATCGTCGCAGGCCCAGTGAATCTCTCCCCGGCGGAACCCCTCGGCCAACCTGTCGACATTCCCCCACCATCCGCCCAGGTCGGGCGCATGATTCAGGAGCGGCTCAAGGCCTTGCCTGGATCCGCACACCTCACTGGCTGATCCGGCAGGTCAAAGGACGCAACAGTCTCCCCGCGTTTCAGAGTCTGAAGGGCACGTCGCATGTCCCTCATTAGGGGAAGAACTTCGTCCCAGTATTGGGCGCCAAATCGTTCCTCGCCCCAAAACTTGATCGAGAATCCACCGCCGATATCTCGGTGTTTCCGATACTCCTCAGCGAGAACATCGTGTTCTGCCCCGAAGAGATCCTCCGGGACAAACCGCATATCTTTCCGCCTGATCCTGATGGGTCCCAGAAACGGCCGAATCTCAAGGGCTTCCATCTCGCCCACAGCATCACAACCCGGTTGGTTGGTTTGTCATCTGATTTCGCAGAAGGCGAAGAATTCCCCTTCAAGCCCCGGGCCCGAAAGGGTAACGAAGAGCCACAGTGGAACTCTAACCCCCGGGAGGTTGAACGTACATATGAAATCCATCTTCTTTGATATCACGGCCCTCGTCTACGGCCCCGAAGGCGCCGACTTCCTCAGCGAAGTGCTCCGCGCCGAATCCATCCCGGCCGAGCCGGCCGAAGTGGCCGATGCCCTGGGCCGGCTCCCGGCCGAACTGCAGGCCATGCGCCAACAACTACGGGACGAAGACCAAGAGAACGAATACAACCGCCTCATGCTCCCGGCGCTCCTCGCCGCCCTGGGCGTCAAGAACCCCACCGACGCCCTCCTCATGCGCCTGGTCGAGACTGTCCACCAATACAGCGCCTGGTACTCGCTCTACCCCGAAACCCTTCCGGTGCTTGAAGAACTCAAGAACAGGGGCTATCAAATGGCCGTCGTCGCCAACTGGGCGCCCTCCCTGGGCCGCTTCCTCAAGGAGTTCGAGCTCGATCCCTACTTCCAGGCGGTCGTCTCTTCTAGCGAAGTGGGGCTCTCCAAGCCCGACCCTTACATCTTCCACCAGGCGCTCAAGCGGCTGAACCTCACGACCGACCAGACCTTCCACGTCGGCCCCTCCATCAACCAGGACGTCACCGGGGCGCTCCGGGCCGGCCTTACCCCGGTCTGGCTCAACCGCACGGGCATCTCTACGGGCCACGAAGTCGTCTCCATCACCGACCTGCGCGGCCTGCTGATGCTGGCACCCAAGGCAGGTGAAGGCGCATGGAACTGACCGGCCAGGTCGCCCTCGTCACCGGCGCGTCCCGGGGCATCGGGCGGGCCATCGCCCTACACCTGGCGGCCCAGGGCGCAAACGTCATCATCAACTATCGGGAGCGTGCCGACGCCGCAGCCGAAGTGGTCAACCTGATCCCGGAACAGGCCATCGCGATCAAGGGCGACGTCGCTGACCCCGCCGCCTGCCGGAGTCTGGTCCAGGCCGCCGTCGACCGGTTCGGCCGGCTTGACATGCTGGTCCACAACGCCGGGCATGCCCTCGAACAGCTGCTCATCGACACCGAGCAGGAAGAGTGGGACCGCATGCTCGCCGTCCACCTGACGGCCATGTACGCCCTCACACGGGCCGCCCTGCCCCACATGATCGCGCGGCACTACGGCCGCATCATCAACATCAGCAGCATTTGGGGTATTACGGGGGCCAGCTACGAAGTCGCCTACAGCACGGCCAAGGCCGGCCAGATCGGCTTCACCAAGGCGCTGGCCCAGGAGGCCGGCCCCTGGGGCATTACGGTCAACGCCGTGGCGCCCGGCTGGATTGAGACCGACATGAACGCCGACCTGACCGGCGAGGCGCTGGACCTCTGGCTGCAGAAGACCCCGGTGGGCCGCCTCGGTACCCCGGCCGAAATTGCCGAAGTGGTGGGGTTCCTAGCAGGACCAAAGGCTGGTTTTATCACGGGACAGATCATCAGCCCCAACGGCGGGGTTGTAGTCTAAAGGCCAACGATGGGACTAGGGCACCCAATTCGGCAGGGATGCGACAAACACATGGCGTAAACCTCTACGCGTTGGAACTTCAAATACGTAGAGGAGCATAACGATGCGCAATGTGATGCAAGCGATCCTGGTGGTCGTCGGCGCCGCAATGGTCGCAGCGGGGTACAACCTGTTCTTCATCCCGCATCACCTGGTCAGCGGCGGCGTAGCAGGCGTCGCACTATTGATCTACCAACTCTTCAAGCTGCCCGTTGGTCTGCAAGTCCTCATCTATAACATTCCGATCCTCTGGTGGGCGTGGAAAGACGTCGGCCGCAAGTTCCTGATGCTGACCATCGTCGGCATTGGCGCCATGACGCTCTTCCTCAGTCTGATCCCCATCCGGGCCGTCGTCGTCGACGATCCGATGCTGAACTCCATCTTTGGCGGTCTGGTGGTAGGCCTGGGCGTCGGCATCGCCATGCGGGCGGGCGGCTCCTGCGGCGGGCTCGACGTGGCCGCCGTCGCCTTCAACCGGCGCTGGTCGATTCCCATGGGCGACATTATGCTCGGCTTCAACGCGATCATCATCTTCCTGGCGGGCATGCAGGGCGACCTGAAGGCCGTCCTCTACACGCTGATCGCCATCTTCGTCAACGGAAAGATGGTCGATGTGGTCACATCGGGCACCGTCAAGAAGACGGTGATGATCGTCTCCCCCCAGGCCGATGCCATCGCCCGGCGTATTAACGAGGATATGGGCCGCGGCGCCACCATGCTGGACGCCACGGGCGCTTACAGCCAGCAGACTCGCCATGTCATCTTCTGCGTGGTCACGCGCCTCGAACTGAGCCAGGTCAAGGAGATCGCCCTGGGCGTTGACGGCGCCGCCTTTGTCGTCGTGCTGGAGACCGACCAGGTGATCGGTCGCTTCCGCAACTACAACGTGCTGACCCGGACAACCAAGCCCATTTCATAAACCCGTGAGCGGACGCGAACGGCTACGAAAAGACGATGAACGATGATCGCCAAAACGAGCGGCGGCCCGCCAACGAGGATTGGCGGCCGCCGCTCGCCTTTACGCCGGATTCTGGAAGGCGTATGATCCACCTTGTGTTCCAAACAACTTGGCACATGGAAAGCGCCGAATCCGCAAGGAGCGGGGGACCCACGGAGCCAGCGCAAGCTGCTCCGCCGATCTCTCTGGGGTGTAGTCCGGCAGACGCCGGGCGGAGGACTTCAGCCTCTAACCCGACAGCTAACCTCGCAGGCGACTGAGGGCCATCGTGGACGTCGCTCTTTGCGCGCCCCCGGGACCCCCGGGGGCTTTGCCATTGCCAAAAACAGGAGGATGACCCGGTAAAATGCTGGCCCAGATGAAGCGTTTCCTGATTGGTACCCCATTGCGCACCGAGGATTTGGCCCACGAGCGCCTGACCAATGCGAAGGCCCTGGCTGTTTTCTCTTCCGATGCGCTCTCCTCGGTCGCTTATGCCACCGAAGAGATCTTGATGGCTCTGATTCTGGCTGGCAGCAGCGCCCTCTCTCTGTCGATGCCCATCGGGATCGGTATCGCGATGCTGCTGGCCGTCGTGGCCATGTCCTACCGACAAACGATCTTCGCCTATCCCAGCGGCGGGGGCTCCTATATCGTCGCGAAGGAAAACCTGGGCATTTACCCCGGTCTGGTCGCCGGCGCCGCCCTGCTGATCGACTATGTGCTCACCGTGGCCGTTTCCATCTCAGCCGGTGCGGCGGCGATTACCTCCGCCTTTCCGGAACTGCTCCCGTACAAGGTGGAGATGATCCTGGCTGCGATCCTGCTCATCACGCTGGCAAATCTGCGCGGCGTCCGTGAGTCAGGCAACATCTTCTCCGCACCGACCTATGCCTTTGTCATCAGCATCTTCGTCCTGATCGGCATCGGCCTGGGGCGGGCCATCTTTGGCGGCCTGCCGCCCGTCGTCGTCGCAGAGACCGTCGCTGCTCAGCAACCGCTCACCCTGTTTCTGATTCTGCGGGCCTTCGCCTCCGGCTGCACGGCGCTGACCGGTGTGGAGGCGATCTCCAACGGCGTGCAGGCATTTAAGGAGCCCGTCTCCCGGAATGCGTCCAAGACCCTCACCTGGATGGCTGGCATTCTGATGACGATGTTCCTCGGTATCACCTACCTGGCCAACCACGTGGAGATTCACCCGGTCCACGGCGGTGAGACCGTGCTGTCGCAGGTCGCCCGGGCCGTCGTTGGACAGGGAGCGATTTACTACGTCATCCAGGGCGTCACGGCGCTGATTCTCTTCCTGGCCGCGAACACGTCGTACGCCGACTTCCCCCGCCTCGCTTCCCTGATCGCCCGCGACGGTTTCCTGCCGCGGCAGCTCTCCATGCGCGGCGACCGACTGGTCTTCTCCAACGGCATCATCGTACTGGGCGCCGTCGCTGCGGCCCTGGTCATCTATTTCCACGGTGACACGCACTCACTCATGCCCCTGTATGCCGTCGGTGTCTTCCTATCGTTCACCCTGTCGCAGTCAGGCATGGTCATCCACTGGTTCAAGGAGCGGGCCCATGACAAGCAGTGGGTGGCGCATGCGCTGGTCAACGGCCTGGGCGCCGCGGTCACCGGTGTGGTGCTGGTCGTCATCGCCTCCACCAAGTTCACCCACGGCGCCTGGATCATCGTGCTCCTGATTCCGCTGATTGTCGTGATGTTCCGGGGGGTTCACGCCCACTACCTGCATGTGGCCGACGACCTGCGCATGGACCTGACCGAAGAGATAGAACCGGTCAAGCATACGATTATCGTCCCCATCGCCGGCGTCAACCGGGCCGTGGCGCACGCCCTGTCGTATGCGATGACCCTCTCCGATGATGTCCGTGCGATCCACATTGGCACCGACCCGGAAGCGACCGAGAAACTGCAGTGCAAGTGGAACCAGTGGCATCCCGGCGTCAGACTGACCGTCATTCAAACGCCGTACCGGTCGGTGCTGCGTCCCCTCATCAACTATGTCGATAAGATCGAACGGCGCTCCAAACTGGATATGGTGACGATCGTGATTCCTGAGTTCGTGCCCACCCGCTGGTGGCATCATCTGCTGCACAATCAATCGGCGTTGATGCTGCGGGCGGCGCTGCACTTCCGCAAAAATACGGTGGTCGTCAGCGTGCCCTATCATCTTGCGCATTAAGGTCATACTAAAGCGGGCTGCGATTTCCCCAGAGGAGGGCTGTCCGTGAAAGTAACGACCCACGAAATGCTGGAGATCAACGAGTTGCTCCGCATGGAGTCGACCGAGGTCCAGAAGATGCAGGCGCTGCTGCCCATGGTCGCCGATGCAGACCTCCGCCAGGAGATAGAAGCCTGCATATCGACCGCGACCCACCACACGCAGGCGCTGGTCAAATTCTGTCAGGCCAATCAACTGGCATAGGGGAGGAGGAGCAAGATGACGACTGTACTGAGTGCCGTCGGTGAAGCGACCGGGCTGAAGCCGGACGATCAGGTGATTGCACAAGGCATGCTGGCCGGGGCAAAATCGAAGGCCAGTGCTTACTGCCTGGCCATTTGCGAGACCGTTACGCCGGAACTGCGGCATCTGTTCACGACCCACCTTAACGATGCCCTGGCCGGGCAGGAGCGCCTTTCCAAGCTGGTCCAGAGCCGGGGCTGGTACAAGGCGACCGCTGAGCCGGCGGAGTTGGTCAAGCAGGCTGTCAAACAGGCGCAGCCGGTGCTTCAATAAGCTTCTGTTCGCCGCCGCTCCCTATGTTGGGGGGCGGCGGTTGCGCGTCCAGGATCTGACGGTTCATTCGACGTAAAACGTATGGTTAACTATAAACATAGCTTTCATGTATACCGGAGGAGGTCTGGCGAATGCGTCGTACCGTCTCATTGCTGACTGCTGCCGTGGTGTTGGCGGCCGCCCTGCCCATGCCGGGTGTGGCTTTCGCCGCGCCGCTCAGCGACATGCAGACTCACTGGGCACGCACCCAGGTGGAGGCCGGCGTCGCTGCTGGCTATGTATCGGGCTACCCGGACGGGTCGTTCAAGCCGGATGCGCCCATTACCCGGGCGGAGTTCTACAAGCTGTTGGGCGCGGCGATGCGCCTTTCTCCTGGCGCCTCTGCGACAAGCTTTTTGGAAGAAGGGAAGACGCCGCTCCACTGGTCATTCGCCCAGGGGCATATTCCTGCTGCCGTTGGCGCCGGCCTGCTCTATCCGCCTGACTATGCGTTTGCGCTCGTTCCGGATACCCGGGTAACCCGCCGCGAGATTGTGCTGGCAGCGGTGCGGGCGCTGGGCAAGGAGCCTCTGGTGGCCGGCAACCGGCAGCAGCTGGACAACCCCGACTGGCCGGGAATGGCGGGCTGGCTCAAGCCCTACGCAGCGCTTGCCGTGGGCTCCGGGATTGTGACGGGGTACGCCGATCGGACCTTAGGCCTGGAGCGGAACGCCACCCGGGCCGAGGCGCTGGTCATCGTCCAGCGGATTTTAAACCAGGTGACGGTCGGGCTGACCATCGACACCGGGGCCGGGGCGGCTGATGAGAACGCTGTCCGGCATCCCGGGGAGGGGGAGCCGACCTGGACCTGGCGCGCTTTGGCCGCCGGGCGTGCGGTGGTGAGTAATGGTACTGCTGCGCAGGACTATGCGTTTGCTTCCGATGTCTCGGAACTGGTGCTGATGCCGGCGCCCGGGCGTGCAGTCTGGGTGCGGTATAGGAGCGGCTCGGCCGCCGTGGTGGCGCAGCTGGCCGGTGGCGCCCTCCGCGAGGTGGCCCGCTACGAAGGCGCCACGCCTGTGCCCTTGACGGTGGATGATGATGGCCGGCTCTGGTTCACGGACGGCGCCGAGGGTCTCTTGGTGGCGGGCCGGGACGGAACGGTTGAACGGGTGTCTGGCCTGACCGACCGTCTGACGACCGGGGCCATCGATTGGCACGGTGTCTTCTGGGGTGTGAGCAGTTCCGGCAAGGTCTGGCGGGTGACGCCTGACCTGCGGCCGATCTCCTACCCGCTGGAGCTGCGGCCCGACCAGGTGGCGCAGCACGCCGCATTGGCTGATGATGGCTCGCTCTGGCTGCTGCTGAAGGGCGCCCCGGCCCAGGGCGGGCCCAAGGCGGAGGCGGTCCGACTGGCGTACGGGAAGGTGACGAAGCGGGTCACGCTGCTGGGCGAGTACTTCGGCGGGGCGCGGAGCCACGCGCGGGTCGACGTGCTGGGCCGGTCCGGGCCGTTCCTATGGACGGAAGCCCGGGTGATTGGCGCTGACTTTGTGGAGCGGAGCGGCGGGCTCTACCGGATGAACCTGGAGACCGGGGAGTTTGCCCGTCAGGTGCTGCCCCGGGAAGTCAAGGGAGCGATGAGCCCCGTGAAGGCCGCAGATGGCGGCGCCCTCCTGCGTGACGCCGGGGGCAGGTTCTGGCGGATGCTGCCTTAGGGGGCGCCCGGGCGGCTGTGCGTTACATCAGGTCTGCCGCAGCGTTCTGCTGATACTGCCGGCACCGCTGCTGGAGGTAATCCATCAGCATACGGTATCCGCCCCGGTCGGGCCCGCTCAGGTCACGCAGGGGCAGCGTGGTTCCGATTTTCCGCCGCATCCCGTCCAAGCTCAGATCCTCGGTATGCACCACCACCAGCGTGATACCTTTGTAATAACAGATGCCCGCCTTTACCATGTCCCTGAGCTGCTGCTCCCTCGCCTTTTCATCACCCGGAAACCAGTCTGTTGCGCCGTAGTGCTGAGGGCCGTTGAACTCCCACGCGACCGTCGGCGGGTAGAAGCGGTCAAACCGCAACTGCTCGCCCGTCTGCGGATTGATCAGATACCCGGGTGAGGCTTCGTCGGCGAATAGTTCCGTTGAAACCAGAACGGAGAGCCACTCGCGCATCAGCGCTTCGCCTTTGAACTTGGCTCGCTGAAGCCGGCGCTTTGCCCGGACCAGGTGGAGCCGCTGGCGATAGTACTCTGGGTCAAGCAAGACAAAGTGTGCGACGTTGTCGGCCCTCTGACGGGTGAGGCGCATTCGCAGCCAGCCTGCGTTGGCCAGTTCGTCCAGCGCTGCCTTCAGGGTGCCATGCCTGATCTGAGCGAACCGGCCCAGTGCTTTGTACGTGATGCTAAACTCCCGGCGTCCAAAGCTTGGCACCAGCTGGAGCAGCCCGTACAGCAGTTTCGCCTGGGCACCGACCCTCCGGGCCGAGAGCAGGGCGGTGGGCATCTCTACTGTTGCTGGCTGGGTTGGCCGCTCGCCTGGCCTCCAGCCGGCAGCGGATAGTTCGGCAAGCCCCCTGCGAACCGTCGGGAGGGTGACGCCGCTGGCCGCAGCCAGAGCGGCGGGTGTCAACTCGTGTTCGACCCACAAGGAGGCCAACCAGATCGCCTTTGCCGTGGCAGACAACCCCTGTACCTGAAAGATTGAACCCGGCACCCGCATCCTTTTCCCTCCTGGAACAGTAGTGCGGATGGATTCGTCCACCTTTGTGGAAAATCCTACCACGGAACGCAGGGAATCTCTTCCAGGTGGACGGCGCCCCGAAGGGCGCCCAAGTAAATGGAGCGGGTATCGCTTTTTTTCTTCTGCCTGTCGAGTGGCTGGAAAAACCTCGATACTTCCTCGCCGGCGTTGGTCCCTGAGTATACCCCTCCCCGGTAATATTCTCGCTTCGAGCCCTGTAATTGCCGGGGGGAGCGGATGTCAACTGTGGCGAAACGTGATGAATGGAGTAAGGTTGTGTCGAACTGCGGCACCGAGACCCGCTCAACCAGCAGGACGGATATCGCTTTTTTTCAGGACCATCCATGCTCTGGCGGAAAACACCGGGACTTGGCCTCGGAAATCAGGATTTTCGCCGGCGTTCCCGCCTGGCCGCAGGGGATACCCCCTGGTTTGCTATAAGCAGAGCCCCCGACCGGATGTTGGTCGGGGGCTCTGCTTGTCGTTAGGGTCGGCCCACCAGCCCTACCCCAGCGCCTTCTCCCAGCGCCGAAAGACCATGCCGATGTTCTCCGCCACGCCCCGTGCCTCGAAGCGCCGGGCGTAGTACCCACTCAAGCGCTCATTATTCGCGACGCAATCCAGGCGAAGGAATCGTCGGCCCCGGGCCTTCGCCTCGCTCTCGGCCCAATCCAGCATCGCCTCGCCAACCCCGGTTCCGGCGTGGGGCCGAGCCACCGCCAGCCGGTGCACATACGCGGCCTCATCCGCCGCCACCGAAGCACCCCAGATCACCCGATCCCACGCACTGGGCGCCAGCCCAAGCGAGATGGTGCCAACTGGCACCCCATCTCGCAAGCACAAGTAGACTTCACCCGACTCAATCGCCTCAGCCAAGTCGGCCCGACCGCTGCCATCCAGGTAATGGCCCCACTGGGCAATCCCCTGGCTGGCAATCCACTCGGCGGCGCCGACCAACATGGAGCACACTGCATCGAAGTCTGCAGAGGTTGCGAGCGTAATCAGAGCGGCTCCTCCTCACCACATGTTGTGACAGGCGCGGACAAGACTACATAACCTGGGAACAGAGGAGATGGCTTCTGAGAGAGGGTAGAGACCATGGGCGCCCTGCCCGCGACCACCGGGCCGCTCTCGGTTGCCGCCCTGCCAGCCGCCGTCGTCGCCCTGGCCTCCTGCGTGGCCGCTACCTTTGGACTGACCGTTGGCGCCATCCTGGAATGCTTTATCGCCTGCGCACCCGGTGGCCGACTCCGCCCGGAGGATGACGACGATGACGATGACGACGACGATGATGACGACGACAACGGCAGCGGCGGCGGCTACCGGTCCACGGCCGCGGCGAGGGCCCGGATCGTCCGCCGGCACTACCGGCCCTGACGCTACCACCTGGCGGGACCTTTACGGTTCCGCCTTTTCCGCTTCATCCCACTGCCGTTGCAGTTCCTGATAGGTCGCCGGGAATTGCGGGGTATAGCGCAGGTAATGCGGGATCGGATACCGCACCCCGCCCTTATGCGTTTCCTCCAGCCCCTCCAGCAAGTCGCCCACCAGCGCCCAGGGCAGGGTGAAGGCCATTTCGTCATCCTGGGTCTGGCCGAAAATCCGGTCGCCCAGGCAGGGCAAAATGACCTGGGGCTTCCCTTCCCGGGCTGTGCGGATGACGATATCCGCACAATCGGCCCGCCCGGTCGTCGTGGACGTCACCGCCCCGCCGGTCTTCCAGAGCGCCCCGGTCACGGCCCGCATCACCTGCGCCGAGTTGCCGTAGACCAGCAGCGTCTCCGGCTCAAAGTTGCACCGGTTCAGCGGCGCCACGACCACCACACCGGCCTCGTTGGCACCGAACTTCGGCACCTCAGCCTCGGTCAGCGCCCCCTGCCCGCAGGTCTCCACGTACATGCCCGCGGCCAGGTTCCCCTCGGTGTAAAAGGGAATCGCCGGCTGGAACCCAAAGGCCACCTGGGCGATGGGGCAGCACAGGTCTTCCGGCCCCATTGCCACGGACCAGCCGTAGCGGCGGGCCATGGAGATGCCCTGGCAGATGCTCACCTGAATGCCCATGTCCCGCCGGGGCCGCCGGGCCCGGTCCGGCACCGGCTCCTCGCCGCGCACCACCCGAATCGCCAGTGGATACGTATCCGTCCGCAGATGCTGATCCAGGGCCGCTGCTACCTGTGCTGCCGTAACCGCCATCGCAAATCAGACCTCCCCCAGCCGATAGATCGGCAATAACCTCCCCATTACCTCCCGCGCCAGGTCGGCAAACCCGGCCCCCAGCCGGACCGCCTCAGCCGCCGGCACAGACAGGCCGACCATGCAGTCGGCATCCTTCCGGTTCATCAGCCGGGTCCCAATGCGTGCGATATCATCCGCAGTCACCCGGCTGTTCAGAATGCCCTCGGGCTGGGTGGAATCCTCCAGCCAGCGGTACCCAGCCGGCAGCGAGGCGGCCAGCCGCTCCCCGGATTCCAGAAGCCGCATGCCGAAGGCCGGCTTCGCTGGCGCCTCATAGATCACCCCGGCCTGGATAAAGGCATGCGTATGCCAGAGCCCTACCTGAAAATGCGGCAACATTTTATAGCCCCGCTTGTTTGGGCTCCAGGCGACCCACGTGTCCTTGGGCGGGTTCACCTTGCGCCGCATGTGCTTGGCTGTCATGGGATAGACCGGCTGCCCTGTCAGTTCGGTCAGAAACGGCGCCAGCTCCTGCCCCAGGGCCGCAAGTTGCACCCGAGGCCCGGCCTTGACGAAGGCCATCCGCTCCTCGAAGCCGGGCAGTGTAAATCCTGCAAAGTCATCTGCTGTGAATCCGGTAAACGGAACCAACACAATCACCCTCCCGGAGGAGGTAATTCAACAATAAAGTACCGCCTCCTGCATGCCTGCCCCAGCCGAGACGCATCCTACCAAATACGTAGGAGGGGCGCACAACATGGCCCTGCAAGCAGCAGAACGCAAGCTGATCGAGGAGTACCTGGGGTGGTGGGGCGACGCCCGCGGCTTCGAACTGGCTCAGGTCCTCGCCAAAGCGGGCGAAGGGCCGGAACACCTCAACCGGGCCGCTCTCGCCTTCACCCGACTGAAGCAGCACCTGCCCATCAGCCCGGTCCTGGCGCAGAACAAGGCGGTCATCAACCTGATTTTGGGCCACGGCGCGGATATCGTCACCCGCCAGATCGCCCTGGGCAAGGACGCGCTGCCCGCATGCCTCATCCATACCGACAACATGATCATGAAGCTGTTCGTACTGCCGCTCATGGACAACCTGGTCATCCGGCTGCGGGATGAAACCTTCCCCACCGAGCCACAGGCCCTCTGGAAGTACCTGGAGGAGCGTGTCGTCACAGGGACACAGGTCGGTGCAGTCAAAACCATCGGCGATGTGACGCACAGGGTCCTTGCGGGCAACACCCTGCTGCTTGTGGAGGGGCTCGACCGGGCGGCCGAGATCTCTACCCAGGGCTGGGACCATCGCTCCCCCGAGGAGCCCATCGCCGAACCGGTGGTGCGCGGTCCCAAGGAAGGCTTCGTGGAGACCGCGGTGATCAACCTGGTGCTGATCCGGCGCCGGCTGCTCGACGAGCGGCTGCGCACCGAAATGTTCACGATCGGGAGCCGCACCAACACCACGGTCTACCTGGTCTACATGGTCGAACTGGCCATACCGGAACTGGTGAACGAAGTGCGCAAGCGGCTCTCTGCCATCCATGTTGACAACATCCTCGAAAGCGGCGTCCTCGAAGAGCTGATGGAGGATTCCGCCTACACGCCGTTCCCCCTGATGAAGGCCACCGAACGGCCAGATGTGGTCGCCGGCGAACTGCTGGAAGGCAAAGTCGCCCTGGTAATCGACGGTACGCCCCACGCTCTAGTCGCCCCGGCCACCTTTGTCGGCGGCATGCAGGCGGCGGAAGATTATTACCAGCGCTGGCCCATGGCTACCTTCATCCGCTTTCTGCGCTTCGCCTTTCTCTTCATCTCGTTGCTCGGCCCATCGATGTACATCGCCATTACGACCTTTCATCCGGAAATGCTGCCGACCGACCTGCTGCTCAGCCTGGCGGTGGCCCGCGAAGGCGTTCCCTTTCCGGCGGTGATCGAAGCGATTTTGATGGAGATCTCCTTCGAGGCGCTGCGGGAGGCGGGCGTCCGGCTGCCCAAGACGGTCGGGCAGACGGTCTCCATCGTCGGCGCCCTGGTCATCGGCGAAGCGGCTGTGCGGGCACGCCTGGTCTCGCCCGTCATGGTTATTGTCGTCGCGATTACCGGCATCGCATCTTTCGTGATACCGAACTACAGCACTGCGCTGGCCATCCGGCTGCTGCGCTTTCCGATGATGATGCTGGCCGGCACCTTGGGCTTCTTTGGCCTGGTCATCGGGCTGATCGCCCTGTCGATCCATCTGGCCAGCCTGCGTTCCTTCGGCATTCCCTACATGGCGCCTACGATGCCGCCGACGCCCGACGACTTCAAAGATATGATGATCCGTATGCCCTGGTGGGCCATGAAGCGACGCCCCCGGTTTATGCCCATGCATGACCCAAAGCGGCAGAAACAAGCTACCATTCCTAAGCCGCCATCATCTATGTCGTAGGGGAGGGAGCGCGGTGTCCAAGGTTCGGATCAGCGGGGGGCTCTTTGCCTGTCTGCTCGGCGTCTACCTGCCCATCGCCCAGACCCTCTTTCTGCCCGCACCGATGATCAAGGCGGCCGGGCAGGAGGCCTGGCTTGCCCTGATCATCGCCGGCATCGTCGGGACACTGCTGGCCGGTCTGCCCTCCGTCTGGGTTGGCATGCGCCATCCCGGCCTTGGGGTCGCGCAAATCTCCCGCCGGCTGCTGGGCAGGTGGGCTGGCGGCGCCGTAAGTCTGATCTATATCGGCCTGCTGGTCTACATCTTCGGCCTGTGCATCCGGGACATCATCGACTTCTCCCAGATGGTTCTGTTGCCGGGAACGCCCGGGGTTGTCATTGCCATTCTCTTTGCGGGGATTTCGCTGTACGGCGCCTGGCACGGGCTGGAGCCAACGGTGCGGGTCGCCTTTCAGGCGCTGGTCTTCATGGTGCTCACCGCCTTTCTCGTACCGATGCTCCAACTCAGGGAGATCAGTATCAAGAACGTGGATCCCTTTTTGTACCGCGGCATCGGCTCGGTCTTTCAGGCCGCCTTTGTTGCACTGCCGTGGTTCACCGAAATCGTCTCCATACTCGGCCTCATGCAGCACCTGAAGCATCCGCAAAAAGCACATCGCTGGCTGCTCGCGGGGGGCGTGGCGTCGATCCTTCCCATCTCGTTCCTCACCCTCCATATGACCCTTGCCCTTGGCAGCGACCTGCCCGCCCGCTTTCTCTATCCGACGTATTACCTGATGCAGTTGATCTCCATTGCGAAGATTTTGGAGCGGATCGAAGTGGTCATCGTGACCGTATTCCTTACAGGCATGTTCATCAAATCGGCCCTCTACCTCTTTCTAGCGGCCGAGACCACCGCACAGACCTTCGGGTTGCGGCACCATCACTGGCCGGCGGTGGGGCTGACGGCGCTTGCGGTGGTCATCGCGCACATGTGGGGCGGCATCCTGAACCTCCTCTACTGGGAAGCGGGTTCGATCTCGGTATGGGTCAGGCTGAGCATCGAGGTCGGGCTGCCGGCTCTATTGTTGACCGCTTCGTTCATACGGCAGGCCGGCGCCGGGCAACGAGGAAGCGCCCATGCGTAAATGGATTGCACTGTTGGTCATTGCCGTCCTGCTGCTGACGGGCTGCTGGAGCCGCATTGAAGTGAGCGACCTGGGGGTCGTGGCCGGTCTTGCGGTGGATACGGGGGAGCAGATGCCGGTACGCATGACGCTCTACATCTCGCGTTCACCGGGTGCCGGGCCGTTTGAGCGGGGGCAGTCGCAGTGGGTGGTGGCGCGCGAAGGGCGGAACGTGGCCGATGCCATCAGCCAGATTAGGCGGGCATCGGCCCGGCGGATTTCGCTGCATCATCTGCGGATGGTTCTCGTCAGCGAGGAGTACGCCCGGAGGGGGATGGACGAAGTACTCGACCTGCTCGCCCGCCATCCGCAGGTCCGGCTGCTGACCCGCCTGATGATCGTGCGCGGGCGGGCGCAGCCGATCCTTGAGATCGAGCCTACGCTGGAGGCGCTCCAGCCGGAGAACCTGGCCGAGATCGTCAGTGCCAAGGGCGGGCCGGATCCGCGGCTGAAGGAGCTGCTGGTCGGGCGTGCGGCCGAATCATTTTCGCCCTGGGTCTATGCGCTGCACACTGTGGAGCGGCCGGCCCGGATGGAGAATGCGCCGGAAAAGGCCGTTGAGCTAGCCGGGGCGGCACTGCTCCGGCAGGACCGGGTGGTGGCGATGCTCGATCAGCGGATGACGCAGGCGCTCCTGTGGTTGGAAGGGAACCCCCGGGAGGTGACGCTGATCGCCCCCTGTCCGGACGATGGGGTCCACTCGCTTTCCGCCCAAGTGCAGAGGGGGGAGGTGGCCGTCTACCCGAGCGTGGTGCGGGGGAGCCTGCGCATTCTTGTGGCTGTGACCGGCACGGTGGATCTGGTCCATTCGGAGTGCTTGGAAGATGTGGTCAAACCGGAGGATCGGGCCAAGCTGGAGCACCAACTCCAGGTGACGCTGCAGGCGCGGCTGGAGAGGTTGATCGAAATCCTGCAGGAGACGGAGACGGATCCGGCTGCGTTCGGGAAGTGGGTGCAGCTGCGGCAGACGGCGTTCTGGCGGACGCTTCCCCAGGACGGGTGGCCCAAGGTGTGGAAGACGACGCCGGTGAGCCTGGATGTGGGGATCATTCTGAACCGGGCGGGGCTGTTGATCGATCCGGCGCATCGGACGCGGGCGGAGTTGGAGAAAGGGCGGTAGGGGTGGAGGGGTGGCCTGCTTGTGGCTTGTGGCCTGCGGGGCGCCTGTGGGGGCAGGCAGGGGCTCCTTCCCCGGTTTCTGCGGTTTGGGGGTCGCTTCGCTCCGGCCCCAAACCTGGGCACCGACGTCCAGTCGTCCCCTGCCTACCCCCACAGGCTGAGGTTGCCGCAAGCACTCCCCCCTCTTTGAGGGGGTCGGTGATGTTACTTCTCTTCGCCCGCTTTCTCTGGGTACTACGGGAAGCAGGCGTGTTTCGCAACGAGGCGGAACTCCTCAGCGTTGCAGCAAACAGCGCTGATGTGACTTTGCCGTGGAGATGCCTGTTGTAACCGTGCCGCTTTATCTGGAACAGGACCGGCCTCTCATTGATCTCACGCTGACCGGGCCGGGGGGGCAGAGCCGTGCTGTCCGGTGCTGGGTTGATACCGGCGCCACTAATCTAGTTATCTCAGGCTTGGTGTCCTACGGCCCGGAAGCGCCGGGAGTGGTGTCGGGGCTCCTCAGCCGGTACGTGTAACATCGCTTGATCAGCCGATTGCGAAGCAGGTCGTGCCCCGTCAGGTCGCGGAGTGGGAGCAGGCTTCCGACCTTCTGCTGCATCGTTTCCAGGCTCAGGTCCTCGGCGTGGACGATGACCAGGCGGATGCCTTTGTAGAAGCAGAGACCGGCCTTGATCATGTCACGCAGCTGCCGGTCTTTCGCCCCTTCCGTATCGGGGAACCAATCGGTGGCGCCGTAGTGCTGCGCTCCGTTGAATTCGAACGCCACCCGCTGGTCCGGATAGTACCGGTCGAACTCCAGAAGCTCTCCGGTCTTGGGGTTGACCATGAAGCCGGGAGCGTCATCGTCCGTGAAGCGATCCGTTGCGACAAGCAGCGACAGGATTTCTCGCATCAGTTTCTCGCCGCCTGGCCCGGGCTTACCCAATCGCTGGACGGCCTGTGCAACCTCCAGGCGTTGGCGATATTGCATCGGATTGAGCACTTCCAGATGTAAGGTTCGGCTGGGGCGATCCTGGGTCACCTTCAGCCAACTCCTGTGCACCAGGTCGCCCATGGCTGTCTTGACGGTGTTACGGCTGGCGTGCGCCAGGCCGCAGAGGTCCGTGTAGGTGATGGTAATCTGGCGATGCCTGAAGGCAGGTGAGAGTTGCAGGCCGGCGTACAGCAGTTTGGCGGGAGCGCCGATATGCGGGTCGGCCAGCAGTTCGGTGGGGATGCTTGGATTTTCGCTCGAGTTTGGCGTTGGGCGTGTCGGGGCGGGCCGGCCGGCGGGCCAGCCGGCTGCGGCCAGTTCGTGCATGCCTCGGCGGATGGTGGTGGGTGAGAGGCCGCTGGCGGCCACCAGGGCCGGTGGGAGGAGCGGGTCGACCAGGTGGGAAGCCAGCCAGAGCACCTTTGCCGAAGGGCTGAGGGAAGCTTGGGACAACAGGGATGGGGGCACCGAGACTGTGATCACTCTGTGCATCCTCCTATGAGCAGCGTGATCATATGTTCGGCTCCCTTGTTGGCAATTCCTGGGTATTGTGGTGCTGGAGATTGGTTTTTGCTAGATTGGCCCGGGGGATGGGGGTCGGGGAACGGGGCCGACCCGGGACCCTGCTGCCTGGCGCAGTGTCAGGAATGGTGTGTCCCAGGGCCCGGGCGGGGCCAAGGGCTGGGGGTCGGAGGACCGGGGCCGGCCCGGGGGATGGGCCCGGAATAGACTAGTTCTGGCGCCCTACGGGCGCCGGCCGCCGAGCAGACCCCGCTGCTTGGCGCCGTGTCAGAAATGGCGTGTCCCCAGCCGATTTTGGACACCAAAGTTGACAAGCTGTCCGGCGAACTGAAGGCTTCAATACCCCGGGGGGGTGTGTGACAGGGATGGGTTGGTGGTTTTTGACAGTAAGATGACTGACGGTTCTCTGTACGGAGGGGCCGGAGAGTCAAATCGTGCCGTAACCTGTCGTAAACAGAGGGGGGTGGAGGAGCAGACGGTGTTACGTCTGTCAAGAATAGCGGGCGTGAAGTCCGATAGCTGGCACCAAAACTGACACTGGTGGCAAACTGGGCCTTTTTTGGGCCCAGTTTGCGGCCATGCTGAGGGGGGTATCCCTGCGGGGAGCTCGGATTGGGGCTAGGGCCGGGCTCGGGCCGGGGGCAGGGCATGGGGCAGGGCATGGGGCAGGGCCGGGGGCAGGGCCGGGGCCGGCCCAGGGAGCGCGGAAAAACTTACTCTGGCGCCCTGTGGGCGCCGGCCACTGAGCAACCCCACTGCCTGGCGCATGGAAGGCTGGCCAGGGGCCCGGAAAACCAAAATCGGGCGGGTCCCCAAAAAGGACCAGCCCGATGCTCTGCTACGCAGCCTCAGCCAGCAACTCACCCAACACCCGCCGATCCACCGGCAAATACCCGGCCAGCAAATGCGCCATGCCCCGGTAGAACCCAACCTGGGCCCCGGCCGCGACATCGGCGGCAAAGTCCCCGGCCCACTGGAGCAGATGCTCATCCAGGAAGGCGGCCTGGTCCCGCAGGACCTGCTCCAGCCCGGCCCAATCGCCCGCAGCGGCCCGCTCCGCCGCAACCCGGCACGTCTCAAACAAGAACTGCAGCTCCAGCCCCACCTGATCATCCGGCTCAGACCCGACCTTCGCGGCCTGCAGGCCGTATGCGGCATAGGCCCGCCTTACCTCCAGGGTCTCCTCCTGGAAGAGCAGCCGGTCCGCCGACCGGTACGCCGATTCATAGGGCGGCGCAGGCACCTTGCCCGGGCCGATGAACATCCGGGTGTAATCCCACCGCAGGGCATCGTAATCCTCACCGGTGGCCACCGCCAGGTACGCAGAGACCTCGGCCACGCCCTGGGCAATCTGCCCCACCTCGGCAGCGAACGGGAACAGCTCGACCGCACCGCTCTCCACCAACGCCGGAACAAACGTGCGAGCGGGCTCGGCCACGAAGGCCTGGGCCAGCAGACCGTAGGCAAAGCCCCGGGCCTCCAGCACGGCCTCCAACTCGCCGGCCTGTGCCATCACTACAGCATTCGACGCCATATACAAACACCCCCGGTATAGAAGACGGGACCGGCACCGTTAAGCGCCGGCCCCGTCACAGTAAGCTTACCCAATCGTAATCGAAATGCCGGTCACATAGAAGAGGTAGCGGCCGACCATCTCGCCGGCCATCAGGAAGGCGAAGGCCGTGTAGACCAGACCCGACACGCCCTTGCCGGAAGCGATGCGCCGCCAGGCGAAGACCATGGGCACCAGGCCGCCGGCCAGGGTCAGGACCCAGCGCAGCGCCAGCACCAGGCTGTACTTGCCGCCCAGCAGGGCCAGCGACTGCTCAGCCGCCATGCCGCCGCCGGCCAGGCCGGCCAGGTAGACCGGGTAGGCCACAGCCACCACTACCAGACCGACCAGCGAACCGCCGATCAGGAGCGAGAGGTTGGACGCAACCGCCTCGTTGCCACGGCCGAAGGTGGCGATCAGGAAGGCCGCCAGGCCCAGGCCCACCACCACGGCGGTGCCGAAGAAGGCCACATGCGTGCCCCAGCCCTGCCAGGCCGGCCGAACCGTCATCTGATAGACCATCGACATGGAGACGATCGAAAGCAGTCCGGCCAGAGCGGCCAGGGCATCGATCACCTTCCGCACCGAAGGCACCCGCCCACCGAACACAGACGCAGCCAGCAGTACAAAGAACCCACCGGTAAAGAAGATCTCACGGGAGAGCCACGACGTGGACAGGTGCTTCATCGCCGTCATGGCGAGCAGCGGCCGGCCGAGGTGGAGCATCGAAGCCAGCAGCGCAATCGCCATCACCGGCAGCAGTACGATCACCGACTTGGCGTAGACCTTCTCCATCGCCTCATCCTGGTTGCGCAGCCGCAGCCAGGCGATCAGGATGAAGGCGCCGACCGATGCCTGGGACAGGACCGTCATGATCACAAGTGCCAAATCACCAATATGCATCTCGTTCGCCTCCCTTACTTCCGGGCCGCGGGCTTCGGGCTGATGATGATCGACGGGCCGGTCAGCGAGGAGGAGGGAAGGCCCTTTACATCCATCACAGCGTCCGGATGCTTCTTCTTCAGTTCCTCAAAATCGCCGAACTCCAGCGCCCGCATGATGCAGGCGTCCACGCAGGCGGGCATGCCGCCGGCGGCGGTCAGGTCGACGCAGCCGTTGCACTTGGCCACAACGCCCTTCTCCTCCACGAAGGAGTTGGCGCCGTAAGGGCAGGACCAGACGCAGTACTGGCAGCCAATGCAGGCCTCTTCGTTGACGATCACCAGGCCGTCCTCGGTCCGCTTGGTCCGGGCGCCGGTCGGGCAGTTCTTCACGCAGGGCGCATCTTCGCAGTGGTTGCAGGAGATGGAGAGGTTGTACAACCAGGGGTTCGGATAGCTCCCACCTTCAAAGGTGTGGACCTTCCGATAGTTGATGCCCACGGGCAGGTCATTCTTGTCCTTGCAGGCCACCTGGCAGCCCTTGCAGGCGATACAGGCGGTCATATCGTAGTAAAAGCCCTTCTGTGCCATTACCGTCCCGCCTCCTTTACTTTACTGGAATGCGCAGCGCCCACGTGTGGTCAGGCGTCAGCGGAGTGCCGTCGTACTTTTCGACCTGGACGTTGCAGGAGTTCCAGCCCGAAATACCCTGGCCGCTGGGAATGGGGCCGCACAGGATGTTGTCGGCGCCGGCCCGGTCGATGCCGGTGGCGGGATCGATATCGACCCAGGCGCCATGGGGCACGCCCACGACACCGGGCATCACCGCTTCGGTCACATGGACCACCCGGATCACCTTGCCATGGCGGCTGGTCACCAGGACGGTGTCGCCTTCCTTGATGCCGCGTTCGGCGGCATCCTGCGCGTTGATGTCGATATTGTTCGGGAAGGCCTCACGCAGCCAGCCGACGTTATCGAAAATCGAGTGGGAGCGGCGCAGGTAGTGCGGGTTGATCGCCTGGAGCGGGAAGTCACCCTTGACCTTGGACTTCCAGTCCTTGAACGTCGCCTCGTAGCCTTCCTGCGGCGGGTTGTAGGTCGGAATCGGCTTGATCTCGGTGAAGCCGTAGCCCTTGATCAGCTCCTGCAGCGCCTTGGAGTGGATCTCCAGCTTGCCGGAGGCGGTCTTTAGCTTGTTCTTCTCCGGATCCTGGCGGAACTTGTCGTAGGCGATGAAGCCGAACTTGTCGCCGGGGCGCCGCTCGACCTGGTAGATGCCCCGCTCGGTGAACTCGGCCAGGGTAATCCGGCCCTGCTGCGCTTTGCCCGTCACGCCCCACGCCGCGATGTCGGCGTCGGTGATGGTCAGCAGCGTCTCCATGCCGGTGCCGTCAGCCTTCATCACCTTGGAGCCGGCCAGCTGGTTGAAGAGCGACTGCTTATCGGAGACCGGGTTGACCTTGGCTTCGTCCAGGCCCATCTTCTTGGCCAGTTCGACCGCAATCTGCATGTCGCTCTTCGCTTCAAAGAGTGGCTCGGCGATGCGGGTGTAGTAAATGAGGATTTCGCGCTGGCCCGTCAGCAGGCCGCCTTCGCCCTCCCACGGCGTCGTCGCAGGCAGGACGATGTCGGAGTAGATGGCGTTGGTGGTCATGAAGTGGCCGGCGGTGACGACGAACTCCACCTTGCGGTGCGCCTCGATGCCCTTGGTCATGCCCTCACGGGTCTGCAGGGTGGCGCCGTTGCCGTGGTAGATCATCTGAATGTCGATGTCGACCTTCTTGTTGTAGCCGGCCGTGTACTTGCCGGTCAGGACGGCGTCCCACATCTCCGCATCGTTGATGCTGTCCTTGATGGGGTTCGCGACGCCCGGCACGCCCGAGGATCCGCCGGTCACCAGGTTCGGACCGCCGTTGGCGGTGTGGCGGTGGCAGGAGACGCCGGTCATCCGGCCCGATTCGCCCATGTGGCCGCACATGGCGCCCAGGGTCATGAACATCTGGGGCCAGGAGTCGGAGTTCTGGGTCCGGGCGGGGGCCCAGCCGGTCAGCAGGGCGGTCTTGCGGGTGGCGGCAATTTCACGGGCGATGCGGCTGATGGTCTTGGCATCAATGCCGCAGATGTCGGCAGCCCACTGCGGGGTCTTCGGCGTACCGTCGGTCTTGCCCAGGACGTAGTCCTTGAAGTTCTCCTTCGGATCGACGCCGGCAGGCATATGCTCCGCATCGAAGCCGACGGTGCACTTGTTCAGGAAGTCCCAGTCGATCAGCGGGTTGACCTTGGGGTCATCTTCGGTGAGCAGGGTGTAGGCCATGCCCAGCAGCATCGCATGGTCGGTGCCGGGGCGGATGGGAATCCACTCATCGGCCAGCAGCTCAACGGACTGCGTGCGGATCGGGTCGATGAAGATGAACCGAGCGCCGGCCTTCTTGGCCTGCAGGTAGTGCCAGGTGGGGGCGCCCATGGCGCTGGCGGCGGGGTTGCCGCCCCAGATGACGATCAACTGCGAGTTGCGCAGGTCGAGGCGGTCGTTAATGGAGGTCTCCGAGAAGCCTTCGGCCATGCCGAACTTGGCCGGGCCCCAGCGCCAGGAGCCCCACGACGTGGTGCCCGAGTGGTTGGTATAGCCGCCGGCCAGGGCCAGGGTGCGGCCGATTTCCGAGCCGCCGCCGAGGAGGATGGAGCGGTTGCCATACTTGGCAGCGATCCGCTTGGTCTCGCTGGCGATGATCTCCAGGGCCTCATCCCAGGTGATGCGGACCCACTCGTCGTTGCCGCGCAGCTCTTTCTTGCCGCCGCCGGGGGCCCAGTTCTTCCGCTTCATGGGGTACTTGAGGCGGTCGAGGGCGAAGACCTGCTTGCGCTGGGACCGGCCACGGGCGCAGCCGCGCTGCTGCGGGTAGTCGGGGGAGTCCGGATGGGTGTCGTCGGTCTTCTGGCGGATGACGACGCCATCCTTGACCAGGACCTTGTTGAGGCAGCGGCCGCCGCAGTTATGCCAGCAGGCCGCGGTTCTCCACTGGCCGGCTTCGGCTTCGCCCGCAGCTTCGGCGGTTTCAGGGCCGACCTTGATCAGACCGGTGCCAACACCGGTGAGGGCAGCAGCGCCCGCGGCGACAGCGGTCCAGCCCAGGAAGGTCCGGCGTCCGACTTTGTGCGCCTGGATTTCTTGGATCAGTTCCTTCATGAGATTACACCTCCGGGTGTACATGGGTCTCTGATTGATATTGTGAAGGGTTTCGCATGGCGTTGCATGACCCGTTCTCAGTGAATTCCGTGCGCGAAGGGGCAATAGAAAAAGGCCCGATAGGGCCATCTGGAAGGTGATAGAAAACCCCCGCAGGGAGTGGGGCCCTCGCTGCGGGGGTTTGGTCTATGACTGTTCGTTTTCGTCCTGACCCTCGGGACCCTTGGTTTCGGGATCCGCCTTCTTGTCCACCGTGCCCTTCGGGTCGGGCTGACCCTCCTTCTTCTTGGCGTGACTGAACGTGAAGGTCGTTGTCTTCCGGGCTTTGTCCAGATTGATGCAGAGAGCCGGCAGGCCCTGGATCAGTTCCGGCGCCTCGACCAGGTCGAACTTTTGCTTGATACCGGGGGCGGGGGCGATCTCCTCGGAGAACATCCACTCTGCGATGTTGATGATGAAGTCGGTGCCGTTTTCCTCGACCTCATAGCCGTCCGTGTCCTTCCAGTCGGTGGCCCAGACGTAGATGCGGCTGTCGCCATCTTTACGGCCGGTCCGGATCCGTTCTACCTTATCGTTTTTGAGCTTTACTGAGCGGGCCTTGGCGTTGTCCTGGAGCAGCCACTTGGCCTGAACGCCGCCGATGATCGTTCCCGGCGACTTGAGCCACACGAACGGGCGATGCTGACTCCGGCGGACCGTGCGTTTGCTGGAACGGGAGTTTGCGCGGATGGTGTTCGCGGTGGACTCGTGGCTGGTCAGGGTCGGGGCGACTTCAATGCCGGCATTGATGGCTTCTTGCATGGCGGCCTTCAGTTCGTCGGACTTGGCCGGGTCGCTGGCGGCGGCCTGGAGGGCTGCCTGGAGGCGGGCCAGGGCAGCGGCCCGGAGCGCTGCGCTAGACAGGGGACCGGTTAGCTTCTGAGGCTGGTTCTGCTGCTCGTCGGAGCCGGAACCGTCGGGCTTTTTTGCGACCATGATCGGAGCCTCCCTTGGGATCTGTATGTGAAGGTTGAGTAGTGGACCTTCACATGGGTATACGGAGGCAGCCGGGGAAAGGTTCTATGGCTATTGCGAACTTTTTTGAAGTTGTTCGGTGGTCGATGGGGGTAGGGGGTGCAGAGGCCACTGGGATTGACGCAGAGGACCACAAGACTGGAAAGGAACATCGAATTCCGACCAAGTTCAGTGATGGGGCAGTCGATGCTATTCGACGGCAGCACAGAGTATGGTTTAATTCTAGGTCCAAAAGAGTAGTACTAAATCTTCGCGCTGATATCGACCTTTCTCGACATCTTGTCGCTGGCCGTTATGTCAGAATCAATGTAGTTCCAATTCGCAGCAAAATGGAGGAAGAGGGAATGAATCGCCGACCGATTGTGGTGTTGTTGATCCTAGCGATCTTCATGGTGTCTGTTCCCGTTGCTCACGGCCTCAACTACGGATCGTGGACCGGGTGCACCAATGAACCTACGCTCAACACGTACGGAGAGGCCTGGACATATCCGGACCCCTTCCTACCTGAGGTTAGGGCTGACTTCATGGTGTTCATCAACGGTACGTGGGCAGCAACCGGTGCTGACGGATGGACCACCGCAACAGCCTCAGCCAAAGCTTGGACTAACCGGTATAACTACGGGCCTGGCCCGTGGGCCGTTAGGATTGCAGCGGGTCATAGTTGGCGCAAAAACGCCCAAGACTTCATTGGTCAGTATCTGGAGTCATCCAGCACAACCTACTGCGTCAATTGAGGAGGGTATATATGAAAGCACGTGGTTTCGCTGCATGGGCCATCGTAGTTGCATTCGTAGTTCTGGTCAGTGGGATTGCTGCACAGGTTTCTGCCTCCAAGGCTCTAGACTGGGAAACCGCCTCGATCTCCGAAGCTGATGCAGTGGCTAAAGAGTTCGGGCTTAGCTCCAAGAAGTGGGAGTATCACTTCTCCTCAGAAACCTTAAAGTACGCTCAGCGTAACGCGTCATATGGAGATGTTTATGCGGAATGGGCCAAGCAAATGGAGGTCGGTGAGTCCTGGCCCTGGTGGTTTGAGAACCCTAACGGAAAAGAGATCTACGTGGTGACGAGAAAGCCTGACAAGACTCTTGTAGGGACGAGGTTCTACCTCGACGACAAGGTCTGGAAGATCGGCGAGTCTGTGAAGAAGGAGCCTAAGGCGAAGTAAGTCAGACCTGGAAGCTCAAGGGAAACACGGCCGGTTCTAGTACCTGGACTTGTAAAGTCACAAAAGGCACCTTGGCGGTGGATGTCCACCCCGTGGTGCCTTTTACTGTGTTTGCTCACAAACCGAACACCATGACCCCCGCTCCATGAAGGCGTTCAGGGCCTGGCGCATCCAGACGGCTCCTGGCCCGAGGCGCCCGCCGCCACTTGCCTAGGCGTACTCAGGAAGTCGAAGACCTCTCCCGTAGGTCAACCACATCGCTAACAGCGATAAACCAATTGGTTTAGAAATCGTTGCGGTGGTAAAGGTGCAAGCGCCGAACATAAAATCCAGATTGATGTGGGTGAGCACTGAAGAAGAGGGCCGCTGAGAGGCCATACCGTCATCGTGATTACTCGATTTCTCTTGAAGCCCTGCCTATAGCGACGGTGACGAAACCGACATCCCAAGTCTTGGGCTGCCTGCGATTTCAATTAGATGCTCTTTAGGGAAGTGGTCCACGTGTTTCAGGAGCCCCCATGATCCATGTTCCGCCCACGCGCTTGATAGTGATGCCACAAAACCGGTCCTTCTCATCTCTGCACAGGCGGATGCGGGGTTTGCCTCCAACCAATAACCAGTGGGTTCCCACGAGAGACCCGTCCGACCTGCGTACCACCACAAACACGCCTTCGCGTCCAGCAAACCAAGTAGGAATGCTGTCCCCGATCCTAGGAACGGTCTGAGACCACTGGCCGTAGGCATCTCCAAAGGACGCGCTGGGTTCCCAGAACGCAGGGCGCCCTATGGTTTCCCCTTGCAATGTGTATTCTCGTGGAGACAGACCAAAATGTTCCAGGATAGCTGATTCAGGACTCTCGTGCCTTGAACTTTTGCTGACCACAACAAACACAGTCGTTATCGCAACAATGGTCACGGCCAGAACGATGAGTCCTCTTCGCCGTCGCACGCTTCTCCGCCCTCTTTATGCTACTTTAGTAACATTATACATCTGAACTCAGTGAACAATCAAGCGATTATTAGGGCGAAGCGCACACCTTCCAGACACGTATCGGCAAGGAATCAGCTTGTTCACCATAACCGTGTGCCCCAAGGAATAACTCTCAAGAAAAGGGGCGAATGATGGCCGGTCAACACAGCTACGCCCGGGGAAGATCACCCGAGGCTTAATCATACTCACTTTCATTGTATTCGATTCGGGTTCGCACTGGACCAGCGACTTGGGGTATTTTCCTCAATCTGGGAACAGGGCTACACCAGCCGTTGGCGTACCTATGAGTTCTGGTAGAAGTCCCCCGGTGCCTCCACGTACCAACACGAACGACCTCTCCAAGAAGGTTGAACTGGGTGTAAGCAGCGAGTGCGAATTGCCGGTTATCCGTGCTTGTGCTGGAAGTGCTACAATAGTAACGATGCTGGGAGGTGTGACAGTTGCTGTTTTTCTTCGAGGACATTGATAAGCTACTCCTGAAGATGGAAGACATAGCTCAGGAGATCTTCTCCCTCATTACGCGACCAAGAACATAGGTTCGATACGGTGGGCTCGAGGTACAGAGAGCTGGGTCAACCTTGGAAAGGTGGTGGCCCACCGTGCGCGAGAAACTGTACACCGCTGTACCAGAAGGAACAGTCTCTTACGCCCTCCCAAAGGTAATCGATCTCCTGAGCCAGGTGAGCCTGCAGGTACTGCAGCCCCTGTTTCGGTAGCCCGAAAGCCACCCTCGCCCCCTGTGCTTCATAATCTTCCCTGGTGCGGCGATTCGCATGCGCTCGGGCGCCTCCCGTCAAAGCGCTCACGATGGCGCTGTAGGACAGCCCTAGCACCTTACATGCTTGCGCTTGAAACCAAGCTCCCCTCTATCCAGGGACTTGCGGATGTTCTCGGAAGCGAGCAGCGTCTTGCCCTTCCTGATTTCGACTGGGCCTACTGCGGATGCGGTCTCAACCGCCTTTTCATGGAGCGGCACATACGAGATCGCGACAGTGTAGATGAAATTACTCATCGCGGATTTCGTTCGTTCGGGTGCGTCATGAATCGTCTTCTCCACCTGATCTAACATGCTGGCGAGCTTGTCCGCGCGAAATTCACTGTCCGGGCGATTTCCCAGAAGCCAGCAATAACAGCTCCAGCCGGCCGACATTCTGAGGTCTTCGCCGCTTGCGATCCACCGATCGGCCACGACCTGTGCGATGTCGGTCTCGGCCAAGGTGACTGCAACCACATAATCAGAGAGCATGTAAAAGTACGCTGCATCGATCCAACGCTCAAAATCCGCCTCAGTCATGACCAATGGGTCTGCAATGACGCCGGCAAAATACATGGCATCATAGTTCCCGGTGGCGTAGAGCTGCTCGGCCAAGGGCTGATTCTTCTTGATCGCCCTGGCGAGCGGCTTCATCTCTCCGGTAGCCACGCCGAAGAGCGGCTCGTGGGCACCATTTCTCATGTATGTCTTTCTGATTCGTTCCTTGCCGAGTGCTTCCAGTTGCTGCATAACCATTTCACAATCCATTGTTCTGCACTTCCTTCCAACTATACCAGCTGCAGATGGCGCTCTCGGGTCCCGACCGTTTCTGTTCCTTCCCGCTGCGCAGGGAAATCCCCTTCGAATCTCTGAAAGTCGGGGGCGATTGGGTGGGGGAGCCGTCGTATACCATGGCACAGTGCCGGCAGGGCTAAACACCCTGGAGCGCCGTTGAGCGGTCAACGGGCGAATCTCCGCGCAGCATAGCGAATGCGAGGAGAGTGGCAGCCACGAGCAGAATTCCACGCCAACGCCGTCAGCCCGAGAATCAGCGCCATCAGTTCATACTCGTCAAACACAATGCGGTGCCCCCAAATGTCGAATCGTGTGCGCCATATCGAGTTGAAGGCAGCCCATAAGAGTAGGCTAAGAAGCGAGCAGACCCCTCCAACGACCGCCCCAAGCGTCACCCGCCGCCAGATCAGCCACACCGTACCGGCCAGACCGAGCGCGGCCCCGGGAAGAAGTAAGATCGGCCCGGACATGGTTGCTCTCGCCTCCTACCTGAAGATCCGCTGCGGCTTACGCAATCCGCTGGCAGCAACGCCGTCGCATGGTTTCAGCGAAAGTCACATCATATCCTTCTACTTCCGTTGCCGATGGTAGTATCGGACCGGCGGCGTTGTGATCCGCATGAATAGGCGCCTGCATGGTCATGCACTTCGACCAGCAGGCGCCATTCTTCGTTACCGTCGTCTCTTTTCGTTTTTCGACAGCGCCGTTTGACAAAGAACGCACGTTCGCTATGGTAGATTACGGGTACAGGGGGCGGGGGTCAGCCTTGGAAAGGTGGCGACTCACATTTTGCGGGAAAGACTGCTCAATGCTATCCTCGCTGCGACAGTCTCTGACGCAGTACCAAAGGTGATCGATCTCCTGAGCCAGGTGACCCTTCACTTACTGCACACCCTGTTTCGGTAGCCCGCAAGGCACCATCGCCCCCTGCGCTTCATACAATCCCCTGGTGCAGCGGTTCGCATGCGTCGTTCACTGCCCCCCGGTGAGCAGCCACTGGTGCCAGGCCGTCTCGAGCCCCTTGCTGCCGGTCCCGATGCCATCGGTCAGCGCCTGGTCGATGGTTTGGCCCTTCCCCAGGCCGGCCACCACCTGCTTTACCTTCGCAAACGAGTACCGGTCCACCATGAAGTTCACGAGGTTGCCGGCCAGGGCGTGGCCAGGGCCCACGTCCTTCGCCGACGCTGCGCCGCTGAACAGCTTGTCCAGGTCCTGCAGCGAGTAAAGTTTGCCGGATGCCGCCAGTTGGGCCGCTGCCTGCTGCTGGCTGGGCAGAACCTGGTGACCGACGTAGAGGGCGATCCCTTCCGTCAGCCACTTGGGAATCACCGGCCCACCGCTGTACGCGACGGCGTTGTGCGTCAGTTCGTGCGTCACAACGTCGTTCAGCGGTTTCATGGCCCGCTCCTCAGCCGACCAGACAGCGGGTGATACCATGACCGCGAGGTCCTGACCGAAACCATCACCGATGCCTCCGTCGGGAACGGGTGTGTTCAGGGCGGTCTGCGCGGTTTTGCGATCCGGGAAAACGAGCACATACGAATGACCGGGAAAATCCGGGAACGCGGCCTGCACTCTCGCCAGCGCTTCAGGCATGGTGGCCAGGACTGCGGCGGCGCCCGGGTCCTGTGGCTGATGCCGAACCACGGCGTCCTCCACGCGCTGCTCCTTCCAGGCCGGCCCGGTTGTGGCG
>Ga0196970_1000720_pt1 | contig 32820 bp, 22 predicted proteins | sample S1v_513CmetaG_FD_148672 | JGI IMG/M metagenome (GOLD analysis project Ga0196970, IMG submission 148672) | Soil microbial communities from Anza Borrego desert, Southern California, United States - S1+v_5-13C | ecosystem: Environmental > Terrestrial > Soil > Desert | place: USA: California... | reverse complement strand
ATGGCTCGGCGATCGTCGCCGCCGTCAAGCCCTGCGCCTGCGGCGCACCGCGAAGCGGCGATGGGGCTTGACCGCGCCGCCGAGCCGATCCCAAACGCATCCATGCCAGATATGCCGAAAAAGGCCGCCCCCCCCGACACACCGTCAAGCCTAAGCCTGACCTACTGACAGTCCTACTTTGCGCAAACCACTGACATTTCTATCCGCTTGCAACAAGAACCGCTCGCAAGATCGAACTGTCAGTGCGCTGCCGATTGAGAACGCTGCTGCATCGGAAAGATGTGCAGAATTTTCCAAGCCGGCCGTGAACCGACAAGACCGCCGTCGCGTCGATGACCGATGCTGTCGCTTCACCCACCGGAAACAATGGGAAAGCGACAGCCATGTCCGCACCGGCCGCACCCGGCAACTCCCCCCTGCCCTGGCTTCTGCTTCTTCTGTCGGTGACGACGGGGCTGGTCGATGCCATCAGCGTTCTTGGCCTGGGCAAGGTCTTCACCGCCAACATGACCGGCAACGTCGTCTTCCTCGGCTTCGCCGCCGCCGGCACGCCGGGTTTCCTGGTCATGCCGGCGGTGACGGCGCTGGCATCCTTCCTTGCCGGCGCCCTGATCGCCGGCCGGGTCGGTCGGATTCTGGCTGGACGGCCGATGCGGCACTGGCTGCTGGCCGCAGCCCTGTTTGAGACATCGCTGTTCTGGATCGCCGCGATCGTCGCCACCGGTTTCGATGTCGGCACGCAGGCTCCCGCTTCCGGTTTATATACGATCATCGCCCTGACAGGGTTCGCGATGGGCTTCCGCAACGCCACGGTCCGCCAGTTGAAGGTACCCGACCTCACGACGACGGTCCTGACCCTGACCCTGACCGGGCTGGCGGCCGATTCCAGCCTTGCCGGCGGCGCCAACACCAATGCGGCACGCCGGATGGCCAGCGTCGCCGCGATCTTCCTCGGTGCCGTGATCGGCGCCGTCATGGTGACGCAGAGCGGTCTGGTGCTTCCCCTGGTCGTCGTCGGCGTGCTGGTGCTGGCGGGGACCGCGGTCTGCGCGCTCCATCCGGTGGCGGCCGCGCCGGCCGTGGCCTGACGCTGGAGATCGGACCGATGAAGGCTGGCCGACTGGAGGCATTCACCGACGGGGTGGTGGCGATCGTCATCACCATCATGGTGCTGGAGTTGAAGGTGCCGGTGGACGGCAGCCTCGCCGCCTTGGCGGAGCGCATCCCCATCCTGCTGGCCTATGTGCTGTCCTTCATCAATGTCGGGCTCTACTGGAACAACCATCACCATCTGTTGCAGGCGACCGCGCGCATCGACGGGCGGGTGCTGTGGGCGAACCTGTTCCTGCTGTTCTGGCTGTCGCTGGTGCCCTTCGTCATCCGCTGGCTCGATGAAAGCGCCTTCTCGCCGGTGGCGACCGCGGCCTATGGCGTCGTCCTCGGCATGGCGGCGGTCGGCTACAACCTGACCGAACGGGCGATCGTCGCCTGCGGCGGCCGGGATTCGGCGGTGGCGCGGGCCGTCGGCTCCGACCTGAAGGGCAAGATCAGCATGGCGTTCTACGCCATGGCCATTCCCTTGGCCTTCGTCCTGCAGTCGCTGTCCATCCTGCTCTACGTGTCGGTGATCCTGCTGTGGCTGGTGCCGGACCGGCGGATCGAACGCGCTCTCGAGGAATGAAGGACGATCACCGCGTTTCGAAAAGCTCCTGGTGGAAGCACGACCGGCAACAGGGCGGTATGGAACATCCATCCGCCGATCTCCTCCGCGGTGCGGCTGGGCGGCGGGTCCGGTCATCTGCGCACTCTCCCGAAATGCATCCGAAGGCGGAAATATTTCGCTTCACAACCGGCCGCTTGCGGCCTATGATCCCGCTTCCCTGGGCGATCCCGTTCCGGCCGCCAGTTTGACCGGAATCGCATCCCCCGCCCGATTGGGGCATAGTCATCCGTCGTGTTTTGCAAGGCTCTTCCATGTCTCCCGTTCTTCGGCCGCGCAAGGCCGCGATCGCATTCATTCTGGTCACCGCAGCGCTCGACATCGTCGCGATGGGCATCGTCATTCCGGTGCTGCCGGCGCTGATCGAGGAGTTTGCCGGGCCCGATGCGCAGGCCGGCACCATCAACGGCGCGCTGGTGGCGCTGTGGGCGCTGATGCAGTTCTTCTGCTCTCCGGTGATCGGTTCGCTGTCGGACCGTTTCGGGCGGCGGCCGGTAATCCTGCTGTCGGCGCTGGGACTGGCGGTGGATTATGTGCTGATCGCGGTGGCGCCGAACATGTGGTGGCTGGTGGTCGGCCGGGCGATCGCCGGCATCACCTCCTCCAGTTTCACCACCGTCTTCGCCTATATGGCCGACGTGACGCCGCCGGAGCAGCGGGCGCGGGCCTATGGCCTGATCGGTGCCGCGTTCAGCGCCGGCTTCATTGCTGGCCCCCTCCTCGGCGGATTGTTGGGAGAGCTGTCGCCGCGCGCCCCCTTCTGGGCGGCCGGGGCGCTCAGCGGGCTGGCCTTCCTCTATGGTCTGGCCGTTCTGCCGGAATCGCTGGCGGCGGAAAACCGGATGGCCTTTTCCTGGCGCCGGGCCAATCCGTTCGGCGCGCTGCGCCTGCTGCGGTCCCACTCGGAGCTGTCGGGGCTGGCCCTGGTCAATTTCATGCTGCATTTCTCCCACAATGTCTTTCCCGCCGTCTTCGTCCTCTATGCCGCGCATCGGTACGGTTGGAGCGCCTGGGATGTCGGGCTTCTTCTGGCGGTGGTCGGCGCGCTGGACATGGTCATGCAGGGACTGGTGGTGTCCCGCGTGGTGAAGTGGCTGGGCGACCGCGGCACGATGGTGGTCGGCCTGTTCGGCGGAGCCGGCGGGCTGACCTGCATGGGGCTGGCGCCGGACGGCGGCTGGTTCGCACTGGCCATCCTGCCGAACGCGCTGTGGGGTCTGGCCATGCCGACCATCCAGTCGCTGATGACGCAGCGGGTCTCGCCCTCGGAACAGGGCCAGCTGCAGGGCGCCAACATGAGCGTGGCGAGCGTTGCCGGAATCGTATCGCCGGTTTTCTTCGGAGCGGTCTATTCCGCCTCCGTCGGGGCCGAGCCGCTGTTCCCCCATCCAGGCGCGGCCTTCGTCAGCGCGGCGCTGGTGCTGCTGGTGGGGGCGGTGATCGGCTGGGTGGTGGCGCGGCGCAACGGCCAGGCGGAAGAGGCGGACGGGGCTGCGGCCTGACCGGCGCCCCTTCCCTCTTCCCCTTCCCTGCGCCCCCTTCCCCACGGGCAACCCTTGCACCGGCTGTGGGGCGTCCCACATAGCTCCCCACACTCCCGCACAATATCCCATTGCTCCGCTGCGTTATCAGCGGTGGGAATTTGCGGGCCGACAAGGTAAGACTGTCGGCTTCCATCCGCATCGACAGCTGAGACCCGGAGAACGCGATGCTCGCGGCCCCCAACCTGTTCGCCCACCGCCCGGACCGGAGCGTGCGCCCAAAGGCGGCACCCTTCCTGCCGATGTCGCGTGCGGAAATGGACCGGCTGGGCTGGGACCAGTGCGACGTCATCGTCGTCACCGGCGACGCCTATGTCGACCATCCCAGCTTCGGCATGGCGATCATCGGCCGGCTGCTGGAAGCGCAAGGCCTGCGCGTCGGCATCATCGCCCAGCCGGACTGGAGCAGTGCGGAGCCGTTCAAGATCCTGGGCAAGCCGCGGCTGTTCTGGGGCGTGACCGGCGGCAATATGGATTCGATGGTCAACCACTATACGGCCGACCGCCGCCTGCGCCACAACGACAGCTACACGCCGAACGATGAGGGCGGCAAGCGGCCGGACCGCGCCGTCATCGTCTATTCCCAGCGCTGCCGCGAGGCCTTCAAGGACGTTCCCATCGTCCTTGGCGGCATCGAGGCGTCCTTGCGCCGCATCGCCCAGTATGACCATTGGAGCGAGAAGATCCGCCGCTCCGTCCTGGTCGATTCCAAGGCGGACATGCTGGTCTACGGCAACGCCGAACGCGCGATCATCGAGATCGCCCAGCGTGCGCTGAAGGGGGAATCGCCCAAGGCGATGACCGACATCCGCGGCACCGCCATCATGCGCTCGTCCCTGCCGGAAGGCTGGACGGTGGTCGACAGCAGCTCCATCGACGATCCGTCGGCCCCGGTGTCGCCGCGCGCCGCCGGCGCCGACCGCATGGCGGTTCGCCTTCCCAGCTACGAGCAGGTGACGGCCGACAAGGTTCTCTACGCCCATGCCAGCCGCGTGCTGCACCAGGAGAGCAACCCCGGCAATGCCCGCGCGCTGGTCCAGCGCCACGGCGACCGCGACGTCTGGCTGAACCCGCCGCCGATCCCGCTGGAAACCAACGAGATGGACGGCGTCTACGACCTGCCCTACGCCCGGGCGCCGCATCCGTCTTATGGCGATGCGCGGATTCCGGCGTGGGAGATGATCCGCTTTTCCGTCAACATCATGCGCGGCTGTTTCGGCGGCTGTTCCTTCTGCTCGATCACCGAGCATGAGGGGCGCATCATCCAGAGCCGGTCGGAAGGCTCCATCCTGCGCGAGATCGAGCATATCCGCGACAAGACCAAGGGCTTCACCGGCGTCATTTCCGACATGGGCGGGCCGACCGCCAACATGTACCGCCTCGCCTGCAAGGACAAGGAGACGGAATCCGTCTGCCGCCGTCCGTCCTGCGTCTTCCCGGACATCTGCAAGAACCTGAACACCGACCATTCCTCGCTGGTGCAGCTCTACCGCAAGGCCCGTGCGGTGCCGGGGGTGAAGAAGATCCACATCGCGTCCGGCCTGCGCTACGACCTCGCGGTCCGCAATCCGGAATATGTGAAGGAGCTGGTGACCCACCATGTCGGCGGCTATCTGAAGATCGCGCCGGAACACACCGAGCCGGGTCCGCTGGCGAAGATGATGAAGCCCGGCATGGGCGCCTATGACGAGTTCAAGCGGATGTTCGACAAGGCGGCGAAGGAGGCGGGCAAGAAGCTCTACCTGATTCCCTACTTCATCGCCGCCCATCCCGGCACCACGGACGAGGACATGATGAACCTCGCGCTGTGGCTGAAGCGGAACGGCTTCAAGGCGGATCAGGTGCAGACCTTCCTGCCCTCGCCGATGTCGCTGGCGACCGCCATGTACCACAGCGAGCGCAACCCCCTGCGCCCGGTGCGCCGCGTCGGGTCGGAGATGGTGTCGTCGGCGAAGGGCTTGAAGCAGCGCCGCCTGCACAAGGCCTTCCTGCGCTACCACGATCCGGAGAACTGGCCGATCCTGCGCGAGGCGCTGAAGCGCATGGGCCGCGAGGACCTGATCGGACCGGGTGAGGAGCATCTGATCCCAGTGTGGCAGCCGGTCGGCGCCACCGCCAAGCCGCGGGAGAAGGGGCCGAACGGCAAGACCTTCCTCACCCAGCAGGCAGGCCAGGGACGCCGCGTGGTGCCGCCGGTGGGCAAGCCGCCGGGTGCGAAACCGGCTGGGGTTGGAGGCAAGCCCTCCGGCATGAAGCCGCGCCAGACGAATTTGAAGGGTCGGTGACGGTACGGGTACACGCCACATTCCCCTCTCCCCCCGCTCTCGCGCAAGCGAAGCTTGCGCTGACGCGACAGGCGGACCTTTGGTCCGCCGAAAGCGGGGAGAGGGTCAGGGTGAGGAGGATGCGCGGCGGGACTTTGCGAGAATTCTCGCCGCGCATCCCCCTCACCCTCCCCACTTCGTGGGTCCCCTCCCTCTCCCCGGGGGAGAGAGGGCGATCATCGCCTCCTGATGCCTCTGCGCCGGCTGCTTCAAGCCGCGCACCGCATTTCCCCCAACGGCCCCTTTAGCGCCGCCTGCATGGCCGGCCCTGCCCCGGTTGGATTCTCATGGCTCTGTCGAAACGCACCCCTCGCCCGAACGCCATCCGCAGCGTCCTGGCCTTCACCTTCCGTCACTGGCGCCGCCAGACCCCGCTGGCCGTCGGCATCGCCGGGGCAATCGCCCTGTCGACGCTCGCCGACGTCTTCATGCCGCTGTTCGCCGGCCGGCTGGTCGACGCGCTGACCTTGCTGCCGGGGGACCGCGACGCGGCCCTGCACGAGGCGTTGTTCGCCTTCGGCGCCATGGTGGCGCTGGGCGTCGGCATGGTGGTGATGCGCCACATCGCCTGGAGCGGCGTCATCCCCTTCACCCTGCGCATCATGGCAGATGTCGGCCAGGACAGCTTCCATCGCATCCAGCGCTTCTCCACCGACTGGCACGCCAACAGCTTCGCCGGATCAGTGGTGCGCAAGATCACCCGCGGCATGTGGGCGCTCGACACGCTCGACGACACGCTGCTGCTGGCGCTGTGGCCGTCGCTGGTCGTTCTGATCGGCACGATGGTGACGCTGGGGCTGCATTGGCCGGCGATGGGGCTGGTGATCGCGCTCGGCACCGCCGTCTACATCGCGATGACCGTGCTGTTCTCCACCCTCTACATCGCGCCGGCCGCCCGGCTTTCCAACGCCTGGGACACCAAGCTGGGCGGAACGCTGGCCGACGCCATCGGCTGCAACGCCGTGGTCAAGGCCTTCGGTGCCGAGCCGCGCGAGGATGACCGGCTGGCCGGCGTCGTCGACAAATGGAGCCGCCGCACCCATCGCCCTTGGCCCCGCCACACCCGCCACAGCACCGTGCAGCTGGTGGTTCTGCTGTTGATCCGCAGCAGCGTGGTGGCGACCGCGCTGTGGCTGTGGTGGCGGGGACAGGCGACGCCGGGCGACGTGGCCTATGTGCTGACGACCTATTTCGTCGTCCATGGCTATCTGCGCGACATCGGCATGCACATCAACCATCTCCAGCGCTCCGTCAACGAGATGGAGGAACTGGTGGCGATCCATGCCGAGCCGCTTGGGGTGGAGGACCGGCCCGGCGCCCTCCCGATCCATATCCGCGACGGCGAGGTGCGCTTCGACCACGTCACCTTCCGCTATGGCGGTCACACCACGCCGCTCTACCGGGACCTGTCCGTGACCATCAAGGCGGGGGAGCGGGTCGGGCTGGTCGGGCCGTCGGGGTCGGGCAAGACCACCTTCGTCAAGCTGATCCAGCGGCTGTACGATGTGACCGACGGCCGGGTGCTGATCGACGGACAGGATGTGGCGGGGGCGACGCAGCATTCGCTGCGCTCGCAGATCGCCATTGTCCCGCAGGAACCGATCCTGTTCCACCGCACGTTGGCGGAGAACATCGCCTATGGCCGCCCCGGCGCGTCGATGGCGGAGATCGAGCGGGCGGCCAAGCTCGCCAACGCCCACGACTTCATCGCCCGCCTGCCCAAGGGCTATGGAACGCTGGTAGGCGAACGCGGTGTCAAGCTGTCGGGCGGCGAGCGTCAGCGGGTGGCGCTGGCCCGCGCCTTCCTGGCCGATGCGCCGATCCTGATTCTGGACGAGGCGACCTCCAGCCTGGATTCGGAATCGGAGGCGCTGATCCAAGAGGCGATCGAACGGTTGATGCAGGGCCGCACCGCGATCATCATCGCCCACCGCCTGTCCACGGTGCGCACGCTGGACCGCATCCTGGTCTTCAATCAGGGCCGGGTGGTGGAGGAAGGCAGCCATGCCGCCCTGCTCCACCGCACGGGTGGGCTCTACCGCCGCCTGTTCGAACAGCAGTCGGCGCCGGAGCCGGTGCGGCGCATCGGGGGCTGAGACAGCCCCCGCCCTCTCAAACAAACAGTTCCATCGTCTGCGGCACGTTGCGCGGCGTCTCCCCCGCCAGGACCGCGCGGGCGACGTCGACGGCGGCGAGGAGGCCGCTTTCGGTGAAGGGCTTGGGCAGGCAGCCGATTCCGGTGAGCGGGCCGTCCTTCTTCAGCTCGTCGCGGAACGACGTGATGAACAGGCACGGCACGCCGAGCGCGTTCAAACCACGCGCGGCGTCTATGCCGTTGGTGCCTAAGCCCAGATGCACGTCGACCAGCGCCAGGTCCGGCTTGTCGGCCTCGGCCATCTCCACCGCCTCCATCGCGGTGACGGCGGGGCCGATGACGTCGTGGCCGACCGATTCAAGGTAGAGCTGCTGTTCCAGCGCGATCAGCACCTCGTCCTCCACCAGCAGGATCTTCATCCGTCAATCTCCTCGGCGGAGGAAGCTTCCAGCAGCGGCACCGCGTCCGGCACCGGAAGCTCGATTCGGAAGGTGGTTCCCTGCGGGGTGGTGTCGATGTCCACGCTGGCCCGGATCTGGCCGGCGAGGCTGGAAACCAGGCGCATGCCCAGGCTGCGGCTCTTGCGGATGTCGAAGTTGGACGGCAGCCCCGGACCGCGGTCCGACACGGTCAGGGACAGGTCGTCGCCCTCGCGCCGGAAGGTCACCGTCACCCGTGCCGGTCCGCCTCCGCGATGCTTCACCGCGTTGGTGATCAGCTCGTTCGCGATCAGGCCCAGCGGTGCGGCGTGGTCGATCGGCAGATCGATGACCTCGGACCGCACCACGATGTCGCACATGCTCTCGCCGCCCGAGGCGCGGGCCAGATCCTCGCACAGCTCGTTCAGGTAGGTGCCGAACTCGATGGTCTGGAACTGGTCGGCCTGATAGAGCCGGTTGTGGACGCGGGCGATCGCCTCGATGCGGCTGCGGGCGTCCTGGAAATGCACCCGCACCGCCTCGTCCGGCAGGCTGAGGGTCTGCAGGGTCAGGAGGCTGGACACCAGTTGCAGGCTGTTCTTGACGCGGTGGTTGACCTCGCGCAGCAGGGTCGATTTCTGGCCGACCAGCTTGCGCAGCGCCGCCTCCATCGACTTGATCTCCGTCACGTCGATGTGCATCAGCACCGTGCCGCCGAAGGGGCCGGCCGGCATGGGGGCGGCAAGGCAGCGGAACCAGTGCTGGTTGCTGGTGACATATTCCGCCGACACCGGCGGCCCGCCGTCGCTCAGCAGCGTGCGCAAGCCGTCCATCACGTCGTCCGCCCGCGGGTCGGCGGTCTGGCCCTTGCCGCAATGGTCGAGGTAATCGTCGCCGACGATGCAGCCCTGGCCGAGGAAGGTCGTCTCCGGCCCCGCCTCCGCCCAGGCACGGTTGACCGAGACGATGTGGCCGGACCGGTCGAGCACCGCGATGAAGGCGGGCAGCGCATCCAGCGTCGCCTTGGTCTGCTCGGCCAGCTGCCGCATGGCGAGCGCGCTGGCGCGCAGCTCCTCGCGGGTGCGGCGGCGTTCGGTGATGTCGCGCAGGATCCCGGTGATGAAGCTGCGCCCTTCCGATTCCCAGCGTGCCATCGACAGTTCCAGGTCGATGTGGCTGCCGTCGCGGCGCCGTCCGGACAGTTCAACCGGCTGGGTGACGGCGTCCAGGCTGCCGGAACTGCCCGGGCCGCTGTGCTCGGCCATGGCGATCCAGTCGGGCGCGTCGTCGCCCAGCAGCACCGTCACGTTCTGCCCGATCAGCTCCTCCGGCCGATAGTCGAACTGGCGGGTTGCGGCGCCGTTCATCCACTGCACCATGCCGCGGGTGTCGGTGGTGAGGATGGCATCGGGAGCGGTATCGACGATGGCGCGGTAGCGGGCGTCGCGCTGCTCGCGCAGGACGCGCTCGCGGTTGACCGACGCGGTGACGTCGGTCACCTGGATCAGGCAGCGCGCCTCTCCTCCGGTTGCATGCGGGTGGGCGGGCAGCGGACGGATCACGACATTGTGGACCATCCGCCGCCCGTCCGGCAGGCGCAGCGGGAACAGCATCGGGTTCAGGGTGTGGGACAGCACGCCGGGCGCCCCGGTCGCCAGCGTGTCGCGCACCGCGATGTGCAGGCGCGATTCGCGCAGGTTCGGCAGCGCATCGAACAGGTCATGCCCAAGGATTTCCCGGGCGGTCAGGGTGGAGGCCTGCTCCATCCAGCCGTTCCAGTACAGGACCCGGCAATGGCGGTCGAGAAGCAGGATACCTGCATCCAGCGCCCCGAGGACGTCCAAGGCCCACATCGGTTGTTCAGGCAATCTGGGGACCATGCGGCGTTCCGGCGGATGTGGGATCTTCGGAGGCGATGCCTTCGATGAAGGCGTGGATCAGCAGCTGCAGCGACTCCAGCGAGGAGACCCCCATCAGCAAGGCGATGTAACCGCGGATGCTGCGGCTGCGGATCGTGAAGTCGATGTAGAGGAACAGCACCAGTTCATCGGAGTCCCCCGCCTTGTCCTTCAGGATGTTGGCGCCGTCGCCGCGCAGCACCGCCGGCAGCGAGATGGTCAGCCGGTCCTTCAGCGCGTTGGCGACCACGACGAGGCAGCCGTTCAGGATGATGTTGCCGATCTCCGCCAGGGCATCCTGTTCCAGATCGACGATTTCCGCCAGGGTCAGGTCGCCGCCCAGCACCGCGCGGGCCAGTTCCAGGCTGTTGGCCTCCGGAAAGATCAGCATGGCGCGTCCGTCGAAGGAGCCCTGGAACTGCTGCTCCACCGCCACCAGGCCGCTGCGTTCCCGCGCGCTCAGGAAATCGGACGCTTCCTGCCGGCTGACGATGTCCACGGTCGGGACGGACAGCAGAACCTGGTCGTTGACCATGCGGCTGAGATGAGTGGCGGCACGGCCGACCCCCATGTTCACCAACTCGGTCAGCGCATCGCGCTCCAGGTCGGTCAGTTCCACCATCTCTCGGCGCCTGTTCATTCTTGGTCTCGGCTTCACAACCGGCGCCGCCCGGCGGTCGCACCCCGAATGTGGCCTATCGACCGGGAAAAGGGCACCCCCGTCAATGTCATATGTTAAGTCGGCGACGCCATAGCCGATATAGCCGCCCCTATTCCCACAATGGTCAGCCCGACGATCCACCAACTCATGCGCCGAGTTCGGAACGTTCGGCAACATATCGGCACTCTAACGCAATATTGCTTTAGAGCCGTAATGAATTGGCTTGCCCGCTGTTCGGAGTGACGACGGGCCCCTCGCACGGCGCTTCCCCCAGGGGACTTGTCTGCAGGGGGATGGCGACTCCACATCATGCACGGCGCCTGTGCGATGGATGCCGCGCGAGGAGATGGCGCGAGGAGATGGCGATGACCCCTGAGGAACGCACCCTTCTGTCCGATCTGTTCCGCCGCCTGCGCGAGGTAGAATCCCAACCGCGCGACGGCGAAGCGGAGGACTTCATCCGCCGATCGGTCCAGGACCAGCCGCTGTCCGCCTACTACATGGCGCAGACCGTCCTGGTTCAGCAGCAGGTGCTGACTGCGGCGCAGACCCGGATCGAGGAGCTTGAACGGCAACTGCGCGACCGCCCGGCCCAGCCGGCGCCGTCCGGCGGCAGCTTCCTGTCGAACGCGCTCGGCATCGGCCGCAGCCCGTGGAGCCGGGGTGCGGAGCCGCCCTCCGCCCCTGCTCCGCAGCAGCCTCAGCCGCCTGCCGGCCGCAGCCCGTGGGCTGGCGGACCCGGCGCGGCCTACCCGCGGCAACCCTATGCGCCGCCTCCTTTCCCGCAAGCCGGCATGGCGCCCGGAATGGCCCCTGGACTCGCGCCGCGCGGCGGCGGCTTCTTCGCCGGGGCGGCACAGACGGCGGCGGGCGTGGCCGGCGGCATGCTGGCGGCGAGCGCCATCTCCTCCCTCCTGCACCATTCCCCCGGCCCCTTCGGTGAGGCGGCGGCGCAGACCCCGGTCAGCGAGACGACCAACGAGACGGTGATCAACAACAACTACGGCGGCGATCAGGTACCGCAAACCGACGCGGTGCAGGATGCATCCTACGACCCGGGCCCGCCGCCGGCAGACGATGCGTCGTTCGACGACGCGCCCTTCGATGAGGGCGGCAGCGACGGCGGGGGTGATTCCTGGATCTGACCGTCGCCTGACGGCTCACCCCTCGTCGCTGTAGCGGTTGGCGATGTCCTTGAACTCGTCCTCCAGCGCGGTGAAGGCGGCGACGACGGCGGGGTCGAAATGGCCGCCGCTGCCCTCGCGGATGATGGCTGCCGCTTTCTCGTGCGGGAAGGGCGGCTTGTAGCAGCGCCGGCTGATCAGGGCGTCGTAGACGTCGGCGACCGCCATCAGGCGGGCCGACAGCGGAATCGCCTCCCCCGCCAGCCCCTGGGGATAGCCGGCGCCGTCCCAGCGTTCGTGGTGGCCGTGCGCGATCTCCCGCGCGATGCGCAGGAAGGAGCTTTCGCCGGCAGCCCTTTCGCCGGTGGCAATGTCCGCCTGCCCTTCGGCGGCGAAGATGGCGTCGTGGCCCAGCGCGGCGTGGGTCTTCATGATTTGGAATTCGTCGTCGGTCAGCTTTCCCGGCTTCAGCAGGATGGAATCCGGGATGCCCACCTTGCCGACATCGTGCAACGGCGCCGACTTGTACAGCAATTCGATGGTTTCCTCGTCCAGCTGACCGGCATAGCGCGGGTCGCGGCTGAGATGGAGGGCGAGCGCCAGCACATAGTTCTGGGTGCGGCGGATGTGGTTGCCGGTCTCGTTGTCGCGGGTCTCCGCCAGCGAGGCCATGGCGCGGATGGTGGCGTCCTGGGCGCGCAGCAGGTCGCGCGTGCGCTCCGCCACCCGGTCTTCCAGCTGTCGGTTCTGGTTGGCGAGCGCGCGCTTGGCCTCGCGCAGGGCGATGTGGGTGCGGACACGCGCCAGCACCACCGGTGGGGAGATCGGCTTGGTGATGTAGTCGACCGCGCCCACTTCGAAGCCGCGGGTCTCGTCGTGGACCTGCCCCATCGCGGTGATGAAGATCACCGGCAGGTCGCGGGTGCGGGCGTCTTCCTTCAGCCGTCTGCACACCTCCACCCCGTCCATGCCCGGCATCATCACGTCGAGCAGGATCAGGTCCGGCAGCGGGTCGCCGGCCAGCCGGGCGAGCGCCTGCGGCCCGTCCTTCGCCACGATCAGCCCATAGCTGTCGCGCAGCAGGTCGGCCATGACCTTGAGGTTGATCGGCTCGTCGTCGACGATCAGGATCCGCGGCTTGTCGCCGTTCTGAAGCGGCACGCTCATGTCGCAGTCTCCCTCAGGTCGCGAAGCCGGTCGCGCAACTCGGCAAGCGCGGTGGCGGCATCCTCGAAATCGAAGGCGCCGGCGTGGCGGTTAACCCGGTCGGCCGCCGCGGCGACCGGGCTGCCGACCAGCAGCCGGGCCAGCCCGTCGGCCATGTCGCCGGCCTCCGGGTCGCCGGCGATCAGCAGGCCGCCCAGTTGATCGGCGAGCGACAGCGCCGCCCGCAGGGTATCGCGCGGCAAGGTGGCGGATGGCAGGGTGGCGGAAGACTGAGCGGCGGGCGCATCCGCCGTTGCAGCGGCCTCCACCGCCGGCCGGCCGAGGGTGCCGATCCCGTCCACCACCAGTGCGAGCGCGTCGGCAAGCCGGTCGAGCACCCCATCCTCCAGAACGGGCGGCGAGGTCATCGCCCCCCGCTCCACCGCACCCGCCAGGGCCGACAGGTCCATGGCCCCGACGGTGGCGGCGGTGCCCTTCAGCGTATGGGACAGGCGCAACACATCCTTCCACCGCTCCTCCCGCACCGCGGTGGTCAGTCGCACCGCCTCCCCGGCATGGGTGGTGGCGAAATCGATCAGGATCCGGCGCAACAGGGCAAGATTGCCGTTCACGTTGCGCCGGGCGACGGCAAGGTCGAGCGCCGGCAGGCTTTCGGGCAGCGCCGGAGCGGCCGAGACGGCGGCCGCCACTGGCGCCGAAACCGTTCGGGCAGGAGCCCCGCCACCCAGACCGGAGCCCAACCCGCGCACCGGCTTCAGCCAGCGGGCGAGCGCCGCATAGAGCGCCTCCGGGTCGATCGGCTTGGAGACATGGTCGTTCATGCCCGCGTCCAGGCAGCGCTCGCGGTCGCCGGCCATGGCGTGCGCGGTCATGGCGACGATGGGCAGGGCCGACAGCTCCAACTCGCGCCGGATCAGCCGGGTGGTCTCGTAGCCGTCCAGCCCCGGCATCTGCACATCCATCAGCACGAGGTCGAACTTGACCTCGCGCAGGCATTGCAGGGCTTCCTCGCCGCTGCCGACCACCATCGCCTCGATGCCGACCAGTTCCAGAAGGCCGCAGGCGACCTGCTGGTTGACCAGATTGTCCTCCACCAGCAGGACGGTGCGCCCGACCAGCGCCGACAGCTCCGTCGATTGGGCCGGGTCGTGGATGCGGCGGACGGCGTCCGCCATGCGGGGACCGGCGCCGCCGAGCGCCATCATCACCGAATCGAACATGGCCGACGGCGTCACCGGCTTCTCCAGCACGGCGGTGACCGGCCCGCCGCCGGGCAGCGTTTCCTCAAGGGCGCCCTGCACGCCGTCGGCTCCATAGGCCGTGGTCATCACCACCGGCGGCTGGACGCCCGGCAAGGCGCGCAGGCGGCGCAGCGTCTCCACCCCGTCCAGGTCGGGCATGCGCCAGTCGAGCACCACCAGCTCCACCGGCGGCTGGCTGCCTGCCTGCCCATCCTCCAGCCGGCGGAGCGCCGACAGGCCATCCGCCACCGCTTCCACGGTCAGGCCGAAGCGCTCCAGCATGTCGGTCAGGATGGAGCGTACGGCGTCGCTGTCGTCGACCACCAGCACGCGCCGGTCCATCAGGTGACGCGGCAGCCGTTCGGCGGCCGTCTCTCCTGCCGCGACGCGGCAACGGACGGAGAAGCGGAAGATGCTGCCCTCCCCCTGCCGGCTTTCCACCGAAACGCGGCCGCCCATCAGTTCCACCAGTTGCCGGCAGATCGCCAGCCCCAGCCCGGTTCCGCCGAACCGCCGCGTGGTGGAGCTGTCGGCCTGGGTGAAGGGGCGGAAGAGCACCGCGGTCTGATCCGGCGACATGCCGATCCCGCTGTCGCAGACTTCCACCTCCAGCCGGTAATCGTCGCCGGTGCCGATGCGGCCGGCCACGGTCACCACCACCTCGCCCCGCTCCGTGAACTTCACGGCGTTGGAGACGAGGTTCAGGATCACCTGCCCCAGCCGCAGCGGATCGCCCACCAGCGTGCCCGGCACGTCGCCGTTCAGGTCGACGATCAGCTCCAGCCCCTTCTCCCGCAGCTTGGGCAGGACGACGGTCGCCACCTCCTGCAGGACGTCGCCGACGTGGAAGGGGATCGCCTCGATGGTCAGCTTGCCGGCCTCGACCTTGGAGAAGTCGAGAATGTCGTTGATGATGCCGAGCAGGCTGCGCGAGGACGCATGGATCTTGTCGAGGTAATCGCGCTGCCGCGGGGTCAGGTCGGTCTTCATCATCAGGTGGCTGAGACCGATCACCGCATTCATCGGCGTGCGGATCTCGTGGCTCATGTTGGCCAGGAAATCGCTCTTCTGCCGGTTGGCGCGGTCGGCCTCCTCCTTGGCGCGCGCCAGCTCGTCCTCGGTGCGCTTGCGGTCGGTCACGTCCTTGTGGATGCCGGTGATGCGGGTGGGCCGGCCCGCCGCGTCGCGGTCCGTCACCTTGCCGGCCGACAGGATCCAGACCCAGGCGCCGGACTTGTGGTGCATGCGGAACTCGACCTCATAGACCGCGACGCGCCCGGCGACATGCTCTTCCAGGATGGCGAGAACCCGGTCCCGGTCGTCCTCGTGCAGCAGCCCCAGCCAAGTGGCGCCGCAGGGCGGCAGTTCGCCGGGGGCGTAGCCCAGCATGCCGAGCCAGCGGTCGGAGAAATAGGCGTGGTCGGTCACCGGGTTCCAGTCCCACAGCCCGGTGTTGGAGGCGTCCAGCGCCACGGTCAGCCGCTCCTCGCTCTCCTGCAGGGCGGTCAGCATGCGCTGGCGTTCGGTGATGTCCTGGAAGACGGTGACGGAGCCGACGATGCGCCCTTCCTCGCGCAACGGCACCGCCGTGATGGCGATGGGAAAGACGGTGCCGTCGCGCCGGACGAAATGGTCGGTTTCGGAGCGATAGGAGTCGCCGCGCCGGACGCTGTTCAGGACGGCGCAGTCCTTCCGGTCGACCGGCTGCCCTTGCGCATCCTTGTAGTGGACCGCGTCATGCAGGGTCAGCCCGCGTAGGTCCTCCAGCGACCAGCCGAGCAGCCGTTCCGCTTCCGGGTTCAGGAAGGTGCAGAAGCCGTTGCGGTCCAGCGAGAAGACGCCCTCGCCCATGCTGTCGGTGATGCTCTGCAGGAAGCGGCGGCTTTCCTCCAGTTCCGCTTCCATCCGCTTGCGTTCGGTGATGTCGGTGCGGATCGCGATGTACTGGTGCGGCTGTCCGTCGGCGGTCAGCAGCGGCACGATGGTGGCGGCCACCCAATAGTCTTCGCCCGCCTTGGTCCGGTTGCAGATCTCGCCATGCCAGACCTGCCCGTCCATGATGGTGTGCCACATCTCCGCGAAGAAGCCGGACGGATGGCGGCCCGAATTCACGATGCGGTGCGAACGGCCCAGCAGTTCGTCGCGGGAAAAGCCGCTGATCTGGCAGAACTTGTCGTTGGCATAGGTGATGATGCCGCGGTGGTCGGTGATGCTGACGATGGCATGCTGGTCCAGCGCGAATTTCTGCTGTTCCAGAGCCCGCTGGGCGGCGGAGCGCTCCTCCACCAGCCCTGCCATCAGCTGACTGAGCCGCTCCAGGCTGTCTGTCGGGCTGCTCTCGGCGGAATCCGGCAGCTCCGGGCGGCCGTCGGCGCGCAGCAGGCTGTTGGCGACGCCGCGCAGCCGGCGGATCGCATGGGCCTGGGTCGCCGCCTCCCGCCGCAGCCGCTCGTTGGCGTCCGCCAATTCCTCCGAACTCAGTTGAAGGCTGCGCGCCCGCAGGGTCAGGTCGCGGTCCGCCTGCTCATAGCTCTGGCCGATGCGCCCGAACAGGGCCGGCAAGCCGTCCAGCATCCGCGCCGCCTCCGGCGACAGGCCGGTTTGGCCGGCAAGCGCCTTCAGCTTGGCCAGGACGGACTCCGCCGCCTCCGCGCTTTGCAGGCCCAGCACGCGCTTGAACTGGCTTTGCAGCAGGCGGTGCATGCGCTCAGCGTTCCGTCAGCAAGGCGACCGTCATCGTCTGGTTGTGCAGCCGGCAATCGACCAGATCGCGCATCGGCCCGATCTCCCCATAGGAGTAGAAGCCGGTCAGCAGGGTGCCGGCCCCCAGCCGGTCGGCCACCGCCTGCACCTCCTCCTCCACCCGGTCGCCCAGCACCAGCTTGCGCCCGACGCAGCTGACCAGCAGGGCGAGCCGGTCCCCCTCGGCTGCCTTCCCGGTATTCGACTCCGTGCTGGCGGCGGCGATGGCCCCTGCCTGCTCCGCCCCGTCGACCAGCCCGTCCGTGCTGGCATGCATCAGCCGGAGATAGAAGCCCTCCTCCACCGTGCCGGCCAGGATCAGGCCGCCCGCCGCCTCGTCGATGCCCAGGATGGTGCGGATCAACCCGACCGAATCATGGTTTCCGTTCAGAAGCTCGAACGGGAACAGCAGCCCCGACGCCGGCAGGTCGCGGGCATAGTCGCCGAGATAACGCTTGTAGACGTTCAGCGCCGGTTCCCCGTCCAGCTGCAGCAGCAGGTTGCCGACGGCCCGCGTCACCTTGCGTGCCGGCCCGAACGGTTCCCACCCGCCGACGGAGCCGAGCCCGAGATGCGGCCCGCCGCCATAGAGCCCCACCGCCACCGCACGGGCGTCGGACACGCCGGACGGTCCCAGCACCAGCGTGCGGACGAAGGCGCCGCCGTCGCCGGCCAGCCCGCCGGACACCGGCACCCCGGCCGGCAGGCGCGACACCAGCCCATCGATCAACGCGCTGCCGTTCACCGCCACGCCACGGGCGAACAGCAGCACCCCCGCCAGTCCCGGCCGGGCGGCAAGCGCCTCTCCCAACGCCTCCCCCGCCGGCTGGCTGTCGTCGATGACCGCGATGCCGGCCTCCGCCGCGATGACGGCGCCGCGGTCGAAGCGGATGGCGGTGACGGTGCAGGAGTCGTCGAGCACGCCGTCGCCGACGATCTCGCCCGCGGTGCTGCATCCGGCCAGCACCGCACCGGGAAAGGCATCGGCGAGCCTCGTCGCGAACCCCGGCGCGTCGAAATGGGCGACCGAGCCGAAGACCAGCACCAGATCGGCCTGTTGCGGGACGGGCTGCGGAGACACCTCCGCCGCCGAGGGCGCGAACACCGTCTGCCAGACCCGCATGCGTCTCCCCATCATCGACGTCTCACGCGGAAGACTAACACGGCGGTTGCGGGGGAGAAGAGCCTCTATAACGTTCGTCGCATGCGGATGGTCATAATGACGCATGCCGAGACGGCCGGTCGCAAACATGCCGCCGAAAGCGACTATGCCTACGAATGGCAGAAAATGAGAGTTCCCCCGTAAGGATCTGTCAACCACACTGCAGTATGGTTGGTCTGCCAAGCAGTGCAGGTCGGGATCAAATCGCGCAAGCGGAAACCGGCGGCCGCAGGGGCAGGAACGAACAAGACGGGCGCCAAGCCCGGCCAGTCACATCATTCCGGGGGAGCAGGGACGAAACATGACGATCGATGTCCGCCACGACAGCATGATGCCGGACCGCAAGGACGGCGAGCCACGCGCCCGCCGCCTGGGCGTCCGCGGCAAGCTTCTGCTCGCCTTCGCCGGCATGGCCGGCATGACGGTCGCCGCCAGCATCGTCGGGCTGACCTCCTTTTCCGCCGTGGAGGCGCCGCTGACGCGGATCGTCGGCACCGGGCTGCCGGAAATGGAACTGGCAAAGCGCCTGTCCGGCGAAAGCAGCGGCATCGCCGCCGCCGCCCCGGTGCTCGCCGCCGCGGACAGCCAGAGCGAGCGCGAACGCGTCTATGGCGAGATCATGGGCAACGGCAAGGCGCTGGGCGCCCTGGTGGAGGAACTGGCGACCCGCCGGGCCGGCGACCCGCGGATCGCGGAGCTGCGCGGCAAGACCCAGGGGCTGATCGCCACGCTGGACCGCGGCAACGCCGCCGCCACCCTGCGCCTGTCCGTCCGCGGCACGCGCGAGACGATGTCGGTCGAGTTGGCCAAGTCCTACGACGCCTTCCTCGCCAGCCTCGCCCCGCTGACCGACCGGGCCGGCGCCACCCTGCGCGACAAGGGCGACACGCTGGACAACAGCACCGAACGCGACATGAATGCGCTGGGCGACGCCGTCCGTTCGCTGATCACCATGTATGAGGTGCGCGGCGACCTGAGCGTCGCGTCGGAAGCGCTGACCCGCGCCGGCAGCGCCGAGACCGCCTTCGCCGTCACCCAGCATCAGCAGTCCTATCTGGAGGCCGCCGCCCGCATGGTCAGCGCCACCGCGCAGATCGGCGGCCGGCTGAGCAAGGAGACCTCCGACGGGCTGGACGCCTTCTTCCTGCTGGGCGACGGCGCCGCCGGCGTCTTCGACATGCGCCGCAAGGCCCTGGAACTGCCGGCCGGCGGCGCGGAGCGCGACGGGCTGCGCCAGAAGGTGGCCGACGTGCTGGCCGACGCCGCGCGCCGTCAGGCCGCCCTGCTGGAGCAGATGGAATCGCCGCTGATGCGGCTGAAGGCCGAGATCAAGCTGTCCAGCGTCAACGTCCGCTCGCAGACCCGCGATTCCATGCAGGATCTGCTGGGTGACGGGCTCGCCCGCTTCCGCACATATCTGGAGCTGTCGACCTACGCCGCCGCCACCGTCGGCGCGCTGAACGAGGCGGCGCAGGCGCCCAGCACCGACCGGCTGGCGATGCTGGAGACCCGCTATGCCGCCGCCGCCAAGGCGATGGACGAGCGGCTGAAGGCGCTGCAGAAGGCGGGCGACGACGGCCTGCCGAAGCTGGTCAAGAGCGCGGAGGTGCTGGCCGGCTTCGGCAAGGGCGAAAACAGCCTGTTCAAGCTGCGCCGTTCCGAACTGGATGCCGCGGCGGAGAACGAGAAGGTTCTGGCGGAGAACCGGCTGATCGCCCGGCAATTCGCCGGCACGGTCGACGAGCAGATCGCGGCGATGAAGCAGGAGGCGGATTCCGCCGCTGCCGGCGCCACCGACGCGCTGTCCGCCGGCCGCATGATGCTGATCCTGTTCGCCGCCGCCAGCCTCGTCGGCGCCGCCGCGCTGGCCTGGTTCGTGGTCGGCCGCAACATCGTCGCCCGCCTCGGCGCGCTGTCCGATGCCATGCGTGCGATCGCCGCCGGCAACCTCAACGCCCCGATCCCCGCCGCCGGCTCCGACGAGATCGGCGACATGACCCGCGCGCTGATGGTCTTCCGCGACACCGCCAACGAGGCCAATGCGGCCAATGCCCGCGCCGAGACCGAACGCAGCCGGGCCGCCGGTGAGCGCCGCCGGGCCATGGTCGAGATGGCGGAGAATTTCGAAAGCAGCGTCCGCGGCGTGCTGGACCGCGTCGCCCGTGCGGCCGGCGAGATGCAGGACATGGCCCAGCGCATGAGCCGCAATGCGGAGGCCACCACCGGAGAGGCCGCGACCGCCGCCAGCACCTCGCAGCAGGCCGAAGGCAGCGTCAAGGCGGTCGCCGCCGCGACGGAGGAACTGTCGGCCTCCATCCAGGAGATCGGCAGCCAGGTCCACGCCTCCAGCCAGATCGCCCGCAAGGCGGCCAACGAGGCCGAACGCACCGACCGCACGGTGGAGGGGCTGTCGCAGTCCGCCAACAAGATCGGCGAGGTGGTGCAACTGATCAACGACATCGCCAGCCAGACCAACCTGCTGGCCCTGAACGCCACCATCGAGGCGGCGCGCGCGGGCGAGGCCGGCAAGGGCTTCGCAGTGGTGGCCTCGGAGGTGAAGAGCCTCGCCAACCAGACCGGCAAGGCGACGGAGGAGATTTCCAGCCAGATCCAGGCGATGCAGTCGGTGACCCAGGACGCGGTGGACGCCATCCGCTCCATCGCCGGCACCATCCGCGAGATCAACGAAATCGCCGCCACCGTCGCGGCAGCGGTCGAGCAGCAGAGCGCGGCCACCCGCGAGATCGCCCGCAATGTCGGCGAGGCCGCCGATGGCACCCAGCATGTGCGCCGCAACATCGATTCAGTGGCCCGGGCCGCCGCGGAATCGGGCGAATCCGCCACCCGCGTGCTGACGGCATCCTCCACCGTGGCGGACGAGGTGCGGTCTCTGGGCTCTCAGGTCGACAGTCTGGTCAACAGTATGCGAGCGGGCTGAAGGCAAGACGGAGGACAGGAAACCGGCTGGCCCTACCCCGTCGTCCGACCTGCGGAGCGGCGGGGTAGAGCCAGTTTTGCAATAGACCCGGCACCGGTCACTGCCGACCGCTTCTCTGGACGGTGATCTGCTGCCACAGGATCGCCGCCCCGGCACCGGCGCCGCAGGCACTGCCCCAGACAAGACGCTCTTCCTGCTCGCCGGCGGCGGTGGCGCCCGGCTGGGTGCTGGCGGCGCCGGCTGTCCCTTGCGCCCGAACCTCGTCCGGTTGGGCCATCTGCTGCTGTTGCGACTGAGTGGTCATACCAATCCTCCTGGTGAGGCCGCGACAGCTATCAAACTATTCGTCTGCCTTCAATTCGGATTTTTGAAAGAACCCATGACTTTTTGCGGCTCAGCCATTCGAATATGCCTGCGTCATTTTGCAGCGGCGAAGACTTGAACTGCACTGCACAAGAACAGGGAAAGATTGTTGGCCAAATTGATTTTGCATCTGCTCACAAACGAAAAAGGCCCCTCTCCCGTGGGGAAGAGGGGCCCGTTCCGAAAGGTCCGGCCGCAGCTGCTGACAGCGGAGAAAAGCCGGCGGATCAGCCGCTGTTGCGCAATCCGGCGGCGATGCCGTTGATGGTCAGATGGATGCCGCGGGCGATCTGCTCCCCGCTGTCGCTGGTGCGGTGGCGTTTCAGCAGTTCGACCTGCACATGGTTGAGCGGGTCCAGATAGGGGAAGCGGTTGCGGATCGACCGCGCCAGCAGCGGGTTCTTCTCCAGCAGGGCCGACTGCTCGGTGATCGCCAGCAGGACCTCGATGCAGTCCTGCCACTCCGCCCGGATGCGGGAGAAGATGGCGTCGCGAAGCTCCGGGTCCGACACCAGCCCGGCATAGCGGGACGCGATGGCGATGTTCGACTTCGCCAGCACCATGTCCATGTTGGACAGCAGCGTGCGGAAGAAGCCCCAGTCGCGGTGCATGGCGCGCAGCCGCTCCATGCCGTCCGGATGCTGGGCCAGATAGGCCTTCACCGCCGAGCCGAAGCCGTACCAGCCCGGCAGCATCAGGCGGCATTGCGCCCAGCTGAACACCCAGGGAATGGCGCGCAGATCCTCGATGCTGGTCGACTTCTTGCGCGAGGCCGGGCGGCTGCCGATGTTGAGGTTGGCGATCTCGCCGATCACCGTCGATTCCCAGAAATACTTCTCGAAGCCCTCGGTCTCGTAGACCAGCCCACGATAGGCTTTGAAGGCATGCTCCGACAGCTCTTCCATAGTCTGGAGGAACACATCGGTGCAGGGCTCCGCCGATTCCGGGTGCAGCAGGGTCGCTTCCAGCGTCGCCGCCGCCAGCGTTTCCAGGTTGCGGCGGCCGACCTCCGGGTTCGAATATTTGCCGGCGATGACCTCGCCCTGTTCGGTGATGCGGATGGCGCCCTGAACGGCGCCGGCCGGCTGGGCCAGGATCGCCTGATAGCTGGGACCGCCGCCGCGGCCGACCGAGCCGCCGCGGCCGTGGAACAGCCGCAGCCGCACGCCATGCCTGGCGAACACCTCGACCAGCGCGATCTCCGCCTTGTACAGCTCCCAGCCGGAGGTGAGGAACCCGCCGTCCTTGTTGCTGTCCGAATAGCCGAGCATCACCTCCTGCAGGTTGCCGCGGCTTTCCAGGAAGCGCCGGTATGTCGGGATCGACAGCAGCCGGTCCATGGTGGCGGCGCAGTTGCGCAGGTCGCCGATGGTCTCGAACAGCGGGGCGATGTTCAGGTCCAGCGCCTTGTCCTTCGGCCGCAGCAGCCCGGCTTCCTTCAGCAGGACGGCGACCTCCAGGATGTCCGACACGCCGTCGGTCTTGGAGATGACGCAGTTCACCACCGCATCCGACCCGAAGCGGGCGCGGGCATCGGCGGCGGTGCGCAGGATGTCGAGTTCCGACGCGGTCTCTTCCGAATAATCGGCATAGCGCGAGGCCAGCGGCCGGTTGGTCTCCAACTCGCGGACCAGCAACTCGATCCGCTCGTCCTCCGACAGCGACGTGTAGTCGATGCCGGCATCGGCGAAGGACAGCAGCTCCGCGACCGACCGTTCATGCACGTCGGAGTTCTGGCGCAGGTCGATGCTGGCCAGATGGAAGCCGAACAGGTCAACCGCGCGGCGCAGGTGGCGCAGCCGGCCCTTGGCGAGCGCGGCCGAGCCGTTGACGGTCAGCGACCGGTCGATGATGTCGAGATCGGCGCGGAACTCGGCCGGCGTCAGGTAGGGCGGCGCGTCTCCCACGGCATGGCGCGGCGCCTCCAGCCCGTCCAGCGTCCGCAACGTCGCGGCGACCCGCGCATAGATGCCGGAGATGGCGCGGCGGTAGGGCTCCATCTTGCGGTGCGGAGACGGGTCGGGAGAACGCTCGGCCAGCTGGCGCAGCGGCTCCGACACGTCGATGACGCGGGTGCTCAGCGACAGCTCGGCGCCGAGCGCGTGCAGTTCGTCCAGATAGAATTGCAGGGCGCGCGTGCTCTGCATCCGCATCGCCTGGCGCAGCACGGGGGCGGTGACGAAGGGGTTGCCGTCGCGGTCGCCGCCGATCCAGCTGCCCATGCGCAGGAAGGACGGCAGTTCCGTCGTCGCCCAGGACGGGTCCATCCGCCGCAGATGGTCTTCCAGCTGGGCGTAGAAGCGCGGCATCTCGCGCAGGAAGGTGTAGTCGTAGAAGGTCAGGCCGTTCGCCACCTCGTCCGTCACCGCCAGCTTGGTGGCGCGCAGGATCGCGGTCTGCCACAGGGTCAGCACGGCGCGCTGCAGGGATTCGAGGTTGGTTTCCTCCTCCTCCGGCGTCATCGGGCCGTGGTCGCGCTCCGCCAGCAGCTTGGCGACGGCCATCTGCACGGTCAGGATGCTCTTGCGCTGCACCTCGGTCGGATGGGCGGTCAGCACCGGGCTGACCAGCGCGCCGTCGAAGAACTCCTTCAGCTGCTGGGTGGTGATGCCGGCCTTGGTCGCCTCGTCCAGCGCATGGGCCATGGTGCCGTCGCGCGGCGACGACCCGGCGAGCGCATGGGCGCGGGTGCGGCGGATGTGGTGCTGATCCTCGGCGATGTTGGCGAGGTGCGAGAAGAAGCTGTAGGCTCGCACCACCCGCGCCGTCTGCGGGGGCGATAGGCTGTTCAGGATCGCCTCCAGCTCCTTGCGGGCGCCCTGGTCCTCTTCGCGGTGGAACCGGATGGAGGTCTGGCGGATGCGCTCGACGATGTCGAACACCGCCTCCCCTTCCTGGCTGCGGACGGTGTCGCCCAGGATGCGCCCCAGCAGGCGGATGTCTTCGCGGAGCGGCTGGTCCTTCGTCTCGGAACTTTCCTGCAGCAGGATGGCGGACATGGGCGACGGTTTCCTGGTCGAGGAGGGACGGATACGGGTCGATGCGCGAGCGCCGGATACATGAATTTGGATGATCAAATTCCGGGCAGGGGTAAGCCCCTGCGCGCGAAGTGGTCAGACCATCGGCGACAGCATGCCGATTCCTCAGGAAGTTTCAACAGTCCGTGTGCTGGTGCGAAATGATTTCCATAAGTCGCAGCGCTGTGAAATGCGACGTCGCATATGAACGGCCCGCAGCGTGGCGCTTGCTTCCCAACTAGTATGGTAGTATGCTTGACTGATTGTTTCCTCCTGCCCATGCTCCGTATGACGAAGCCGGCGGGGAGAAGGGCGGACTGACGGGATGGCGAAGCGATGCTGAACAAGATCGACGTGGACTCCGGGGAGCCGATCGCTCGGCGCGTGTACCGGGTGCTGCGCCAAGCCATCGTGACGATGCAGTTCCGCCCCGGTCAAGCCCTGTCCGAGCAGGAGATCGCCGACCAGCTCGGCGTCAGCCGCCAGCCGGTGCGCGAGGCCTTCATCAAGCTGAGCGAGTCCGGCCTGCTGACCATCCGGCCGCAGCGCGGCACCTTCGTCGTCAAGATCTCGGTCAAGCAGGTGCTCGATGCCCGCTTCGTCCGCGAGGCGGTGGAGACCGCGGTCGTCCGCAAGGCTTGCGAGACCATCACGCCGGCCGGCCTCGCCGAATTGCGCGACAACCTGAAGGCTCAGTGGGACATCGCCGACGAACCGGTGCCGGTGCGCTTCCTGGAGCTGGACGAGGCCTTCCACCGCACCATCGCCATCGGAGCGGAGTGCGATTACGCCTGGCGCATCGTCGAGGAGACGAAGGCCCAGATGGACCGCGTCCGCTATCTCAGCGTGCCCTATGCCACGCCGATCCGCCGGCTGATCTCCCAGCATCAGGCGGTGCTGGAGGCGATCGTCGCCCGCGATCCTGCCAAGGCCGAAGCGGCGATGGGCATGCACCTGCGCGAGATTCTGACGTCTCTGCCCGAATTGGAAGGCAAGTTCCCCGACCTGTTCACGCAGGAGGATGGCGTGCCGCCTCCCGCTCCCAAGGCTTCCTCCCGGTCTGCCGGCCGTTCGAAGGTTGCCGGACTGCGCTGACCGGCGCAGCATCGGCCTGTTTCCTTATCAGGACGCCATACCATTTAACTGCGGAACAATCCGGGTTGCCCTCGCCCGCAGTGTTTGACATACTACCATACAAGAATGCGAGCCAACGCCTCGCGCAATCGCTCCGCCGGGAAGGAAACCAACCCCCATGCAATCCCCTGCGACCTCTTCCCTGCCCCGTCTCGGTGCCGCCGGCCTGTCAACCCTGCCGGTGGCGGTGGCGCGGCCGGCCTATGACCGCAAGGCGCTGGAACTCGGGGTCGTCCATCTCGGCGTCGGCGCATTCCAGCGTGCCCATCAGGCTGCCTACACCGACGCATTGCTGGAAAAGCATTTCGGGCCCTGGGGCATTGCCGGCGTCAGCCTGCGCAGCCCCGACACCCGCGGCGCGCTGGAACCGCAGGACGGGCTCTACACCGTCGCGGTGCGCGATGCGGCGGGGGAGCGGCTGCGGGTGATCGGCTGCCTGCTGGAACTGCTGGTGGCGCATGAGGACCCGCAGGCGGTGCTGGAACGGATGTGCCGCCCGTCGGTGCGCATCATCACCCTGACGGTGACGGAGAAGGGCTATTGCCATGATCCGGCGACCGGCGCGCTGAACGAAGACCATCCCGACATCCGCCACGACCTGGACAATCCCGGCAGCCCGCGCACCGCAATCGGCTTCCTGGCCGAGGCGCTGGCCCGCCGCCGCGCCGCCGGGCTGAAGCCCTTCACGGTGCTGAGCTGCGACAACCTGCCGAGCAACGGCGACACGGTGGTCCGCATCCTGCGCCGTTTCGCCGAACTGCGCGATCCGGGCTTCGGCGCCTGGGTGGCGGAGACCGTCGCCTGTCCGAACAGCATGGTCGACCGCATCGTCCCCGCCACCACGGAGGCCGACCGCGCCCGCGTGTCCCAGGCTCTCGGCCTGCAGGACGCCTGGCCGGTGGTGACGGAGCCCTTCACCCAGTGGGTGGTGGAGGACCGCTTCCCCGCCGGCCGGCCGGCCTGGGAGGAGGTCGGCGTCGAGCTGGTCGCCGACGTCCATCCCTATGAGACGATGAAGCTGCGGCTGCTGAACGGCAGCCACTCCACCATCGCCTATCTGGGCTATCTGGCGGGCTACGAGACGGTGTCGGACACCATGGCCGACCCCGCCTTCGCCACGCTGGTCCGCAACCTGATGGATTTGGAGACTGGCCCGACCCTGCACATGCCGCCCGGTGCAGACCTGGAGCAATACAAGGATGCGCTGATCGCCCGCTTCCGCAATCCGGCGCTGCGCCACCGCACCTGGCAGATCGCCATGGACGGCACGCAGAAGCTGCCGCAGCGCCTGTTGAACCCGATCCGCGAGCGGCTGGCCGCCGGGGAACCGATCGACCGGATGGTTTTGGCCGTCGCCGCCTGGATGCGCTACGTCGCCGGCATCGACGAGAAGGGCCAGCCCATCGACGTGCGCGATCCGCTGGCCGCCAAGCTGACGGAGATCGCGGCATCCAGCGCCGGCAACCCGGATCGGCTGGCGGAGGCGCTGTTCGGCCTGACCGCGGTGTTCGGCGAGGATCTGCCGCGCGACCCGCGCTTCACCGGACCGGTCACCGCCGCGCTCAGGCGCCTGTTCGCCGAGGGTGCCCGCGCCGTGGTCGCCGCCACAGCCTGACCCCGCTTTCACAGCATCACCTTCTCTAGGGAGAGTTCCCGTGGTTGCCCTGACCGTCGAAAAGCCGCATGTGCTGGCCCTTCGTCCCGAAAACGCCCCGGCTGCCGGGCCGGTCAAGGCTGGCGAGGTGCTGGTCCGCGTCCAGCGCGCCGGGATCTGCGGGTCGGACCTGCACATCTACCACGGCTCCAATCCCTTCGCGGTCTATCCCCGCGTGATCGGCCACGAGTTCGCCGGCACGGTCGAGGCGGTCGGCGACGGCGTCACCAGCGTGGCGGCCGGCGATCATGTGGTGGTCGATCCGGTGGTGTCCTGCGGCCGCTGCTATGCCTGCCGGGCCGGGCGCACCAACGTCTGCGCCAATCTGGAGGTGTTCGGCGTCCATCGCGACGGCGGCTTCCGCAACCATGTCGTGGTGCCGGCGGCCAATGCGGTGAAGGTGCGCTCCGACCTGCCGATTTCGATTGCCGCCCTGGCGGAGCCGCTGTCGATTGCCGCCAACGTGCTGTCGCGCACCGGCATCGCGGCCGACGACACGGTCCTCGTCTATGGCGCCGGCACCGTCGGGCTGACGGTGGTGCAGGTCGCCAAGCTGCACGGCGCCCGCTGCATCGTCGCCGACCTCGACGACAAGCGGCTGGAGCGTGCGAAGGAGTTCGGTGCGGACGTCGTCCTCAATTCCTCGCGCGTGTCGGTTCCCGATGCGGTGCGCGACGAGAATGACGGGCTCGGCCCCACGGTGGTGATCGACGGCGCCGGCGTCCCGGCCCTGCTGGAGGAGGCCTGCCGCCTCGCCAGCCCGGCCGCGCGCATCGGGCTTCTGGGCTTCTCCCCTGGCCCCTGCAACATCAGCCAGCAGGAGATCGTGAAGAAGGAGCTGACGCTGGTCGGGTCCCGCCTGAACCGCCGCCTGCTGCCGCAGGTGATCGAGTGGCTGGAGAGCGGCAAGCTGCAGCCGGCGGCGATGATCACCCAGGTCTTCCCGATCGCGGACGCGGCGAGCGCCTTCTCCCTGATCGAGACCGACCCGTCCAGCACAATCAAGGTGCAGCTCGACTTCGAAGGCTGAGAGTTCGTGAGCTTTTCTCGGCCGTCTTTCCCGCGAAGGCGGGAGCCCAGACCTGCCGAATGAAGGCTTTCCCTGTGAAGCCTGGATCCCCGCCTTCGCGGGGATGACGGCCGAGAAGGCAGCCTGAAGGTTCACAGCCTCTGATCGCCTCAGTTTATCCATCGCGCAAATAAAGGCGGGCCTGATCCGCCGAAAACGGAGGAGCCACGAGATGAACAGCAAGACCCCGATCTCCCGCCGTACGCTCGCCCGGAGCATCGGCCTCGGTGCCGGTCTCGCCGCCGGTGCGACGCTGCTGGGCGGCATCGCCGCGCCGGCCATCGTCCGTGCCCAGGCCAAGACGACGCTGAAGCTGGGCCACCTCGCCAACGAGGAGAATGTCTGGCACAAGGCCTCGCTGGTTTTCGCCGAGGAAGTCGCCAAGCGCACGAACGGCGCGGTCGAGGTCAAGGTGTTCCCCAACGAGCAGCTCGGCAAGGAAACCGACCTGATCAAGGGCATCCAGCTCGGCACCATCGACTTCACCATCACCGGTGAATCCCTGCAGAACTGGGCGCCGGCCGCGGCATTGCTGGCGGTTCCCTACGGCATCCGCGACCTCGACCATCTGGACAAGGTCGTCACCGGCGCGCCGGGCCAGAAGATCGCCGAGGCCATCGAGCAGAAGACCCAGCTGGTTCCGCTGACCTACTTCGCCCGCGGCCCGCGCAACCTGACCAGCAAGCGCCCGATCAAGACGCCGGCCGACCTGAACGGCCTGAAGATGCGCGTTCCCAACGTGCCGCTGTTCGTGTCCTTCTGGCAGGGGCTGGGCGCCAAGCCGACGCCGATGGCCTTCTCGGAGGTCTTCACCGGCCTGCAGAACGACACCATCGAGGCACAGGAGAATCCGCTGGCCCTCATCAAGTCGGCCAGCTTCTACGAGGTCCAGAAATACGTGAACCAGACGGAACACGTGATCAGCTGGATCTATCTGGTCGGCGGATCGAAGAGGATGGGCCGCCTGCCGGCGGAACAGCGAACCGCCATCATGGAAGCCGCCAAGGCGGCGCAGGCCGCCGAGCGCAAGCTGTTCATCGAGGACGAGGCCAAGCTGGCCGCCGACCTGAAGGCCAAGGGCATGGAGTTCGTCACGGTCGACAAGGCCGCCTTCGCGGAGAAGGGCCGCGCCGCCGTGGTCGCCGCCCTGTCGCCGGAGATCAAGCCGATCTACGACGAAATCCTCGCGGTGAAGTGAGGGGGAGAGTCAGGCCCTCTCCCGTCCCGGGAAGATCCCCTCTCCCTCCGGGGAGAGGGGGACCCTTCGGGTTCGCCTCCCCCCAACCGCAAGAGCCTTCTCCATGCGCACAGCCTTTGCCGCCGCGGTGTCGGCCGTATCCGCCCTTTGCCGTTGGGGTACCCTGGCGGCAATCGGCGTCCTCATCATCGTCGTGACCATCCAGGTGCTGGGCCGCGTTCCCGGCTTTCCCTCTCCGGCCTGGACGGAGGAGGTGGCCCGCTTCGCGCTGGTCCATCTCGTCGCCTTCTCCTGCGGCCTGGCGCTGCTGCGCGGCGAGCTGGTGAACGTGGACATGTTCATCCTGCTGCTGCCCAAGCCGGCACAATGGGCGGTCGCCCGGCTGGTCGACGTGGCGATCCTGGTCTTCGCCGTCGCCATCATTCCCGGCGCCTGGGACTATGTCGTCGGCAGCGTGGGGGAGCGGGCACGCTCCATCAACGTCCCGATGATCTGGGTCTATGTCGTGACTCTGATCATCCCGGTCTCGCTCGCCTTCTTCTCGATCGCCCGGCTGGCCGGGCTTGGGCGCGATTCCGCGCCGCCCAGCCATGGGGAAACCGTCTGATGGTCACCGCACTGTTCGTCACCTTCGCCGTGCTGCTGATCATGGGCGCGCCGGTGGGCATCGCGCTGGGCGGCGCCTCGGCGGTCTATCTGGTCGGCAGCGACATCGATCTCGCGGTGGTTCCGCAGTTCATGTATGCCGGCATGGACAGCTTCGTGCTGCTCTGCATCCCCGGCTTCGTGCTGGCCGGGAACCTGATGAACGGCGGCGGCATCACCGACCAGATCGTTCTGTTCAGCAACCGGCTGGTCGGCCACATCCGCGGCGGCCTCGGCCTTGCCAACGTCACGGGTTCAATGGTCTTCGCCGGCATCTCCGGCACCGCGGTGGCGGAGACCGCCTCCATCGGCGCGGTTATGATTCCGGCGATGCGCAAGTCCGGCTACGACGCGCCCTTCGCCGCCGCGGTGACCGCCGCCGCCTCCACCGTCGGGCCGATCATCCCGCCCAGCGTGCCGATGATCATCGTCGGCACCCTGACCGGCCTGTCGGTCGGCAAGATGTTCATGGCCGGCGCCATTCCGGGCCTGCTGCTGGGCCTCGGCATGATGCTGACGGTCTGGATCCTGGCCCGCGCCCGCAACTACCCGAGGGAGCCGTGGCAGGGCTTCGGCGCCCTGCTGCGGGCCAGCCGCGGCGCCTTCTGGGCGCTGCTGATGACGGCGATCATCCTGTTCGGCATCGTCGGCGGCTATTTCACCCCGACCGAGGCGTCGATCGTCGCGGCGCTCTACGCCTTCGTCATCGGGCTGTTCGTCTACAAGGGCTTCACCCTGCGCCAGCTGCCGGCGATCCTGCTGGAAAGCGCCATCGGGTCGGGCGGGCTGATCCTGCTGGTGGGGCTCGCCAACGTCTTCGGCTGGATCCTGACAAGCGAGCAGATTCCGCAGGCCATCGCCGCTTCGATGCTGGCGCTGACCACCGACAAGTACCTGATCATCCTGATGATCAACATCCTGCTGCTGATCGTCGGCACCTTCATGGAGACGATCGCGGCGCTGATCATCCTGTTCCCGCCGCTGCTGGCGGTGGCGACCCAGGTCGGCATCGACCCGATCCATTTCGCCACCTTCGCCGTGCTGAACCTGATGATCGGCCTGACCACCCCGCCGGTCGGCGTCTGCCTGTTCGTCGCGGCGAACATCGCAAAGATCTCGCTGGGTGCGATCACCAAGGCGATCTGGCCCTTCCTGCTCTGCAACATACTGATCCTGTTCCTAGTCTCCTACATCCCGGCACTGTCGCTCTGGCTGCCGAGCCTGCTTTTCCGCTGATCTTCCAAATTCCAAAGCCCCCCTCTTTCCAAGGAGTTCGAAGCCATGGAACAATCCTGGCGCTGGTTCGGCCCCGAAGACGCCATCAAGCTGAACCACATCCGCCAAGCCGGCGCCACCGGCGTGGTCACCGCCCTGCACCACATCCCCTATGGCGTGGTCTGGTCGGTCGAGGAAATCCAGAAGCGCAAGGCGATGATCGAGTCCGACAAGGAACTCGGCCTCAGCTGGACCGTCACCGAAAGCCTGCCGGTGCACGAGGCGATCAAGATCGGCGAAGGCGACCTGACGGAGCTGTTCGACAACTACCGCCAGTCGATGCGCAATCTCGCCGCCTGCGGCGTGACCACCATCTGCTACAACTTCATGCCGGTGCTGGACTGGACGCGGACGGAACTGGCGGCGGCGCTGCCGGGCGGCGGCACCTCGCTGCGCTTCAACGCTTACGAGCATGCGGCCTTCGACGTCTACATGCTGGAGCGCCCGGGTGCGGAGGAGGATCACTCCCCGGAGGTGATGGCCAAGGCGAAGGAGTGGTTCGACCGCTCTTCCGAAAGCGACCGGGCGAAGCTCCTGACGAACATCATGGCCGGGCTGCCGGGCGCCTATGACCGCTACGACATCCCCGGCCTGCGCAAGATGATCGCGCGCTTCAACGGCATGTCCGCCGACGGCCTGCGCGAGACGCTGGCCCGCTTCCTGCGCGAGGTGATCCCGACGGCGGAAGAGGTCGGCATCCGCATGGCTATCCACCCCGACGACCCGCCCCGCCCGCTGTTCGGCCTGCCCCGCATCGTCAGCACCGAGGACGACCTCGCCCACCTGATCGACGCGGTGAAGTCGCCCAACAACGGCCTGACCTTCTGCACCGGCTCGCTGGGGGCCGGCCAGACCAACGACGTGCCGGCGATGGCCAAGCGCTTCGTCGAGGACATCCACTTCGTCCACCTGCGCAACGTCGCCAAGGAGCCGGACGGGTCCTTCGAGGAAGCCGACCATCTCGGCGGCGATGTCGACATGGTGTCGGTCGTCACCACCCTGCTGGAGGAGCAGAAGCGCCGCCAGGACGCCGGCAACGACAACTGGCGCCTGCCCTTCCGCCCCGACCACGGCCACGAGCTGCTGGACGACATCGGCAAGCCGACCCACCCCGGCTACCCGATGATCGGCCGCCTGCGCGGTCTGGCCGAGATCCGCGGCGTGATGACCGCCGTCGCAGCGATGAAGCAGTTGCCGGTGTGATGCGATAGCGTTTGGGCTTCGGCAAGATCCCCTCTCCCCCCCGGGGAGAGGGTTAGGGTGAGGGGGAAGCGCGGCGAGGATTCTCGGGAAGGCGCGTTGTGCATCCCCCTTGTATCTGGAATGGGTCCCTGTTTCGTGATGGAACTTGGATAGCGCCGGGTCCGGTGGCCACCGGACCCGGCGCGAGGCGGACGGCGCCCGACGCCCCTCAGGCCACAACCGTGGGTGAG